>JAEEGL014547622.1_pt1 | contig 23535 bp, 14 predicted proteins | sample 9134231 | NCBI WGS metagenome assembly JAEEGL01 (sample SAMN16246548, study PRJNA631951) | gut metagenome | biome: gut microbiome; feature: rumen; material: fiber-attached | host: Bos | place: Iran: Karaj | collected 2018-10
GATATGAAGATCCTGTTCCGTACTTTCTTTGCCTTCGTACAGAAGGAGAATGTATAACTAAATCCCTATCGAAATGAACAGATTCAGACGACTGATATTCATTTTTTCATTGGCAATAACCAGCTCTACAGCCCTCGCCCAGTTCAACGAGAGCGGTATTAGTGCAGGTTTCTTTGATTCCAGCAACGAAAAAGACATCAATTTTTCTGAATTTCACTTACCCCCATTGTCGGTCCTATTCGAAAATGCAAAAACCAGTCCGCAGATTCTATCATTAGAAAAAGCACGTCAGTTAGCAGAAGCTGAAGTTGCCAAGCAAAAACGACATATATTCTCTTATGTTACAGGCCATGCAAGCTATAGCTATGGCATAGGAGACGTTTGGGGAAACAACTCATCTGCTTATACTCAAACTATTTACCAATACCAAGGTACCCAACAGTCATATTGGAATATTGGTATTAACTTAGCCATACCTGTTGAAGACATTTTGGATTTGACAGCCGCCGTAAAACGCAAAAGGATTGAAGCTGAGCAAGCAAATATCCAAAAAGATATTGCATACGACCAATTGAAGCAACAGATTGGAGCACTTTTTGTAAAAATAACCAACAATTTGGTTACTCTGAAGACTCTAGGAGAATCTGCTGCAGCATATCAGGGTGCAGGTGCCCTTAACCGCGAGGATTTTCAAAATGGCAACATGGACATAAAAGAATATGCAGACACAAAAAGATACGAAAGTAGTCAAGTGCAGGGATACCAATCTCTACAAACCGAAATCATTACAGATATCATCACACTTGAAATATTAACTCATACTCCTATCATAACCAATTCTACAACTGAAATCACTTTAGATAAAAGCATCAACAAAACAGCGAAAGAACTTGCAAAAGAAAGTAAGGCAACGGAAAAGCGTATCAAAAAATTAGAGAAGGAAGATAAAGAAAAAGCAATAAGATTAGAAAAGCAATTAGCTAAGGCCGAGATCAAAGCAGCCAAAGCAGATATAAAAGCTGCAAAAGCCGAAGCAAAAGCTGCAAAAGCTGCAGCAAAAGCAGCAAAGAAAGCAAAATAAACAAACATATTTGCAACTATGGATCTATTTAGATATATTGTTAGATTTCTATACAAAATCAGATGGTACCTCATCATTCTACCAATGATTGCATTGGTGGTAGCATGGTTTTCTACTCGAGATTTGGAGCGCATCTACGATACCAACACCACCATTTATACCGGTATGATTACTGGTTATAATATCGAAGGAGGTACTGGTACAGCAGGTGGACAATCGCAAACAAACATGACGAACTTGATGTTATTGATTACGACAGATGCGACTATTCATGAAGTATCTTTGCGTCTGTTTGCTCGGTGCATGATGTACGGCAATCCTAACAAAGATAACAACTACATATCAGCAGAACATTTCCGCCAACTATACAATAATGTACCAGTTGAAGTCAAAGCACTCATCAATCATAATAGTGAGAATGCCACTTATGCGAACCTAAAGGCCTACGAACGCCCGTCAGCGGATAACTACGTATTTGGTATTACCAATTATCATCCCTATTTTGGCATTAATAGTATTACAAGCCGCCTGAAAGTTGTTCAACTACAGCGAAGTGACATCATTGACATAGGCTATACCGCGAACGACGCGGGCATAGCCTATAATACACTGGATATCTTGAATGAAGTATTCGCTCGTCAATATGCTTTATTACGTTACGGAGAAACCAATAATGTTATAAAATTTTTCGAACGTGAAGTAGCCCGTTTATATCGTATTCTAACAAATGCAGAAGACGATCTCATTCGATACAACATCGAGAAACGTATTATTAATTATAACGAGCAAACGAAAGAGTTGTCCTCACTAGACGCAAACCAAAAATTGTCTGATAACAAATTGATTATTGACAAAACAACGACTCGAGCATTGATGAACTATTTGGAGCGTCAATTGGGCGATCGCGCAAAAATCATTAAAGCCAATAGAGACTTCACAAATCAAGTTACAGATATCTCGCGAATTCAGTCACGAATTTCAAACCTTCGTCTTATGAATAGTGAAGGAGGGGCTAGCGGGATTGAAACTCAAAATGAGTTAGCTAAGGCACAGCGAATGCTTCAGGAAGCGTCTAACAATGTTAGAGGACTTGTAAAAGATATTGAAGCTGGAAACTATAATACTGAATCTGGAGTCAAAGCGAGTGACATGGTCGGCAAATGGCTAGATCAGGTTTTATTACTTGAGAAAGCCAAAGCACAAGAAACAGCACAAGACATAATGCGAGAAAAAATCGACAACGAAATACTTTACTATGCCCCCATAGGAGCGACAGTTGCAAGAAAAGATCGACACATTGCTTTCATTGAAGGCAACTATATGGAAATGCTGAAAGCCCTGAACGCAGCTCGCCTACGCCAAAAGAACCTGCAAATGTCAACGGCCACATTGCGTGTGCTCAATCCACCAATGTTCCCAATGAATGCCCAACCAACCAATCGTATGATGGTATTGTTAGGTGCTTTTATGTTAACATTCATGCTAACTGCCATGTATTTCTTTGTGATAGAGTTACTTGACCGCACACTTCGTGATCGCATGCGTTCCGAGCGAATCACAAAAATTCCTGTCATGGGCTGTTTCCCTAAAGAAAGCAATTTGCGTTATCGTCGATTCAACAAGACCATCGCAGATATGGCATTACGTCAGTTGAGTAAGGCACTTCTGCCCCATTTCGAAGAAGGTAAGCAAAATGTACTCAATCTGATATCAACCGATGCTGCAAATGGTAAGAGTTATATTGCCCAAGAGTTGGAGAATTATTGGATTTCGATAGGCCTTCAGGTACGTCGCATCACATACGACGAAGACTACTTGGCTGAAGATAGTCGTTTCATTATGGCTAAGGACATCAAAGATATCTGTCCAGATTTGCTCCCCAACGAAATCGCGATTGTCGAATACCCAAACCTGGACGACAATTCAATTCCTTCTGCATTGCTAAATATGGGAACAGTCAATTTGATGGTTACTCGTGCCAATCGTACATGGAAGGATGTAGATCAGAAAGCTCTTAAAGAATTGAATGATCGATTAGAGAACAAGAATTCTCTCTTCATGTACTTGACAGAATGCCAGCGATATGCTGTTGAAGAGTTTGTAGGTCAATTGCCGCCATATACAGGATTCAACAACTTCGTCTATAGAATGTCTCAAATGGGTCTGACTGCAGTTGAAAATAGTCATGCAAAATAATGGTAAACAAAGTTTATTCAAATAGAATATCCGAATACACCCATGAAAATGGAGGAAGAGTATTAATACTCTTTCTCCTGTTTGGGTTAGCTCTATATCAATTTTTAACAATCGGTTTATCGGCATTTGCTATAATTTGTGTAATTCCACTAACTATACCAGTAGTTTACATAGCTTTCAAAAAACAAATGGCTACATTTTGGCTATTAATCATCGTAAACTATTTTATACAGTTTTTGGGAAAAAACCGATGGCTTCCAAACGGAGTGCCCATGTCAATATACAACGAATTATTGGAAATATTAATAATTCTCACAATTCTAATTGACATAAGAAAAAATACATACTTTTCTCGGATACCCAGTTTAATGTTTTTGATGATATCAACTTGGTGTATTTTTTGCATATTACAAATCTTTAATAACACATGCGATTTAGGTCTTGATATTGGAGGCTGGTTTACTGGTGCTCGAATGATGGCTTTTCAACTCATGTATGCATTTCTTGTTTTTACTTTAGTATTATCCACCCCAGACAAAGTCATAAAATACCTCAAATTATGGGCATATCTCTGCTTATTTTCTGCATTTTGGACGTGGAAACAACAACATATAGGTTTTACACCTGCTGAGGATGCATGGCTTCAAACAACAGGTCGATCAACACATATCATTAATGGCGGTACATTAACCAGATACTTCTCCACATTCAACGACGCTGCATGCTATGGAATACACGCTGCAAGTGCAGCAATAGCATTTTTGGTAATAGGAATTACATCTAAAATTAAAAAAGACAAGTATTTTTACATCGTCACAGCAATTATAGTCATCTGGCAAATGTTTGCTTCAGGAACTCGAACTGCGACATTCTGTCTTATTGCAGGTTATCTTACATTTTTAGTTCTGTCAAAATCTGTTCGCATCTTAATACCATCAGCAATAATTGGTGGAATTCTATTTTTTATACTCATGTTCACAACCATTGGAAATGGTAATCAACAAATTCGCCGTATGCGATCTGGTTTTAACAAAAATGATGCTTCTGCAAATGTCCGAGACATAAATCAAACTGCGATAAAAAAATATTTAGCAGATGCACCATGGGGAATTGGGCTTGGTGCAAGTTTTGACAACGTACCAGCCAATAATAAATTTAATAAACTATCCAAGATTCCGCCCGATTCTGAATATGTTTTTATTTGGGTTCATACAGGCGTGATAGGAATCACTACATTTCTTATTACAACCACTATCATGTTCACAGGAGCATGCTGGATAGTTTTTTTTAGACTCAAAAACCGCTCTCTGATGGGGGTTGGAGCAGGATTGTGTGCAGCATTTGTCTCCATGCAATTAGGCGGCTACGCTAACCAAGTACTCATGCAGTTTCCAAATTGCTTAACATTCTATGGAGGCCTTGCAATGGTTTACATTCTTCCTTACATCGAAGCAGAATGGATAGAATTAGAAACAAAACGCTTTACAGAACAAGAAGAAAAAAAACGATTAAAAATAGAAAAGAAGAATGCCTCAAGAGTGTAAATTATCTATCATTACAATCAATTACAACGGTTTAAAAAATACCTGCGAATTGATTGATTCCATCCCCTTCAATAACGATTTGGAGGTGATAGTAGTAGATAATGCCTCTACCCAAGACGAAGCAAGCATCATCTCAGAACGATATCCTCAAGTTAAAGTCATTCGGAGTCAACAGAACTTAGGTTTTGCAGGTGGTAATAACTTAGGCATCCAAAAAGCGCAAGGAAACTACATTCTCCTGATTAACAACGACACCTATTTCAAGGAGTTCAATATAGATCCGCTCATCAATCGACTTGAGTCTTCAGATAGAATAGGTATTGTCTGTCCAAAGCTCCGTTTTGCATGGGGCAAGAATCCCATCCAGTATGCAGGTTACACCCCACTTTCTTCAATAACAGTCAGAAACCAAGCAATCGGTTTTGGTGAAGAAGATCATGGGCAATACGACACAGCCCACCCCACTCCCTACGCCCATGGCGCCGCCATGCTTATTAAGCGTGAAGCCATAGAGAAAGTAGGACTCATGCCCGAGTGTTTTTTCCTTTATTACGAAGAACTCGATTGGTCTATGATGTTTACCCGTACTGGATATCAGATATGGTACGATCCTGCCTGTACTGTTTACCACAAAGAAAGCCAGGCTACCGGTCAAAACAGCCCACTTCGTACCTATTATATTACCCGCAATCGGTTATTATTAGTCAAACGCAACTATCAAGGTATCAACAAATACCTGTCATATATATACCAGATTGGCCTCGTAGCCATTCGTGACATTATCAGATATACGCTCCAAGGCAGATACGACTTAGTCAAAGCTGTCTTTAGAGGAATTATCCATTTTCATTGTTCAACATTCAATTAAACGACATGGATTTCTGGATTATACTTTTCATCATAGATTGGGTACTATTTATCCCGACTGCAGGAACAGCTCTCTATCTCGGAGTTTTTTCTGTAGCTTCATTGTTTAATCGAAATACAGTCCAAACAAAGGCTAAAACACAGAACCGTTTTGCCGTCATCATTCCATCTTACAAGCAAGATAAAGTCATCGAGCAAGCCGTTGTATCAATCTTAAGTCAGGATTACCCACAACGTCTTTTCGACGTTGTAGTTGTGTCCGACCATCAATCAGAGATTACAAACATGCGGTTGGCACAGTACCCTATTACACTGCTAACACCAGATTTTGCAGAAAGCGCCAAAGCCAAGTCGCTGCAATATGCGATACTTAAATTGCCACAATTTAAGATTTACGATATTGCTTTAGTCTTAGATGCCGATAATATTGTAGAACAGGATTTCCTAACCAAAGTGAATGATGCCTACGAAACCGCAGCAACCAAAGCCATTCAGATGCATCGTATTTCCCGAAACAGAGATACTGCAGCAGCACGCATGGGCTCTATCTTTGAAGAAATCAATAATAACATTTTCCGTAAGGGGCACATCAATATGGGAATATCTGCAGCCTTAGCAGGTTCTGGTACTGCATACGATTTCACATGGTTTAAAACCAATGTGATGAAAACCCGTACATCGGGCGAAGATAAAGAATTGGAGGCACTACTTCTAAAGCAAGGCTACTTTATCGACTATTTCGACAATATACTGTTATATGGCGAAAAGAAAAGAACCACTACTACGATGAACGAACAGCATGGCCGCTGGACGATGCAACAAATTCAGAATCTGTTTCACAACATCAAATTCTTACCAGGAGCAATCCTACGTAAGCAATACGACTGGGCCGACAAATTAGTTCAGTGGATGTTAATGCCCCGTACCAGTATGATTGGTATCATGATGATTATGAGCCTAATACTCCCTTTCATTTATTTGTCAATAGCTATCAAATGGTGGATTGTCAGTTCTGCCGTTCTATTCTTCTTTGCATTAGCAACACCCGATTATCTGGTAGATGAGATGTGGGATCGCACCTTCCTACGTTCTCCATTTGTAACATTATGGGGAATCATCAGTACGAAATTTATAAACAAGAAGAAAATAACTAACTAATATATCACAAAATATGATTTGGCAGATATTACACATTATCGACATTACACTCTGGGTGCTTATCTTAGGCTCTGTAGCCTATGTAGCATTCTTCGCAGTCATCTCATTATTCTACGAAAAAGAAGATCGCGTGGCTATTCATGCTGCTGCATTGACCAATAGGATGACAAAATTCCTCATACTCTATCCAGCATACAATGAGGATCGTGTCATCATCAATGCCGTAGAACATTTCTTAGAGCAGGATTATCCTGAAGACTTATATACAGTAGCAGTTATCTCTGACCACATGAAGCCAGAAACCAATGAGTACTTGCGCACACTCCCCATCAAGTTGCTAACACCAACATTCGAGAAGAGTTCGAAGGCAAAGGCTATGCAGTACGCTATCAACGAGATACCTGAAACTTTTGATAACGTTGTTGTGCTAGACGCCGACAATGTCGTACGTCCAGAATTCCTTTCACAACTAAATGTATTATGTTCTGTTTATGATGCTATCCAGTGCCATCGCTGTGCCAAGAATGCCAATAACGATGTAGCAGTACTGGATGGAGCAAGCGAGGAAATTAATAATACGATTTTCCGTAAAGCACATAATCGTCTGGGGCTGTCTTCCGCCTTAATTGGATCTGGCATGTGCTTTAACTATGAGCTTTTCAGAAAGAATGTGTTCCAACTCTCTACAGCAGGTGAGGACCGTGAGATGGAAGCCTTATTACTCCATCAGGAAGTATTTATCAAATATGCACCTGAAATTCACGTATTCGACGAAAAAGTCAGTAACCAGGATAACTTCCAAAAGCAGCGCATGCGCTGGATGACTGCTCAGGTTCAGAGTTTGATGAGCAACCTTCCCAAGATTCCAGGAGCCCTGATTCATGGAAAAATCAACTTTGTTGATAAGACTGTCCAACAGGCATTGATACCACGTTCAATCCTGATTGTCCTGTTAACAGGTATTTCCATTTTTGTAACGCTAACCATTCCCGAATGGTGCGAGAAATGGTGGATAACATTAGGTGTATTAGGCCTATCGCTATTTGTAGCTATCCCTAAAGAGATTAGATTCCGTTCATTCTCTAAAGTCTTCACCATCCCAGCTTTGGTATTCCGTATGCTCAAAAATGTACTCCACATGGATCGCAAAAATACAGACTTTATACATACAGAACATACGTCATGAGCGGAAGACTACATAAAAGCATATTGAATGCGGAAGTAAACCTAGTGTTTTACTTCCTCACGTTGTTTTTAGCCTTTTTCTCTCGCAAAATATTCTTAGATTGTCTTGGTGCAGACTTTATCGGACTAACTGGCACGCTTGGCAACATTCTTGGTTACCTTAATCTAGCAGAACTTGGTATTACAGCCAGTATTGGTTATTTTCTGTTCAAACCTCTCCAATCAAACAATCGCCAAGAAATACAAGATATACTATCTGTATTAGGCTATCTGTATAATTGGATTGGTAGTATTATACTTGCTGGCGGAATAATTATTAGCATGTTCTTTCCGCTCATCTTTGCTCATGCAAAACTAGGATTAGGCATCATCTACTTTGCATTTTACTCATTTTTGGGCTCCGCACTTATCGGATATTTCATTAATTTTCGTCAGATATTGCTCACAGCCGACCAAAAGAAATATCTAGTAGCTATCTATTTTCAGTCTGCTAATATCATAAAGATTATCCTACAGATTTATTTAGCCTATACATATAAGAATCTATATTTATGGGTTGGCATAGAATTTCTGTTCGGCATCATCGGATGTATCACCCTAAACTGGAAAATCAATCAAGAATACCCCTGGTTACATGTCAGCAAAAAGCAAGGAAAATTTCTCATCAAGAAGTATCCAGACGTCATTACAAAAACAAAGCAGGTTTTCATTCATAAAATTAAAGATTTTGTACTCGTTAAGAGCGACGAATTATTTATCTTTTTGTTTGTATCACTGAAGATGGTAGCCTTTTACGGCAACTATATGATTGTTATCTCGAAATTAATTTCCCTTTTCTCTGCCGTGACAGGCAGTGTCGGTGCCAGCATTGGCAACTTAGTGGCCGAAGGTAATAAACAGAATATGATGAAGGTTTTCTGGGAGTTCACCACCATCCAACATACCATTGCAGCCATCCTATGTTTCTCACTTTACAACTTTACCGAGCCTTTCATATACCACTGGCTTGGCTCTGATTATATTATGGATCATAGAATTCTAATACTCCTTATTATATTTATTTATATCACCAACTCCAGAAATTCCGTTGATAGTTTCAACTATGCTTATGGACTTTATGCTGACGTATGGTCTGCTTGGGCGGAATTGATTATTAATGTATCTATAACAATTATCGGTGGTTTAAAGTGGGGTATTATCGGCATATTGTTGGGCAAGAACGTCAGTCTGCTAGCAATAGTCGTATTATGGAAGCCATACTACCTGTTTACTGCGGGCTTCAAGGATTCCGTCAGCATCTACTGGAAAGGAGTTGCGCGCAACTATGCAATTTCTATTGGAACCTTTACTGTTGCCACCTACCTCATGCAATTCATTCCCATCAGTCCCTACAAAACGATTGGTAGTTGGATTTCCTATGCAATTATCGGCATAACCACGTATTTGGTTATCAATCTCACATCCACCCTTTTGTTAGCCAAAGGCGCCAAAGACAGTATCAATAGAATTAAAAATAGCCGTAAGAAATGAAGTTTTCAATTATTACAGTAAACTACAATAACAAGGATGGGCTACAGCGAACCATCGAAAGTGTCATCCATCAGTCGTATCGCGACTTTGAGTTCATCATCATTGATGGCGGCTCTACTGATGGCAGTGCAGAATTATTGAAGACATATAACAATCATATCACCTATTGGGTATCAGAAAAAGACAATGGTATATATAATGCCATGAACAAAGGCATTCGTAAAGCGAGAGGTGAATACTTGAACTTCATGAACTCTGGCGACTGCTTCTACAACGAAACAGTTTTGGAACAACTGTCTACAAAGTATCTGTCATCAGACATTATTATCGGTAAGGACTACCATTTCAATAAAAAAAAACAACAGGGCTTCGCCACCCATCTACCCTCCCGTCTCTCCATGCTGACATTCATCCATCATACCCTACCCCACCAAAGCACCTTCTTCAAGAAGAAACTATTCGATAACTCTCCCTATGACGAGTCACTCAAGCTAGTTGCAGACGTAAAGTTTTATATCCAGAAAATCTGTGTGGAACAATGCAGCGTCCAACTCATCGATAGCATTATCTGCCTTCGGGAGCCAGACGGTATCAGTAAAGTCGATAATGAACGGCGTTTACAGGAGCACCGGCTGATTGTCGAAGAAGTGTTGCCTCCAGGAGCCATTAAAGACTATGAGACCCTTTATCTATTGGACAAGAGTTCCATGTATAAACTCATGCACATTATTGAACAGCCCCGAAGCCGAAAATGGCTCACCTATGCAATAAAGTTCATCTACCGACTAAACAAATAAAAAATGCAGTCCATTGTCATCATATTCCCCTATTTCGGCACACTACCCGTCCAATACAAAATGTGGCGTGCCTCAGCGCTTTGTAACCCCTCCGTCAAATTCATGTTCTTCACTGACACCAACGTAGAGCCTGCAGAAAACATCATCGTCCATCAGATGTCATTTAGCGAGTTCAAAAAAATAGTTCAAGGGGCTTTTAATTTCGATATTGTGCTTGACCGTCCCTATAAACTCTGTGAATACAAACAAGCATATGGTTACATCCTCCACAACTATATCAAGAACTATGATTTCTGGGGGTTTGGTGATCTAGATATAGTCTATGGAAACATTCGAAAATTCCTTACTGACATCGTTCTATATCACAAGTTCATATTAGGCTGGGGGCACCTAACCTTAATGCACAACGACGAGGATACAAACACCTATTTTATGAAACACATAGAAGGCTATCAGGACTATCGGGATGCGTTCACCACCTCGAAAATAACATTCTTCGATGAATTCAACCACAAGGGATGCAGTGACAAGTGGCGTGACTGTCGCCCCGATGATTGTTGGTTGGAAGATCCTTTCGATAATGTATCCAGACCCAAAGAAGCCTTCCATTTCTGTAGTTTAAACAGAGGATGGGAACAGGTTATTTTTGAGCATGTTGACAACCACTTATATATGATACGCTTCAACAAGGGGACATTGGAAAAACTAGAGTCACTCTATGCCCATTTCCAACACCGTGGAATGATGAAGGACCATGTCAGAGACTACAGCCATTTCTTGGTGATTCCTGAGGGAATGGTTGACTATCCCCAATCTATGGTCATGCTTAGACTTCGCTGGCTATGCCGCAAGCGTTGGTTAAAAACAAAATACTATCAGTGGAGGGATTATGTAATCTGGCGCATGCACATGAATAAGAACAGATGAAACAGCATTTAGAGTATATCGATATTGCCAAAGGAATAGGTATCATAATGGTGGTACTCAGCCATACCGAGCATCCCCAAATGATGTACTACACGTCAGCATTTTTCGTCCCAATATTCTTCTTCTGTTCCGGTTATACTTCAAAAAGGAAAAACATTAGTATTCTAAGGTGTATCAGTCAACAAGCAGTAAAGCTGTTAAAACCATACCTATTTTTCAACCTTGCATTAATCTTCTACTTCCAAGATTTCTCTCTGAGAGCATTTGCAGGAATAGTTTACTCACGCTACTGTCTATATCCATTCACGAATAACAGCGATATTTTCAGGCTGATGGTAGTTGGCAACTATCCAATGTGGTTCCTCACCTGTATGGTAATCGCCTATCTGCTCTATGACCTTCTCATCTATTATCCGAAAAACAGATTTGGTTTTGTGAGTCTGTACCTTGTTATTACTTTTGGAGCAACTTTCCTCCCGATTCTGCTTCCATGGAGTCTCGACACAGCACCACTCATGGCGGTTATCATGTTCTGCGGGACACAAGTAAAGGAGTCTGTCCCCAACATCTTCGACAGAAGGAAACCCCATTGGCTCATCGTCCTATCCTTTATCCTTTATTTTCTAATGTTACCATTCTGCCATGATATCAATATTTCCGTCAGGATGTATGGATGGTCCATTCCAAGCTACTTGTTAGCAGCACTCTCAGGTTGTATCGCCATAATCTGGTTGTCAAGACTGATACAGGGAACGACATTAGGTAAGTGTTTGAGGCAAATCGGCACTCATTCCCTTACCATATTCTGTATCGAAATTCCATTTATCTTATTCGGCCACAAAATTTTAAGCAAAATTCTTCCAGATACATCCTCCATACAAATAGCTATAATCACTTCCTTCACCCAACTCTTCATGGCTCTTGCAGGAGGCTACTTTCTATCAATCCTTCTGCATATGAACGGACGCATACGGAAACTACTGTTTGGAATCAACTTTTGAGACAAACAATTACTTCATCTAATATTTTACATATGCCATCATTACAAGAAGAACAATAAAGGAGCTCATCGACTACAATATTATCTAAGAGCTATCATTTAAAAAAACATCAAAGGTTTTATATGGAGAGTAAAATGGATTTTTTAAGCGATATTCTTGGCAATATAAATTTTATTCCTTACCTTTGCAACATATTTAGATAAAAGTGAATATGGCTGATAAAATATTTAGAATCTCGTTAGAGCAGCAAAATAATTTCGTTGGTAAAACAGTTACAAACGAAATCAAGAAATTGGATGGTATTGACTTGAAATGACTAAAGATTATATTCTTATGAAAATTGCCATTTTAACATCTGGAATATTACCAGTTCCTGCTGTACAAGGAGGAGCTGTAGAAAACCTTATAGACTTCTGCCTTGAGTATAATGCTGATAATCATATGCACAATATTACCGTATATAGTGTTTATCACCCCAATTTAAAATTATATAAAATTCTCGATAAAACCTACAATCAATACATTTTCTTCAATACAAACAACTGGTGGGGAAAACTCGGAAAACGATTATACTTACAGAAACATGGAGGACAAGAATACTACCATTATTCTATTGAGTATTTCCTTGAGAAAGCGATAAACCACATAGAAAAGAAAAACTATGATATGATAATTGTTGAGAATCGTCCTGCATATTCATTAAAATTAAAAGGAAAATCAAATGCAAAACTTGTGTTACATCAAGAAAATGATTTTTTAAATTCTCAAGTTCAACAATATCAAGACATTTATAATTCGTATGATCTTATCATAAACACATCATCATACATTACAGAAAGGGTCAAAACAATAAATCCGAAAGACACAAAATGCATTACTGTTTTGAATGGAATAGACACAAAAAAGTTTTATCAGACGCCACGAAAGAACAGAAAACAAATTGGTTTTAGCAATGAGGACTTTATTATTGTATACAGCGGGCGATTAACAAAAGAAAAAGGGATTCTTGAACTCATTCGAGCTATAAAGCAATTAGATGAGATTCAAAATATAAAACTTCTAATTATTGGCGCTAGTGCTTATGGAAAAGATAAGCGCTCTACTCCCTTTGTCACGGAACTCATAGAAGAGTCGACAACTATTAAAGACAAAGTGATATTCACAGGCTTTATCGATTATCAGATGATACCATCATATCTTAAGACTGCAGACATTGCTGTTGTACCATCTATGTGGGAAGAGCCTTTCGGCTTGACAGTTATTGAAGCTATGGCAGCAGGTCTACCGCTAATCACGACATACAGTGGTGGAATCCCTGAAATTTGCAATGGAGTTGCAATATTAGTTGATAGAAAGCATATTGTGGACAATCTCGCCAGAGCTATTCTCGACCTTTATGAGCATCCAGAGAAACGCCAACAAATGGCGGCAGCCTCACTCGAACGCTCCAAAATGTTTGATAAGGAAACTTACGCAAAGAATTTTTTCGCCGCATTGGAATAAAAAAAATTAGCGTGCAAACCTTTTTTGATTTGCACGCTAATTTTTAATGGTCTCTATTCTGATTTCAGATACCAATTTTGATTTGTGGCACCACCAGAGATTGACCAATCCAAGAAACCTGGGAAGAATTGGTCAATAGGAATGCTCTCGTTCTCGCGTTTTAGAATGGTATCCTCAAATGCGCCGATATTAGCCCCCTTCAGATAAAATGCAAATGGATAATTACCTGAACGGACGAAATACAAGCCCTTAGATGGATCTGAGCAATCATCATTTGTTCCAAAATAACTCATGTTCATCTTTGACGTCGGAGCCTCCATAGGAATATGTACCTCCCAGTTCTGATTACCCTCTGCACGGTATATGAATGGCTGAATAGAAGCCATCTTTTCCGAAGAACTCAATGCATTTTTGTACGTCAGTTCCAATATATAGGTTGTACCAAGTTCTCCCTTAACATCGTCCGTCAAATAATAAACTTTACCTTCTTTTGTAAATGAAGCGTCCTCCGTCACAGTAGATTCTTTAGCAATCTTCTTCATGGCTATCGACTGAGGAGTAACCTTAGTATTAAGCGTTAATGCCAAACCACTTGTCAACTCAACATAGTTCTGATAAGTAGTCAGATAGAAAGTTTCCTTAATAATTTTACCAGAATTATCAAACTCCTTCACATGCTTCTCATTTAGCACAACATCATTCAAGTCATAATCACCCTTCTTTGGCCATAAATCCTCAAATGCATAAACACCATTAGTTGATGACACTTTGTTTCCAATCTCAGGAACAGGAGCAAATACGCCAACAGGCTTCAAGGCAAAAATCAGATCGTCAAAATCTAAATCGTCCATGGCATCTTCGAATGAAATAAGAGTATAGGTATCGCCATTTTCTGTTTTATAGCTAAACTTGGCACCACGACTGCGACCTTCCAAATTTGGATACTTACCTGCATCACCAGCCAACTTCTTGCCATAAGACAAACCGTCTGTGGTAGAACACCATACATTATAATTCTTCTGACCAGAGAACGCACCAATGTTCAAGCTATAGTCTTTGCCCTGCATTCCCCATGCCTGGGTCTTCAGAACAAAACCTATTCTTGTTCCTTTTGGGAAGACTGTCGACTCACCCGTCTTTTTTCCTTCAGCAATGTTGGGATAATACTTCAACTGTACTACATCACCACGATGAATTCCTACATTATTATTATAACTTCTAAGATTCCATTTTGTTGCATTGCCCCATTGTCCATCTTGAGTATTCGGGAAAAGCATCACAACATGAATATCACTAGGCTTGGTTGGTTTGTTGTCGTCTGTATACCAATAGTAACCTAATGAAGAGTTCCAGCATGTGCTACTACCTAAAAGAGTAAATGTAACCTCCGAATCCTTCTCAAGCAACAAATCCGGATAATTGCAATATTCTTCATTCATAGCACTTCCTGAAATGAATGCAGATCCAACAGCCGCATAGAGTCCCTCCAACTCAGAATCACTAATCACCAATTCTCGCTTAGCTTTTGATTTATCAAGCAAATATTCAGGATAACCAGTTGCCGAGTTCCACGAGCCCAACCAATTTTTCCAATCGTTATACATCTTATTATCAGTCACATTTCCGTTATCGTCAACCAAATTCGTCAGATTAAGTTTCGACAAATCATTGGTAGCCTCACCAGGACCTGTAGCACGGGTAAAGGCACGAGTGGCTGTTACATTGTTATTCATGGCCACGAACGATGCTGAGGCATTTACCACATCAGCCTCCATCAAGTTCATCCCAGTAAAGAAGTTACCTGTGGCAATATACAAATGTTGGGCATAGGTTGGAAGTTCAACCACCTCACTAAACTTACCATTATCCTCTGTATAGGATTCAAAAACAGGACTAACATTCTCGTTCCAGCTTTCCACAGGTGCATCCTCATCAGTAATAATGGGATTCTCGGTATATACACCAAAGAACACTGGCCCATGAGTATTGTATGCAGAATAGTCAACACTCAACTTCACCTTCTGCACGGTAGAGAAATCGAAAGTATTAGGTACTTTCAGTGTAGGATCATTGTCAGGATCGCTTTTTTGCTCGTAAAGCGATTTGTCCACACAGGCTGTAAACATAGCCACAGCAAACAATAATGAGCCAACCTTTACAAAACTTCTACTTAAACTAAACATAATCAAATCTATTTATATATAATTTTATGCTGCAAAGATACTAATAATATCTATAAAACACAAGTATTTAACATTTAATTACATAATAATTATAATGAAACAAAGCATAAATCAAGCATTTTCAGTTCTAAAATTTGGATGTATTCATAAAAATACCTATCTTTGCGCCATGCAAAATATAAAAACTATATATATATGAAGAAAAACTATTTATTCAAATTGCATGTAGCTCTTGCAATATGCCTGATGAGCCAGGTATCATGCATGAAAGAGCCCAGTAATGGAGGATTAAAATCAGAGGTTGAAGTGAGTGGATCCGTTAACTACTTCCAGAACAGCATGGACTTTGATTTTGACGGCGGTTCAAAAACCATGTCATTCAAGTCGAATCTCAAGTGGAATATGGATATTTCCAATACACAGAACGGCGTACAGTGGTTAACCATCGAGCCCCGTCAAGGCAATTCTGGCAGCAATAAAGTAACATTCACCGCCAATGAAAACACCACTTATGAAGATCGTAATGTGGTGGTTCGCTTCTTAGCAGGCGACACCGTACGCAACATCAGGGTGAACCAGAAACGCTTAGAGGCCATCACATTAACAACTGATAAATTCGAAGTTCCGGTCACAGGCCAGAAGTTAGATATTGAGGTTAATCACTCAATGGATTTTGATTATACCATCCCCGAGAACTATAAAGGCTGGATTCACAAAGCCACAAGTGCCACTCGCGGTTTGTTAGAAAAGTCTATAGTTACCTTCACTATCGATCCTAGCGAAGAATACGAGAAACGCGAAGGAAAAATATACTTTACTGCAGGAAAAGAGCAAGAAGTAGTCACCATCTATCAGGCTGGCGAAGGCAGGATTGTTCTTACACAAAACGAGTACAATCTTACTGCCGACGAGCAGGAATTCACAGTTGATATCAGCAGTAACTTTGATTTCAGTGTTACCATGCCTGACGTAGAATGGTTAAAGGAGAACACCAGCCAAACACGCGGTATGTCATCACACACCTTAAAATTTAAGGTCACAAAAAATGATGATTATAAAGCCCGCTCAGCTAAGATAAAGATCTCTGACAAGAATAGTTCAAAATATGAGGAGATTGTTATCAAACAGGAATCAACAGGAGCTATCATCACTTTAGACAAGAGCGAATATACAGTAAATTGCGAAAAGCAGGATCTCGACATCGAAGTAAAGAGTAACTTCGACTATACTATTGACTTCCAGGGCGCCAATTGGATTAAGCAGCGTAAGAACACCACCCGTGGTATAACAAGCCGACTGCTTAAGCTCACGATCGATGAGAACAAGAACAACGAAGCCCGAACGGCAAAGATTAAGCTGTACGATAAAAATGGCACAGCTTCCGAAGAAATCACCATCACCCAAGGTGCCAAGAGTGGTATAGAGGTTCCAACCAAGGAGTTTACTGTAGATGAACTTGGTGGCACCATTACAATTAAGGTTAATGCCAACGCAGAATACAAGCTGACCTCTAATAACGATTGGATTACCATAGCAGCAAATACCCGTGCCCTTACACCTCACGAGCATCAGGTAACCATTGCTGCGCTTGGCGATGCCGAAGACAGAGATGGCACCATCACCGTTTCGAACGAAGAATTGAACTATAGTGCCACCATTACCATCAAGCAGCGTAACACCTTCTATTTTGAGAATAAGAGTATCGATATTCTTGTTGGTAAGGAGAAGGCTTTCACTGTTAAGAACACCACCAAACAGAGCGTTGAATGGAGCAGTAACAACACGGCAATAGCAACAGTTGGTGCTAATGGATTTGTAAAGGGCATCAAGAAAGGTACTGCTACAATTATGGCTAAAACTGCAGATGGTAAGCATACAGCAACCTGCAAGGCAAACGTCTGCGAAATAACAGACATGATTTCCATTAAGAGCGGCGGTACCCCAACCAAAGAAGGCGATCTTGTAAAGTCTGGAAGTCAGATAAAATGGGCCATCAAGAACAACAGCCCAGTAAAAGTCACCTTAAAGAGCATGCAGTTGCAAGGTAACGCATCAGGCGAAATCGGTAATGAGGTTTATATAAACGAAGATCTTGCCGCTGGTAGTTCTGTATACAAAAACACGACAATAGAATCTTCTGGAGGTTTCCACTTGCCAATAACCTGTCATTTCGTATTTGTATATGAGAATAATGAATATCCAATAGATGCCAAATACGAATAAAAAAAAGGAAGATGGGAATCGTTTTTGATTCCCATCTTCCTTTATTACTTAACAATTACCTTCTTACCGTTTACGATGTAAACACCCGATGGCAATCCGTTAAACGTTGTCGTGTTAGCCTTAACCTTACGTCCCTGCAGATTATAAACGTCGAATGGTCTACCATCCGATACCACCACTCCATTGATGGCAGTAGTACCAATAGCGTAGATTTTCTTGAATTCATTCCATCCTGCAGCCTGCTTATAGGCATCCACGCTTCCTGCTGGTACATAAAGTATACAGGTTTCTTTATTTACACCTTCGAATACCGAGCTACCGCCAGCTCTTGTCATTCCACGAACACCAGCAGCTGTTGGCAAAGCAATAGGTGTTACAATATTCACAGTGATCGATTTCAGATTCGTACAACCTGCAAATGCCGATGCGCCAATCGAGTTGATACTGCTTGGAATAACAATACTGGTCAAATCAATGTTACCAGCATAAGCTTCGTCACCGATAGCTGTTACTCTATAGTCTGAACCATTAATCGTAACAACTTCTTCAATAACAGCATCACCTTTCTCATTAGAACCGTCCCAGATTTTGGCTTCATGAGTATTTTCATCAGTGCTATACTGACCTGAAGGATCATCCTCTACAGATGTATTTATACCGAGGATGTTATTCCCGAATTGCTTCCAATAATCATGGTTCTTATAGGCTGTTACTGCATCATTTGGAACATTTACGGTAACGCTATATGATGGGAATGCGTTAGCACCTACAGATGGAGGAGTTGAGCCCTCACAAGTAATAGAAATCAGATTATTACATCCATCAAAAGCATTAGCACCAATATTTTGAATATTCTTAGATAATGTCAGGGCTTCGATATTCGTTTTACCTTTAAATACCGCCTCTGCAATAGATGTTACAGAATATTCATCCTTACCAATCTTGAATGTAGCTTTTATCGTCACATTCTTGTTAACATTTCCGACCTTAGTAAGAACGGCTTTCTTGTCACCTGTAGAATAAGCATAAGTCCATCCATCTATGGTTGTTTCCTTCTTCTCTCCGACAAAGATATTCAGGAAGTTCCAACCCTTACTTCTATATGCATCTACATTGGATGATGGTATAAATAATGTAGCCGTATTGTTGGCGAATACATTCTTGCCAGAGATATCAATGGGAGTCACAATCTTACTCTCTATCCACTTCAACTGATTGCAAGCGCTGAATACATCAGCATCGATATTCTCTACCCCAGCAGGAATGACCAGACTGGTAATAGTGTTTTTGTTTGCAAAAGCAGACTTACCAATGATTGCAATTGTATAGTCCTCACCAAGTTTAACCGAGCTAGGGATTACGACATCATTCGATGAAGCTGCGTACTTTCTTAGGATGGCCTTATTCTTCCCGTCTATTTTCAGGCAATCGTAAGTGTTTCCATTGTCCACACAAACATCAACGAATTCTCCTTCTGCGACATACGAGACATTGTTCCATCCACTTACATTATACTTTTCTTTTGCCCCCTTTGGAACATATAATGTTGCGTCATTGGGGAAGTAATCTGCCTCATTTTCGGCAGGGTTCTCTATACTACTTGACACACGAGTGATAGCTTTACATCCGTCAAAAGCCTTCTCGCCAATGGTTGTTAACGTAGATGGTAGCCATACTGTCTTCAGATTACTGCAACCCTGGAACGCATAGGCACCGATGGTGGAGATGTTCTTAGCTATCTTCAGTTGCGTCATCTTACCCTTATTGGGGGTATTTTTAAATACCGACTCTGAAATTGCAGTAACTTTATATGATTCACCTTCAAACTCAACAGTTCCATCAACAGTAACAACTTCTTTATCTACAGTTGTTCCAATCAAAGTGGCTGTACCAACGCCCTTCAAATATTCATAAGTCATACTGCCCACGGTTCCTGTCTTTTTTTCACCACGTGCCCAGTTCTTAAATTCCTTCCAACCATCTGTTTCCTTGTACTTAGCCTCAGTTGATCCATCTTCATCATTGGGAACATAAACTGCAGCAGTATTATAGATGGCATCAGGGAATACATTCTTATTAAAGGCGAAAAGATTCTCTTTCTCCACCTTACTGGTAATGACTGCCAGTTTCGAACACTGATCGAATGCATTATCTTCTATCGTTCTTAATGTTTCGGGGAGGATAATCTTCTCCAACTTTTTACTGTTTCTGAATGCATTCTGGCAGATGGTGCGCACCTGATAAGCAGTATTAGTACCTTCCGGTTGCACTGTAGCAGGAATCTCTATGATTGTTTCATTCTCTGCCTTTGTCAGAATGGCAGCCTTATCTTCCTCACCAACTGTCAGGCAGTCGAATGCTAAGCCATTCTGCGTCGTAGCACCCTCAAAGAATCCCTCTCTTCTTACTGGGAATGTCTTCCATACATCATTCTGCTCATAACTGCTTAATGCACCAAAAGGCACATACAGCGTTGCTGTATATGAAGAGAAAACATTCTTATTAATCGGGAGTGGACTGCCACCAGTGCTACAGATATAAGATATATCATTACAACCATAGAAAGCCTTCTCACCAATACTCTCAAGAGTTGCAGGCAGCCAGATCTGATTCAGGCTGGTACAGCCTTGGAAGGCATTGGCGGCGATAGCTATTACCTTACACTCCAAGTCATCAGCATCATCGCCCTCACCAACCTTAATAATAATAGTCCCAGGTATGGTAATATTACTACCCAACTGATCAGCAATTCCTCTAATCAGGACTGCAGTTTTATCGCCAGTTGCACAAATATACGACAATCCGTCTTGTTCCTCTTTCACTCTTTGGCCAACCAAGATCTGTGCGAACTTCCATTCTGTATCCAAGTACTTCGCACGATCGGAAACATACAAGATGGCATTAGGGAGCGACAATTTGATACCATTAATGACCTCGATTGAATCAATCTTGCTTACGACCTCTGTCAGATTTTTGCAACCTTCGAAAGCAGTAGGATCAATTGAAGTCAATGTTGCTGGCAGTTCTACCAACTTCACACCAGTGTTACCACTAAAAGCTTTACTTGCGATGGCAACTACATGGTAATATGTTAGTGCATTATCATCTCCCATTGGGATTGAATCAGGTATAACAATCTCCCCATCAGCCCAGTCATTTGCAAGTGTATTTTTATCAGTTGCATCTACCAAGATAGCCTCTTGGGCTTCTGTCATACAAGCAAAACGCATACCTTTCCAGACCTTTTCAACTCTTTCTCCAGCATAGATTTGAGCATACTCCCATCCTGCCTGTTCGTACAGGATCTGAGTTTCATCAGGAACATAGAGTGTTGCTTTTGGCAAAGAAAGCGCATCGTCTTTAATATAAGCATTATCAATAATATGGCTCACTACTTCGGCAATATTATCGCAACCATCAAAGGCGTTCTCGCCAATCGACATCAGCGTAGATGGCAGTTCCAGTTTTCTCAGGTTAGTACAACCCTTGAAGGCATTGGCACCAATGGTAGTGACATTCTCACCAATGTTTACACTCTTGATAAAAGCCTTATCTGCGAATACATCCCTTTCGATGGCAACTACATCACACTTGTTCTCATCTATAGTAACAGTACTTGGAATCGAGATGCCGACACCAATCTGTTCTGCACCAATCTGTTCTGCATCAACATCAATCAAGATAGCCTTTTTGTCACCAGAAGAATAAGCATAATATAGTCCTTGATCTTTACCTAATTTTCTATCACCTTTTACTTTATGTAAGAATGTCCATCCACTGTAACTTTCAATTTCACTACTCTCAGGAACATATAATATCGCTTGAGCGACAGATTGTGTTGAACTTTTAACAACCTCATCATCAACCTTGCTGATAACGGTAGTCAGATTGCTACAGCCATCGAAAATAAGATCACCAATAGTATTCAGAGAAGCAGGTAGTTCCAGCTGCTTGAGAGCCTTACAGTTTTGGAATGCTTTTTCATTAATATCTTCGACACCATTAGGTAGAACCAAATTCTCCAGATTAGTATTATCAGCAAAGGCCCTTGCGCCAATAGAAGTCAGCGTTTGTGGGAGCGCAATCTGTTTCAGTGAACCACAACCGTTGAAGGCATCATCCCCTATCGTCTTCAACTTATCCGATAGCGTAATGACTCTCAGGTTTCTATTTGCACTAAAGGCGCCATCGCCGATAGTCGTAAGATTTGATGGCAACTTAAATTCCTTCAATCCACTATTCTTAAACGCATTCTTCTCTATCTTCTCAATACTCTCTGGTAACTCTCTCCAATCCTCCAGATTAAATACCTTACCACCAAATACAGACTCACCAATAATGGTTACTTTATATTGAGCATTATCAAATGTGATATAATTCGGAATTGGATCACTCGTATTTGATGCTATTAACACAGCTGTTCTTTCACCGCTCTTTTGCTGCAGATACATATACGTTTTGTCATCATTAGGCGTTGTTTCACCCATATAATAACCTTCATATACTCTAGCAAAATCACCCCAACCAGTTACACCTTTAACCGATGTTCCAGTAGGCACAAACAAGATGGCACTATACTGTGAGAACACATCCTTATTTATACTGATTGTAGTTTCTGTACAAACGCGTGTCAACTTACAACCATTGAAAGCCTTGCTACCAACACTCTTCAGTGCTTCAGGAAGACGTATCATCTGCAACTTTTCACAATTCTGGAATGCATTAGCTCCAATAGTTTCCAACTTAGATGGCAACTTGAGCAAAGACAAATTACTACAATTTTTGAATGTTCCATCAGCGATTGTCATAATGCTATCTCCTATCAATATAGAGTCAACATGAGCTCTATCAAAATAAGTATCAGATGTCAGAGCAATCTTTGTCACAGTACAACTATCCTCATCAGTCTCATGCAGTTTAAAAGTGCTAGGTATAGTGAGTTTCGTCGGATTATTACTTGAATAAACAATCTCAATAACAGTTGCAATCTTTTGAGCTGTATGATATCGATATCTTAGACAATTAGCATCTGCCATCTCTGTCTCAAGCCACTTGCCTATCTCATAATTAGAACCGAAATTTTCCCAACCACTAAGAGTCGTATATGCATTATTATCGTTATCCGGTATGTATACTTTCGCTGTGGTATAAGTATTGTTTTCAAAGGCATCATCTGCGATGGCCTGTAGATCGGAACCTGCTATGTCAGATACAATCTCTGTGATACCCGTACAACCACCGAATGCCTGAGAACCGATTGAACGAAGAGTTGAGGGCAACTCAAGCTTCGTTATATTCGTACGGTTCAAGAAAGCATACTTGCCGATGCCGGTCACACCA
>JAEEGL011113749.1_pt1 | contig 23534 bp, 27 predicted proteins | sample 9134231 | NCBI WGS metagenome assembly JAEEGL01 (sample SAMN16246548, study PRJNA631951) | gut metagenome | biome: gut microbiome; feature: rumen; material: fiber-attached | host: Bos | place: Iran: Karaj | collected 2018-10
GACAAGTTAGTGTGGTTCGAGGACGATGAGGCGGGAACGAAGATTGCGGACTTTGACATCGAGCGTTTGGCCCATTACCGTCAAGTGTTGCCATTGTGGAAAGACATTGATCGGTTCCAAGTGGAAGTCTAAGGTCTAAGGCTGAAGGTCAAAGGCCAAAGGCCAAAAGACTCACGAGAGTACGGAGGCGGTACGCGCAGGTCCCGATGATGGGGTCTGGAAGGACGAGAAATGCTGGGGAGAATGTCGTTTTTCAGTTAAAAATGGCCTAATTACGTATTATACATAGTATAATACGGTTTTTGTTCTGAGTTATTCTGTTGAAGGTGGAGCGGCGAGAGGGAGGGCTTGAGATATGTTGCCTCTAAAGATGCGAAATAAAACTATTTCTTCCGAACCTGACCAGTAGGGAGGATATTGGGTCTGAACCATCTTCCCCATCTGCCGATCGTCCGTATAAACCTCATATACTTCTGTGGTTAACAGTTTTTTAGGATCCAACCAAAACAATTCACGACGGAAATCGTTGCGTGTACCGAAGTAATCGTAATACATAGAGTCCGGATTGTTGAGACACTCTTTGCCCATAGGTCCATCTAAATAGTCATAAGTCATCCAATCCTCATAGAATAAAAGGATTCGTTCTTTCTTGGTATATGAGCCAAACCACAGGTCCGGGTTTTTGTTATGACTCTCTAATATATTGATCCAGGACTTGTATGTCTGATAGGCTTGACTCGAGGAAGAAAACCGTTGCGTTCCTGAAATGTTGTAGGGAGTGGATTCGTTGTCTCCATAATAATACACATCAATCCTTTCATATGGGTCGTTTTTGATGGCTTCTCGGAAAGCAGAGTCTGGAAGATCCACCATTTTTGCCGGCTTGAAATATAGCACAGCCTGTTCCCGGATGTTTGTGGGAAATATTATCGAATTCGTTTGCGCGAATCCTTTCTTTTGAAGGTATTCGTCGGCCTCAGAAGGGGATTTTTCGTATAGCGCCATCACGATTTCGGGCACCGTGCTGTTACCATCATTTACATCGGGGTCACAAGAAGTGAAAGCAATGCCAGTGAGCACCGCTAAGAAGAGCAATATGCAATGATACGATTTCATAGATGCATGTTTTTGAGATTAGTATTAAAAACGGAGTGCAAGGCCTAAGCCGTTTTGGGAAGTCTGGAAAGAAAGTTCGAGAGTGCTTTGCTGGCGTTCGCAGCGTTCGTTGTAGCGGTGGTTGGTGCTAAACTTATAGATGCCACCGTACACAAGACAAGGGATACTTCCGACATATAAAAGTGCAGAAGAACCCATTATGATAAGTCCTGTACTGAGCAAAACGTGACTAGTTACACTGAACATTGCGGCAAAAATAGTTTCGAACAAACCTCCGACCAAGAAAACGCCGCTGCATAAGAACCCAGCAACACTGACACCATACATGGTCCAGCCAGTGGCCCATAAAGCGTTGCCGGTGCGGTAGCGGTTGTAGAGGTCGGGAGCGTTGACGCGGAGGAAGTCGCGGTATTCTTTTCGGGTGAGCGGATCATCGCCCAGGTAATATGTTCCGCGGATTCTGTCGAGTTTGACGCAATCGGAAGTTGTCGGAACAAGTTCTTGAGAAGAGAGTTCCTCGGGAATAGTAGCAGGAATTTCCTCTGGTACAGAGACAGAATCAACAATAGAGATAAGCGTGTCATGAGTCTCTGACTGTTGAGACACCTCGACAACATGATCTTGTGCAGAGAGGAGTGTTGAACACAAGATAGCCAAACAATAAGTATATATCACTCTCTTCATAGGCTTATGCTTTATTAGTTGATAATCAGTATACAGCTATGTCCAGTATCTCTGCTCGTAAGTTTCTGGATGTCGTTCCAAGTTTTTTGGCCACGATTCGCTTGATAGAGCGAATGCTTTTGTTGCTATAGCAAAGAATATCAGCCATTTCTTTATCGCGAAGATTACCAATAAGAACAAGGATGCATAAACGAATCTCTCTTTCGTTAAGGGAGCCCAATACTTTCAGTTTCTCAGCCAAACCGTACATCCGACGATTAATGATATCACACAACGCATCATAATTATTCCAACTCAATTCTTCCTTTAGGTTCTGGCTGTTATTCAACGAGTTGCAATAGGATTGAATTTCGTTCAAGGCAATCTCCTTTCGTTGAGCATTTTGTTTATGAAGATTGGAAAGAACGATGTTTTCTTTCTGCGCCCTTTCCAGTTGTTGTTTTATGACTCGATGCTGCCGTTTTCTTTTGACAATTAGCGCAATAAGGACAACACCAATTGTCGCAAAAACAACGATGACCAGCCATAATAAAAGAATGTCGGACACCTGATGTAATTGTTGTCGAAGAAGGTGTATTGCATCAACAAGATCCTCCTGAGTGCACCTTTCTTGGGGCTTGTCAGTTAAGGCTATGGATTGTATGCAATTATGCACCTCCATTAGGTCAACGACTATATTGTTGAGTGCATGGTAATAGGCAACGGTATCTTCTGCTAAAAGGAACTCCGATTCAGCAGCCAGAAACTCTTCTGCTGATTTGAGATATATTTCGCAAGCCAAGTCACGTTCGTTTGCGAGCCGGCATATGCTTGCCATATTGCTGTATGCATTTCCCTTGCAAGCATGGTCTTTTGTCCGAGAATGCACTACACGAAGATATGCCTGCATGGCCTGGGTGACGTGAGCACGGTCACGCAGTATGCAACCATAATAATAATTCGCGTGCGCGTAATCGGTTGGGAAAACAAATCGAATGTGTCTCAATGTGGCTGCGGCTTTTGCTATGGTTGCACTATCGTCATACCGCACCCCTTCCTCCCAAAGCGAGTCAGCCGATGCAACGACACCCCGCGCCTCTTGCACCGCAGAACAGGAGGTCAGACATGCAAGCGCAATAGCCATTATGATAGACTTTGTTTTCACCATAAGATTCGTTCTTGTCGAAATCCGGGTGCAAAGTTACTGCTTTTTTTTGAATTGTGCAAATAAAAATGTAGAAAAGTGCATTTGTAATAAATACAGAAAATCAATGCATTACAGTTTTGAATGTAGAAAAAAGCACTAACTCGCCTGTTTTTCGCTTTCAAAAACGATCTATTTTTGTGTATTTGCAGAGCAGAAACAGCAAAGAAAAAAGCATTTTGGAACTGTGGAACTCTGGAACTTACGGTTACTGCGCTGAGATTCAGTGAAATGCGCTGGAGTTCCAAAGTTCCAGAGTTCCATTTTGGGTTTGGAGCAAAGAAGAGTAATATTCTTAGCGGAAGGCGGAGTTTTTATTTGCTTGGGTTGCCGATTTTGGCGGCGAAAAGGATGGTGCCGTATTTGGCTTCGCGGATGAAGAGGAGGAAGGGACGGTCGATGATGAATTCTTGTGCGGGTAAGGCAGCGTTAGTGTAGCCAATAACGGTTGTAACGGCTGCGGCTTTGGCTCCTTCTTCATTGACTTCGAGGTAGGTGTCGTGTAGGAACTGACCTACTGAGAGGAACTGAGTAGAGTCGATGCCGGAAAGGTCGGCAGCGTCGGTGAAGACGTCCACCATGCCCAGTGCTTGCATGTCCGGGATGAGGTTGATGTGGTCTTTGAGGGTGAACTTGGGCATCTGAACGTACGTTTCCATTTCCGTGAGGGTTTTCTCCAATGCATTCAGTTCGTCCATGTTAAAAACACGCTCCAGATAGTTTTCACAACCCCCAACCTCGTTATTAGGAAGAATGATGTCCATGTAATACTCCCCTTTAAAGGGCATGCGCAACATCTTTCCTTTGGGTGTGCCTGTGAAGGACGAAATATATACGGACACCTTGAACTTGCCTGTTTGATGCATCATATCCGTTTGAATAGTCGTGCCGTCAGCGAGGTGGAAGTTGCCCTTGCGCGTATCTGCTTTCTTGAACTCATTTTGCCACATCCCCTTGAAATAGATGGCGTTAGCAAGGACAAAGCGGGTATAGTCGTTGAACATTGATTCGTCCACAACCTGCTGGATGAGTTTCTTGGTGTTGAGCGATGCCCAATCGTTGATAACCTTGGCAGCAGCAGGCTTGTTCAGGTCGATGATATCAACTGTGGCCTGATAACTGCGTTTGTTGACTTCAACGAAATTCTCTACGGGACGAATATCGTCATCGAGCCAAATACCATTGGCAATACGCATGTCGGTCGTTTGGTCAAGATGCGGGAGAGTCTTCATCAGTTTTGCGTTGTAATCGTTGAGGAAGTCGATGGAGTAACCTTCTGCACCGATAGCGTTCAGGATTTGCTCTTGCGTGGCATTCTTAGCACCATTGGCCAACATGGCAGAGGCGATATTGATGCTGAGGGGAGAGATAATCGTGTTCTCCTCTTCATCCGATGCATGCAAGCAAAGAAGATCTATACCCGCTTGATTTTGCCGGGAGTTAAGAATCTGCTCTTCTTCAGTGAGTTTCAATTCCAGTACCGGATCAGGGCCGGGACCACAAGCAGCAAGCATCGTTGTAAAGAGGGCTAGGATAAGAAGTTTTGTTTTCATAAGAGTCTTTGTTTTAATTACTCCGTGTCGGGAGTTGTGGTGGAATCGGGGAGTTGGGTCGTGGTGGAGTCGTCGGGGATGTAGGGAACGCCCTCGAGGGGTTGCTCGATTATCATTCCTGCCGGCATCGGATCTCCGCCTAAAGGTTGGTCACAGGACGTGAGCGCTACACTTCCGGCAATAGTGGCTGCAACACCAATGATAGAAGCCGCCTTGCCGAGACGTTTGCGCTCGGAGAGTTTTTCCTCGAGATAACGTACCTCTTGCTCACATTTAGGGCAGGTACCTCTGCACGGTCCTTCGTGCGTGCATTCCTCTTGAATCAACTCGATGTCATTTTTGTCTGCGATGTCGCGTCGAACCGCTTTCAGGTGGCGGCACACCTCTTTACCTGTACTCATATACTATTGATTTTCAGTTTGTTCTTTGATGATATACTGCAGTTTGTCGAACCTGGTAAAGCCCAGATTCTGCAACTGAAGGATGCTTTGCTGTCTCGAGGCCTCGGTGTTGAAGTCTTTGATAAGGGGTACACGCACCGTGGAATTGGCCGTCTTTCCACTACCAGCAAGGAGACGCAGATGTTCAAGTACCTTGAGGTTATCCTTACCCGTATAGGCCTTGTAGGTGGTGGGGTTCATGTCCTTGATGTCGATGATCCAATGGTCCACAACGTCGAGTAGCGGGAGGAGGTGGTCCGTGGGGACATTGAGAGAGGTCTCAAGGTTGATTTTCCAGTCTTTGCCGCAGAGTTCGCGGAAATGGAGGATGAAATCAAAGCAAAGCAACGGTTCTCCACCTCCGAAAGTAACTCCTCCGCCTGTAGCAAGAAAATACAGGTTATCCTGGCGAAGTTTCTCGTACAACTGTTCGGGGGTGTAGTCCCGCCACTGTGTTTTATCGAAACAAAGGGCCTTGTTGATGCAATAACGGCAGGAAAGCGGGCATCCGCCAAAACAGACAAGCGTCACGATACCTTTGCCGTCCACGTTGATTCGGTGACGGCTGATGGCGAAGATCGGTGCGTGACAGTTGTTTGGTTCCATCGGCAATTATTTTGAAATCGGCTGCAAAGTTACTACTTTTTTTTGAATTGTGCAAATTTTTTACTTATTCAGCGGGGTTTTTGGCGTGTCCCCGAATTGACTGATAATGAGAAGATTGTGGATTAAGTGAAAAACAAACACTTATGCAGGTGTAATTTGGGCTTTGGCAGAACCATCCAAAAAGACAAGATCGACCTGGTCGCCGGGAGTGAGTTGGCTGACGCTGTGGACCGGTTGTCCGTTGTGGAGCGTAAGAGAATAACCTTTGCGGAAGATGGCCTCGGGTGAATGGAGTTCGATGGTCTTGGCGAGGAGGTCAAGGTGATGGCGTTCGTCGCTGAGGGCTCGGGTTATCTGGAGCTGGAGGAGATTGGCTAGTTGGGAGAGTTTGTCTTCCTGGGCCTGGTAGCGCGCGATGAGCCATTCTGCAGCGGCAGTAGGTGTTTTGACAGCTTGGAAGCAGACCATATCGAGGATGCTGACGTCGCGTGTGTGGCCTATGCCGGAGAGGATTGGCAAGGGGAACTGGGCGCAGAAGGAACAGAGTTCGTAGTCGTCGAAACAGGTAAGGTCGGTATTGGCGCCGCCGCCCCGGATGATGACTACGAGGTCAAAGGGGGTGTCAGAGGCGTAGATTTTGTCGAGTGCAGCCATGATGGTGAACGGCGCGGCTTCGCCTTGCATAGTGGCAGGGAAGAGTTGCGTGAAGAAGGCGTAACCAGTCTGACGGAGTTGGTCGGTAAAATCCTGGTATCCCGCAGCATCAGCTGCACTGATAACGGCTACCCGGCGTACCAGTGTGGGCAACGAGAGGGCAGGTTGCAGTTCCATCATTCCCTCTTTCTCGAGCCGCGCAATGGTCTCTCGACGCTGGCGCATGAGGCCACCCAAGGTGAACTCGGGATTGACACCCACAACCACCAGAGAAAGGCCATACACAGGGTGAAAATCGACGTTTACATCCAGTTCGACCTGCATACCGGGCTGCAGTTGCATACCCGTGGCGTCGAGGAAATAAGCGGAAAGCATAGACCATACATTGGCCCAACAGGTAGCACGAACTTTGGCGATAATATCCGCCGAGGAGCGCAGTTTGGACGAAGACGTTTTGTCGTCACGTTTCTCAATGAGTTCCATGAAACAATGCCCTCCTGCTTTGGCGGAGAGGGAGCTAATCTCGGCTGAGACGCGGTAGGTGGCGTCGAAGTCGGTTTGTATGGTAGCGCGGATGGAGTCGCAGAGTTCGTGTAGTTGCATGGCTACGCAGGGTGTTAGATTAAACTGAAATCCAGCTGTTTGCGGGAGAGGTCAGCACGGTCCAAACGTACTTGCAGTCGGTCTCCGAGTCGGAAGACGCGGTCATGCACGCGACCACGCATGCAGAAATTTTCCTCCTCAAACATGTAGTAATCCTCGGGTTTGAGGTTGCGGACAGGTATAAGTCCTTCGCACTGGTTTTCAACCACTTCCACATAGAGTCCCCACTCTGTCACACCGGAGATGATTGCAGAGAACTGTTTACCCTCGTAGTCCTGCATGAACTCTACCTGTTTGTAGCGCACGCTGGCCCGTTCGGCCGAGGCTGCGAGTTGCTCGCGGTTGGAACAATGCTTGCACGACACTTCCAGTCGATCCACATCAGGAGCGACGCCATCTTTGTTGAGATAGTACTTGAGGAGCCGATGCACCATAACGTCGGGGTAGCGGCGTATAGGCGAGGTGAAATGGGTATAACAAGGGAACGCGAGTCCGTAGTGGCCGATGTTGTTGGTGGAATAGACGGCCTTAGCCATGGCGCGGATGGCCAGTTGCTCCAGCAGTTCTTTCTCGGGTCTATCCTGGGCTTTGTTGAGCATCTTGGCGAGTGAAGCAGCCCTGGGGAAGTTGAGGCTCCTGGCAAGATTCTCTATGCGTTCCATCTTCTCGGCATTAGGCAGGTCGTGCACGCGGAATACGAAAGGTTTCTTCAGTTCTTTTGCCACATGTGTAGCCACCGTTCTGTTGGCCAGGAGCATGAACTCTTCGATGAGGAAGTTGGCCTCCTTGGAGGGTTTGAGGTGGATGGCAAGAGGCTTGCCGTGCTCATCGAGGTCGAACTTGACCTCATCGCGCTCGAAAGAAACGGCACCTTTGTCGAGTCTGTTTTTGCGCAGAATGCGTGCCAAAGCGTTCAGAATACCCAGCGATTTACGCAATGGATCGTTCTCTTCGTCCAGATGTTCAAAATCGCCGATTCCATCGAGGATTTCTTGCGCTTGATCATAGGATAAACGATAGTTGGAACGGATAACTGTAGGGCAGATTTTGTACTTGAGCACATGAGCCTGGGAGTCAATGAGGAAGATGCAGGAAAACGTCAGTTTGTCCTCGTCGGGTCGGAGCGAGCAGATGTTGTTGGAGAGCACTTCGGGCAGCATGGGGATGGTTCTGTCCACGAGGTACACGGAGGTGCCGCGGTTGTAGGCTTCGTTGTCCACGTCAGTCTCGGGTAGGACGTAGTGCGTTACGTCAGCAATATGGACGCCTATCTCATATTTGCCCTCGGAAACCTGCTCGAAGGAGATGGCATCATCGTAGTCCTTGGCATCTGCCGGGTCGATGGTGAAGGTAAAGGTGTCGCGCATGTCGCGGCGGCGAAGAATCTCGTCGTTGGAAATGTGCTCAGAAGCATTAACCTCTACGTCGGGATAGGTGTACGGCAAGCCATATTCGGCAAGGATCCCGTTCATCTCGGCGTTGTTCTCGCCATCCGGCCCGAGCACGTCCAGCACAGCCCCTTCGGGCATATGGCGCTTGGAACCATGGTGGAACAGTTTGACTACCACTTTGTCGCCTTCTCTGGCGTCCCGGATGTAGTCCGAAGGGATGATGATGTTGTCCTTGAGCAGTTTGCTGTCCGTATAGACAATGCCTCCGCGTCTTACAAACTCGAAGCGTCCCACGAAGGTGTCGGGCATAGCAAAACCGGGCTCTTCAGAGTCCTGTTTGCGTTCGCGGTCCTTTTTCTGCTTTTCCTCCAAAGCCTTTGCTCTGACAGCCTGCAGTCGGGCCCGTTTGCGCTCGTATGCTTTACGTTTTTCCTCCCTGCGCAAGGCACGGAAATTAGTTTCTTTCATCGTTACGGAACGGCAAATTTTAACGGTTGCCTTATTGCTTCATCGACATGAAAAGCGCATCGATATTCTCCGAGAATATCTTCACCGCGATAGCCATCAGAATGATACTGAAGAACTTACGGATGATGTAAATACTGGTCTCGCCCAACGCGCGGCGGATAAAATCAGTGGAACGCAGCACCAGATACACCACGCCCAGGTTCATCAACATAGCCAACAACAGGCTGAGGGTGTTGTACTCGGTACGGATAGTTAGCAGCGTGGTAAACACAGCCGGTCCGGCAAACAAAGGAAAGGCCAGTGGCACGATGGAGCCGGCATCTTCGGGCCCGTTGTTCTTGAAGATCTCGATGTCGAGGAGCATCTCCAACGCCATGAGAAACAAAATAATCGAGCCTGCCACAGCGAACGAACGGATATCCACACCGAAGAAATGGAGCACCCAGTCGCCGAGGAAGAAGAAGATCAACATCAGTGCCAGCGACCAAAGGGTCACCTTAGCTGCATTCACTTTTATTCCTTTGTGTTCTAGGTTGAGGATAATAGGAATTGATCCCAACGGGTCCACAACAGCAAAGAGCACAATAAACGCGCTCAAGATTTGAAAGAGGTCAAAATGAAAATCCATAATTATTCTTCAATTTTTAGTGCAAAGGTAGTGTTTTTATGCGAAATACACAAATTTTTTTGAAGAAAAGTGCAAAAAAACGCACTTTTTTGCCTTGAAATTTGCATAATCGAGGAAAAAGTCGTACCTTTGCAGTCGATTTCGTGATAAACTAGAAAAACAAAAGAGATATGATTAACAGTCAAGACGTAAAAAACGGCATTTGCATCCGCATGGATGGCCGCCTGTATTTTGTAATTGAGTTCCTGCACGTAAAGCCCGGTAAAGGCAATACTATCATGCGTGTGAAATTTAAAGATGTAGTGGATGGTCGCGTACTGGAGCGCCGTTTCAACATCGGTGAGAAGTTGGAAGACGTACGCGTTGAGCGTCGTCCGTATCAGTACCTCTATCAGGAGGGCGAGGACTACATCTTCATGAACAACGAGACCTTCGAGCAAGTGCCTATCGCACACGACCTCATCGAGGGTGTTGCTTTCCTGAAAGAAGGAATGACCGTGGACGTTGTTTCCGACGCTTCCACCGACACTATTCTGTTTGCCGAACTTCCGACCAAGGTTGAACTGATGGTTCAGTACACCGAGCCGGGTCTGAAGGGCGATACCGCTACGAACACCCTGAAGCCTGCTACGCTGGAAACGGGCGCAGAGGTACGCGTTCCGCTCTTCATCAACGAAGGCGAAATCATCCGTGTTGATACCCGCGACGGCAGCTATTGCGAGCGCGTAAAAGCTTAAGAGCAAACGACCTAATTATACGTACAATCGGATTTGTTGCGACGGCATGTCTCCTTGAGTGAGCATCCGTCGCAACGATTGTTTTTACGCTCTTTATGAATGGAATAGAGCAGTCCGGCCGCGGCCAGTACAAGGGCTGTTATGGTAAGGATTTGCCAAATCATACTAACCGAGAATCAGTGTGCCAATCCTAAACACCGCAAATGCCCCCAGCCAGGCTATAAGCAACGAGTTGATTACCGAGACGGAAGCCCAGAAGGCATTGGTCTCACGGCGTAGCGTGGCCACCGTGGCGACGCAGGGGAAATAGAGCAGCGTGAACACCAGAAACGCATAAGCGCTGAGGGGAGAGAAGACCGACGAGGCAACATCGCCTCCATAAAGGATGGCAAACGTGGCCGCAATGGCTTCCTTGGCAGGCACACCGGTAAGCAGGCAGACCGACATCTTCCAGTCGAAGCCCAGCGGCGCCATTATGGGCTCCAAGAAATGGCCGATAGAAGCCAGCCAAGAGGTTTCGATATGCAGCAAGTCCTGTGCCGGGAAAAACTCCAAGGCCCAGATGATTACCGACGCACAAAGCACCACAGTGGAGATCTTTTTCAGGAAATCCGACACGCGGAACCAGATATGTCGCAGGATACTCTTCCAATGCGGCAAGCGGAAATCGGGCAACTCGTTTACCTTCTCATCGGAAGGTCTGCGAAAATAAGGTGTCTGCCGCAGCAGAAATGCAAAACAGAAACTGAGCAGGATGCCAAGCAGATATAACGACATGAGAACCAACCCTTTGTGATCCTCGAAGAAAATCGATATAAACAGGATATACACCGGTAGTCGGGCCGAACAGGACATGAACGGAACCATCAGCATAGTGAGGGTACGGTCCTTCTTGTCGATGATATCTTTGGCCGCGATGATAGCCGGCACATTGCAGTCGAAGCCCATGAGCAGAGGAATGGCGGAACGACCGTGCAGACCTACCACGTGCATCAAACCGTCCATGAGATACGCTATTCGCGCCATGTAGCCCGTGTCCTCCATCAAAGAGAGGAAAAAGAACAGAATGATGATGTTTGGCAGCGCTGTGAGCAGGGTTCCCACGCCCAGCACTATACCATCGCCCAGCAAGCTGGTAAACCAACTCGCGGGCAACGACTCCACGATCAGCAGATACAGCGCATTGATGCACTCCTGCAACCAGTCCTGAATAGGCCCGCCCAACGCAAACGTGCACTGAAAAACGCCAAACAACACCAAGGCCAAAATCGGAAAACCGGTCCATTTATTGGTCAGAATCCAGTCAACTATCTCGAGCCGAGTCTTCTTCTTATCATGCGGTGCATGGTGCAAGGTCTGCGTCAAAGCGCCGTGCACATAACCGGCATAAGCAGCTTCGTTCTGCTGTTCCCAGCCCTTGTAAATCGGATGCTCGTCGGAGTGCAAAACCTCCCTTTCCAACGTAGAAATTACGTCCAAAAGTATCTTTGCAACACCCTCTCCGGAAACAGTGCTGACCACCTGGATAGGTACACCTATCATCGTGGACAACAACTCGTAGTCCAACCAATGCTCCGTGGCAAGCAACAGGTCATACCTATTTATGGCGATAACCAACGGTTGGTGCGCATCTATCAGTCGGGGAGTCAGAGCCAAATTGGCCTCCAGATCGGTGGCGTCAACAACTTGAAGAATCACATCGTATGAGGCTGCCCGTAACTCCTGAACCGTATGATATTCCGTTGCCACGAAATGCCTGCCCTCGAAATGGTTTCCCAACTCATTGAGGCGCATACAAAGAGCCGACTTCCCACTGCCGCGAGGGCCGATCAATGCAATACGATGTGTTCTTTCAAGTCCCATAATACAATAAAACCACCTGTTGATTTTTCTCAATCAAAATCAAGTGCAAAATTACTGCTTTTTTTTGAATTACGCAATAGCCAAAAATAGTGATTTTCAACATAATCAGCCCTTACCAGCGTTGGGTAAGGGCTGACTGGTGAACCCGGAGGGACTCTAACCCTCGACCTTCAGAACCGGAATCTGACGCTCTATACAACTAAGCTACGGGTCCGAAAAACTTAAATTTCCTTAATATATGCCCTTCGACGACGGTGCTGCTTATGCGGCAAAATCGTAAAATTGGCAAGGTTCTTATTGTTGGTTTCCAAGATGGACGTCGTCTCCAGCAGTTTCACTCCGTACTGCTTGTAATACGGCAGCTGCTCGGCAAAAATCATGCTCGGAATACCCTTGTCCTGATAGTCCGGACGAACAGCTATCAACAATGTGTCGATTGTGTCTATTTGCTTCGCTTTCAATGTCTTCAGCAATCCAATCCAATGGAATGGAAACAGCGAGCCGTTGGCTTTCTGCAGTGCCTTCGACACATCCGGCATTCCCAACCCCAAACCTACAATCTCCTCTTTTTCGTTGCACACAATGCTCACAAAATCGAAGTTCAGCAGCGGAAAATAATACTGACTGTAATAGTCCTTCTGCTTCTGCGTCAACGGTTGATAATTGTATAACACCGAATAGGCATCGCTCAACACATCGAAATACTCCGTACCAAATGTCTTCTTGAGCTCACGCGGCGAGTGAATCTTATGGATGTGCAGGTTGTATCGTTCTGCCACCAGTTTGGCTCCGCGTGCCACTCGTTCCGGCAAAGCGTCCACCTGATCCACAAACACCTGAAACTCAAGCCAGTCGGCCTCCTTCCTGAATCCGTACGCCTCGAAATGCTTCACGTAGTACGGATAGTTGTACAGGACAGCCATCGGCACCAGGTACTCGTATCCTTCCACCACCAAGCCCTCTTTGTCCATGTCCGTCAAGCCCACAGGACCATTCATCTCGGTCATACCGCGTTCCTTGCCCCATGCGGCTACAGCGTCCAACAGAGCCTTGCTCACCTCCAGGTCGTCGATGAAATCGAACCACCCGAAGCGCAGGTGATGGTTATGCCAATGTGCGTTAGCCTTGTAGTTGATCAACGCTGCTATACGCCCTACCACTTCGCCGTTCTTGTAAGCCAGAAACAGTTCGTACTCGCTGAAATCCATCACGGGATTCTTCTTCGAAAACGTGTTGTACTCGTCGCCATCCAACGTCGGACAATAGTACGGACACCCCTTATACAACTTATTCGCAAACTGTATAAAAGTTTTTTTATCTTTTCTGGTTTCTACTTTTCTAATTTCTACCATTGGCATATGTATTTTTTATGAAATACGCAAGAAAAATCTTACTTTTTCCACAAAATCGACCGCAAAGGTACGATTTTTTTCCGAAATTACCAAATATATCAAAAAAAAATTGTAACTTTGCACCCGTTTTTCGTAAAAAAGCATATGAATGATGTAAAAAAGGTCGCAATTTACTGCGCATCTTCGACAAAAATACGGCCCGAATTCTTTTCCGCGGCAAGACAACTTGGCAAGATTTTTGCTGAGAAGAAAATTACGATGGTCTTCGGCGGAGGCAACATGGGTCTCATGGGTGAAATGGCCGATGCCATGATGGAGGACAACGGACAGTTTATAGGTGTGATTCCGCAGTTCATGATTGAACAGGACTGGCACCACAAGCAATGCGCTGAACTGATTATCACGTCCGACATGTCCGAGCGCAAACAGACCATCGAGCGCATCAGCGACGCGTTTGTCGCTTTGCCCGGAGGCATCGGCACGATGGATGAACTCTTCGAGTGCATGGTGGACAAACAACTGGGTCTGCACGCCAAGCCCATCATCATCCTTAACACGGACGGCTACTACGACGGCCTTGTGGCGTTGCTCGACCAGATGATTAAGGAACAAATGATGCGACCCGTCTTTGGCGCGATGTTCCAAGTGGTCAACACGCCCGAAGAAGTCCTGCCCGCCATCTGGAACATGCCCGAGTGGGACCGCAACGCGCGCAAGAACGCTAAGATTTAAAGACGACAACAACCAATGAACGGTCTGCCTATCATATCATCGCCGTGGTCCGAGCCCTGGATGGCCTGGACGATGCTGGGATTGCTTATCCTGGCCTACATCGCCCATGCCATGCAGCCACAAGCCATCGCCACGGCCTTCCGTACCTTCTTCACTACCGGCGACCGAAACAGCACGTTCATCGATTCCGACCTGGACAGACGCGCGCAGGCCCTCATGATCTTCCTGGCAATCTTCACCTTCTCCATGGGCGCATACGTCTCCCTGCTCGCCTATCTGGGCACAGGACAATACTCGTTCCGAACCTACGGATTCATCGTGCTCGTCTCGGTGGGACTGCTGACGGTTCGCTCACTATTCGAAATGCTCGTAGCCTTCACGTTCGTCCCGAGGAGCAGCGTACATACGCTCCTCTACCACTACTATCACCTCACGGTCTGCACAGCTATCATCCACTACCCCATCGTCCTAATGAGCCTCTACTGGAGCGCACTCACCCCACGCGCAATCATCATCCTCAACGCAGCATTGCTCGTGCTCTACCTCCTCGGACTCTTCATCAAGACATGCGCAGTACTGATGCATTCCTGGAGAAGCCTTCTCTACATCCTTCTGTTTGTCTTCACGCTCGAGCTCGTCCCCTTCATGGCTGTGCTCGGGCTGGCATACCAATTGATAACAAAATAGCGCAATTATACATTATGTCTGAGATCAAAGTTAAAAAAATCCTCGTTTCACAACCCAGCCCTGCTGCAGAGAGAAATCCCTACTCCAATATGGCTGAACGATACGGAGTGCAGTTCGATTTCAAACAACTCATCAGAGTGGTTGGAATCAACCCGCGCGAGTTCCGTGATCAGCGCATTCATCCGCTTGAATATACCGCGATTCTCTTCAACTCAAGAACAGGTATCGACCATTTCTTCCGGCTCATGGGAGAACTGCGCATCAACATTCCCGAGTCCATGCACTACTACTGCATCTCCGAGGCTGTTGGCAATTATCTCCAGAAGTACATCCAGTTCCGCAAGCGCCGCGTCTTCTTCGGACCTAACAACAAGTTTGAGGACGTCATCCCGGCTATGAACCGCCGTCCCAACGAGCGCTACCTGCTCGCGTGCTCCGATGTGCATAACGACGACGTAATCAATATGTTCGCTGAACATGGCATCTCTATCAAACCCATGATTTGCTATCGAACAGAAACCGTCGCCTATACGCGCGAGGAACTCGAGAACTACGACATGTATGTGCTCTTTACGCCTACCGGTGTGAACGCTTTCAAGCAGAACCTGCCGGACTTCAAGGATGTTCAGGGCGACAAAATCATGGCTTGCTTTGGAGCATCCACGGCTAAAGCCATCGAGGCCGAGGGATGGAAACTGCAGATTGCTGCACCCACTCCGGAGTGCCCTTCTATCACCACCGCCATCGACCAATTCCTCGCTCAACAGGCTGAATGAACACCTTCCCAAAATCGGAAAAACTGTGCGGACAACTGCGCATCGCAGCCCTCTACAAAGAGGGAAAACGCTTTACGGCCTTTCCGATGAGGGTTACGTTCCGGCACCTTCCCGACTCCGACGAAGCTCCCAAAGTGCTCATCTGGGCGCCCAAATCGCTCTTCAAACATGCCGTTGACCGCAATAGGCTCAGACGACTAATGCGCGAAGCCTACCGACTCAACGCTGAACCGCTTCGCACGTATTGCTCCGAGAACCATTGCTCCTTCCAGCTGGCTTTCAACTACATGGACAAGGAACTCCGCTCGCAGGAACAGATCTCCAAGGCCATTCAAAAAGCCATCAAACGCCTCACCGAATTGAATAATAAATAGTTTCAATCGCTCAATCGTCAATCAATCGTCCAATCGTCAATCAATCGTCCAATCGTCACTTGTCCAATCGTCAATTCATATTGCTTCTCCGCCATATCGCACTCCTGCCGGTGTACGCCTACCGCGCGTGCATCTCGCCTATTCTGCCTCCCACGTGCCGATACACTCCGACTTGCTCACAATACATGGTCGAAGCGGTCATGAAATACGGCATCTTCCGCGGAGGATGGCTCGGCATCAAACGACTCATGCGATGCCACCCTTGGGGAGGCTCAGGTTACGACCCTGTACCCTGAGGAAAGGAGTATGTGATTAGTATGTGATTAGTATGTGATTAGTATGCGATTAGTATGTGATAACCGAACAACCATGCGTATAGACATTATCTCCGCTTGTCCCGAATTGCTGGACAGCCCACTCAACCACTCCATCATCCAACGAGCCAAAGACAAAGGACTCGTTGAGGTCTTCGTGCACAACCTACGCGACTACACGCTCGACAAGCACCGCAAAGTGGACGACTACGCATTTGGCTTCGGAGCCGGAATGGTCCTGCAAGTCGAGCCTATCGACCGCATTATCAGCAAGTTAACATCCGAACGCCATTACGACGAGATCATCTTCACCGCACCCGACGGAGAGCGCTTCACACAGAAAGAAGCCAACAGACTCTCACTCGCGGAGAATATCATCATCCTCTGCGGACACTACAAAGGCGTGGATCAGCGCGTACGGGATCACCTGATTACCAAAGAATATACTATCGGCGATTTCGTCCTCACCGGAGGCGAGATGCCAGCAGCTATGATGACAGACGCCATTGTGCGACTCCTGCCGGGTGCCCTCGGAGACGAGACCAGCGCCCTCTCAGACTCCTTCCAGGACGGACTTCTCGAGCCCGGAGTATATACGCGACCCGCGGATTACAAAGGATGGAAAGTGCCCGAAATCCTGCTCTCTGGCAACGAACGCAAAATCGAGGAATGGCTCTACGAAGAAGCACTCCGACATACCCGCGAACGTCGTCCCGACCTCCTCGAGCAAAACGGCCTGGCCTGATTGACCGGTTTCAGTTCCTTACTGCGCGCTACTCATATTCCCCTGCAACCAGTCGTCCAACTGGTCCTCTGGGGTCAGCCCCAAGTGGTCTTTGATCCGAAGTCGCCTACCCCAAACAGTCCGCTTGGTCAGGTTCAGCAAACGGCAAATATCGCTGATGTCCACGCCCAGCACTGTGAGCGCAATCACCTGTAAATCAGACGCTGTCAGCGCAGGATGCTCCGCCTTTAAGCGAGTCAGAAAATTGCTGTAGTTGGCATTAAACTCATCACGGAACGAAGCCCATTGCTCGTCAGTCATTATCAGGTTGGTCTCTACAAACTCCTGTACCCACGCAGGCACTTTGTCCTCCTTGTGGCGTTTCATACTCTCCTGCATGCTCTTGCTCAGCTGAATACGTTGCATCAGCAGTCTGCCCATGCTTGCACGGCGTATCTCCACCTCCGCATGGAGTCGCTCTATCTGCATTTGCGTCTCTGCAGCCTCCACCAGATGCGCAGCACGCCTGCGTGACACGATGACGATGGCCACAATCAATCCGGTCAGAATCACCAACAGCACCCCGAACAACGCCATATATAACCGTTGTTTCTCAACCTGCAACTGCAGATTCTTCTCCCGCTCACTCTGATTGTCAAACTGCTCCGCGATAGTAAACGTCCTCGTCATGCCCGATGCTTCTATCTCGCCACTCTGTTTGTTGTACAGCGAGAGTAGGGTCTCATACGCCTGCGCATTCTGCCCTTTGGCTCGCTGATAACGACTCAACAGAAACGCATATTTGTCCTTGCTCCAGTTCGAAGTCAGCGTATCTGCCGCCAGTACCTCCAGGTACTTTTTCGCCGATTCCATCGAGTTTTCTTTCAGGAAATATCGCACCAAATCATACGCAAAACGGTGTATTCCCGCCGAGTCGCACAGATACCTGCTGATACGAATGATCTCCTCCGACTGCGGGTCCAACTTACTTAGCGCAGCATACCTGATATCCAACTGCGTCAGCGTGTCCAATGCCTCGGCATAGCGGAGCGAACGTGCAAAAGCATCCTTCTGTACCACACTATCACGACTCGTGCGGGCCAACTCACGCCAACCACACGCCGCGTACAAGGGCAAACCCGCCCTGTCCAGATACGGAACAGCTTCCTCGTAATACCGAAGCGCCACTTCGTACAACTGTTCTGTCTCGCTGGCTCTTCCCATCTTATAGTACACCATTCCACGCAAAATATCAGGCACTTCCGCTTCCTCAAACAAACGCTCCGCCTGCTTCAGGAGCTGCATTCCTTTCGACTCCTCGCCTATAAAATCACGATAGGCACCTTGCACATAATACACTTCTCCGGCAAAGCGATACATCTTCTTCCCAATGAAATACGCTGCATCTGCAGTCAACGCCTCACACTCCGGCAAGCTGTGCTGCAACTTCAACCTCGCGTGCGCACGCGTTATAGTATATATGTGTCGCTCGGCCTCACCAAGTCGATTCAGCGGCAACGTGTCCAACACCGTCCAACTCAACCCGGGATTGGTCCACAAACTATCCACAGCCAGACGGAGACCCCGGTCTGACACCTCTACACTCCTGTTCGAGCAGCCCGCTAAAGCCACCAACAGAACAATCAAATACCCAAAGTGCTTCATATTTCCGCTTCTCTGATTTCGGGTGCAAAATTACAAAGAATTTCTCAAAAAACCAAATATTTTCACCGAATTCGCACCAAAAAAAAGGGGCTGAATAAGTCAAAATTTTAGCTATTTTTGCAACGCCCTCATTTTCAACCTATTACAAGACACCCAAAAATCGCACTGAATAAGTCAAAAATTTGCATATGTCAAAAAAAAGCAGTAACTTTGCAGCCGATTTCATAACACTCAATACGTATGCTTATGAAGAAACTGTTTTTAATATTGATTATGGTGCTGCCGCTACTGTTCTCAGCATGCAGCAAAAATGGTGATCCGAGCAACCCATGGCCCTCATATTTGGACGCACCTTTCCCTGGTGAACTGAAGATGAATGGAGTTAACCTGGACACCGTCACGCCTCCCATCAATCCGCTACATCCCCTTTCACCGGGAGTGGCAGAACTGCCGTGTTACTATGGGTATCTGGATTGTGCGCGTTACGCCAACGACAAGCGCTATTGCGCACTCATCGGAATGGGCGAAGGACAAAACATCTATTTCCTGGCAGACGACGAGTGGAAAACCATTCGTTACAATAGCCCGATCCTTTCCGATTGCCACGTAGGCGAACTGCTCTATATCCGCGGTTACCTCAAAACTGACGAAAAAAGACACTATTTTCTCCTGCAGGTGGTGGACATCGAGAAGACCGACTCTATTGTTGTTCTTGAACCTAATTATTACTTTCTTGATGACTAATGTTGCATTATGAAACGACTACTTCTTGTTTTGGCAGCACTGCTGCCACTCATAGCAACAGCTGAGACCAAAGAGCAGCGGCTCGAGTCCAGGCATGAGATTCGCATCGGCGTAGGAGACCCTATTATAGCACGTGCGTGGATAGGTAGCGGTGCAGGCTGGGGAGGAGCTTCCAACTATGACCTTTGGGCCAAATCCTTTGGCAAGGATGTGACCGAAGCACATCAAATCCTGCAAGACGGACGTATCGCCGAGCAACGTGGCAAGAGTCATATGCTGGGGCATATCTTCCTGGAATACCAGTACCGCATCAACCCTTACATTGGTGTAGGCCTGAAGACCGACATGATTCATTTCTGGAGAGACTGGAACATATATAACGGTTATCATGATTTCGTTGGTCAAGCCACTACCGGTGAGTTCTATATGGACGTTGTGCCAATGGCGCGCTTCACGTTCCTCCACAAAGAGTACGTCAACCTCTATGCTGCGGCAGGCATTGGTTTTTCAATGGGTTGCAACTACAACTATCTGCCAACTGCTGATGACTTTTGGGTAAAAGCAGAAGCCACACTCTTTGGCGTCAGCATAGGCAAGAACGGGTTCTTCGGAGCCGTGGAGATCTTCAATATAGGTTTCGTCTTCGATGTTTATCCCCTGTTCTCTCCCACACAGTTTTTCACTGCCTCTATAGGCTACAGATTCTAATAGATATGAAAAAGCCGCAACTTCTCCTTCGCAAAGTGGTGCTCAAGGCTGCCGGAAAGGCGCTTGCACTCTGCGGGATAATAATCACCTGCGACGGGTGTTTTCCTGTAGCTTACGGTCCCGGACCTCCTCCTCAGCCACCTCAATACTGGTCCGACCAGGAACCGGAAATGACGAATCCTCTAAATAAGAACCTTGAAAAAAATTTGGAATATGAACAAACTCCGAAAACTGACGCGCAAGACGGTTCTACTGACCGTCGGTAAGGCCCTCACGCTGTGCGGAGTGGCACTGACTTTTGCCGCCTGCTACGGCACACCTCCGCACGACCCGATACCACCGGACTACTGGGCACAAAAAAACGCCGAAGAGTCGCTCCTCGGCGTAGATCAGACGAAAGCCAACACCCCCGAACAGACGGAGTGGGCTAATCGTGAAAGATGTGCAGAAACTCCCGAGGAACAGGAGTCTCAAAATGAACAGTCTCCTCGTTAGCAGGGTGGATAAACTCCAGAATGCGGGCATGCAGGCCTAACCGGTCTATCGGTGGAATCTTGCCCGAACCATATTTACGGTCACTCACCACGGGGTGACCTACAGAGGCCATGTGTACACGAATCTGGTTGGTTCTACCAGTTTCCAGGTTCAGCTCCAGCAACGAATACTGCTCGTTGGACTTCACCACTTTGTAGTGCGTGACAGCTTTCTTTCCGCCGTCATCCACGGGCGAAGAATAAACCATGGTGCTTTTGGGGTCCTCGCTGAGCCAGGTAACGATTGTATCCTCGTCCTTGGGCATTTTACCCTCCACTACAGCCACATACGTGCGTTTTGTGACCAGTTCGCGCCAATAGGTACGCATATACTCCTGAAGCTCCTGGGTCTTGGCAAAAACCAGCAAACCGCTGGTCTCGCGGTCCAGACGATGCACCACATAGATGCCGTTGCGTTTGTCGGAACGACGGACGTAGTCCTTGAGGATAGAGAAAGCCGTTGTCTCGGCAGAGCCGGGATGCGCAGCCACAGTCAGCAGGCCCTCCTTTTTCTCGACCACAATCAGATAATCGTCCTCATAAACAATACGCAGTTTGGGGTGGGTGAGAGTACGCGTTCCCTGTTCAGGCACAATAACAATCTGGTCTCCTTCTTGGAGCTCCACATTGGGGCGCGTTTCCACGCCACCGTTCAGTCTTACCACCCTGCGGGCCAACAGGTTCTTGACGCTGGTACGGGACATTCCGCCCATTTTGCTGAGCAGAAAGTCCATCAGCGTGCCTGATTGCTGCACACGAAGGGAAGTTTCCTGTTTCTTATGGTAGGCCATAAGAGTAATTAAAATTAATAATTAACAATTAATATTTAATTAAAAAGGGCCGGCACAACTGCCTGCCCTTTTGCTTTGCAATTACTTGCGCTTGCGGTCGCCGTAGCGAGACATAAACTTGTCCACACGACCTGCGGTGTCCACCAGCTTCGACTTACCGGTATAGAACGGGTGCGAAGTGTTGGAGATTTCAAGTTTGATCAGGGGATAGGTCTTGCCTTCCACCTCGATGGTGTCCTTCGTAGCAGCAGTAGAGCGGCTGAAGAACTGAGTACCATCAGACATATCTTTGAAAACTACTACACGGTAGTTATCAGGATGAATTCCAGCTTTCATAATTTAATCAAATTAAACTCTGTAGTCATTGTTAAACTTACTCCGCTACAACTTCGTAGTGGATAGTAGCTTTCACGTCGCGGTGGAGGCGAGCCTCAGCCTCGTATTCGCCAACCTCTTTCGGAGCGTCCTTGATGGTGATAACCTTGCGGTCTACCTCAAGTCCGGCCTTGGCAAGAGCCTCAGCCAACTCAGCGGTTGTAACGGTTCCGAACAGAGCACCGTTCTCGTTAGCCTTAACAGCCACGGTTACCTTCGTTGCCTCCAGTTTCTCAGCCAATGCCTGAGCATCTGCAAGCATCTGGGCCAACTTGTGAGCGCGCTGCTTCAGCTCCTCTGCAAGAACTTTGCGGTTGCTCTCATTGGCAATGATAGCCATCTTGTTAGGAATCAGATAGTTGCGGCCATAGCCGTCACGTACTTTTACAATATCGTCTTTGTAGCCAAGATTCTTGACGTCAGTCTTCAAAATTACTTCCATAATTTCTGTTTCTTTTGGGGTTCAACAATCTTGATTACTTCATGCAGTCGGTTACGTAAGGCAGCAGAGCCAAATGGCGAGCGCGCTTAACTGCCTGAGCTACACGACGCTGGAACTTCAGCGAAGTACCGGTGATGCGACGAGGAAGGATTTTGCCTTGCTCGTTCAAGAACTTCTTGAGGAACTCCGGATCTTTGTAATCGATGTACTTAATGCCGGCTTTCTTAAAACGGCAATATTTCTTCTTTTTGTTCTCACGAACCTGCGGGGTGAGATAACGAATTTCTTGTTCTGCCATGATTTAAGCCTCCTCTGTTACTTCGGGTTTAACGGATTTGTGAATACGCTTCTGCGAGTACTCGTAAGCGTACTTATCAAGACGGAAAGTCAAGAAACGTACAACTTTTTCATCGCGGCGATAAGCCGTTTCGAGCGTCGCAATAACACTGGGTTCTGCGTCAAACTGCAGCAAGGCGTAGAATCCCGTCGTTTTGCCTTGGATGGGGTAAGCAAGACGCTTCAAACCCCACTCCTCGCGGTTACTGATGGTCGCGCCATTGTCCACGAGAAGTTTCTCGAATTTGTCAACCGCTTCCTTCATCTGAATTTCAGACAAAACGGGAGTCAAGATGAAAGCGGTTTCATAATGATTTACCATAAATACTTTTAATTAGTTTTAATTAGTTTTACATATCCGTTCCGCACAATGCCCCGTCCCCCTGTTGAGGGGATTTCGGCGCAATTCGCGCAAAACGGACTGCAAAGGTACTGCTTTTTTCTGAACTGACCAAACTTTTCTCTGGAAAAATGCATTTTTCTGCCCTTTTTGGCTGATTTTGTGCATTTTTCTGCTATTTTTGGAAACAAAAGCGGTCAAATTGTGGCTTATTTGCTCTCCGGATGACCTATCTTCCCGGCGAAGAGGATGGTTCCGTACGTGCACTCGCGGATGAAGAGGAGGAAAGGACGGTCAGCGATGAAAGGAGAAGCGACGTGAGGCTCTGCTGACATATAATCCATCGTGGCAACCGTAACCGCTGCGGCCTTGGCCCCTTCTTCGTCCACTTCGAGAGCTGCGTCCTGAAAGATTCTGGAAATGAACAGGGGTTCTTCGGCCATGCCGGAGAAGTCGGCGAGTAGGTCGCTGAAAGCGTCTGTCATACCAAGCGCCTGCATGTCTTTGTTGAGTTCGCGATGATATTTGAGACTGAATTTTGGAAGTTTAACCTCCACCTCGAGTTGACAAAGGTTGTGCTCCAATTCAGTTAGTTTCGCTTCGGTAAGCCCTGCGAGGAAATCGTCACAATTGATGCCTTCGTTAGGAAGAACGATGTCCATGCAATAGGCTTCTTCCTTAAAATAGAGGCGCAACATGCGTGCATCATACGACC
>JAEEGL013828631.1_pt1 | contig 23534 bp, 17 predicted proteins | sample 9134231 | NCBI WGS metagenome assembly JAEEGL01 (sample SAMN16246548, study PRJNA631951) | gut metagenome | biome: gut microbiome; feature: rumen; material: fiber-attached | host: Bos | place: Iran: Karaj | collected 2018-10
CGGCGCCAGGATTGCGGCTCCGAAGGAAATCACCATCAAGCCGAAGGACAAGATTTCCATCCTTGTCAACTGCAAGTCGCAGGAACTCACGGCATTGTTCAATTTGCCGGAGGTTTCTTACTCTATCGGATCGTCGGCTGGTGGCGGCTCGAACAATGCTTCCGGTTACACCGTGGACGAGAACGGTTACATCAACTTCCCGGTCCTCGGCAAGATCCATGTCGCCGGTCAGACCAGGACTCAAATCTCTGAAAAGATCAAAAGCGAACTTGAACGCCAGGGGCAGGCCACGGGAGCTATCGTGACCGTGGAATATCTCAACTTGAGCTATCAGGTACTCGGCGAAGTTGGCAGTCCGGGAACCTTCGCAATCTCCAAGGATCCCACAACCATTTTGGATGCCATCGCCAATGCCGGAGACTTGACGATATATGGCAAGCGCGAAAACGTGAAGCTGCTCCGAAACAACAACGGTCGTCAGGAAACATATGTCGTGGATTTATGCTCTACCCAGAGCCTGATCTCGTCGCCAGCCTACTATCTTCAGCAGAACGACGTTGTCTATGTGGAGCCTAACGATGTTAAAGCAAGGATGTCCACGGTCAACGGTAACAACGTCCGTTCGTCTTCGTTCTGGGTCTCTTTGGCATCTTTGGCATCATCGGTATCTCTTATTGTGATAGAAGCTTTAACATTAACTAAATAACCAAATCCTAAGAATAATGGAAAACTATAACGAAGAAATACTTGTAAACCCTGAAGAGTCTTTCAGTTTTCGTGACTTTCTTTACCGCTGTCTGTCAAAATGGTGGTGGTTCGTATTATCCCTTGCAATCTGTCTCTTGATCGGAGCCTATAAGATAATCACCACCATTCCGGTCTTTCATTCATCGGCCGAGGTTCAGATCAAGTCCGACTCCAAGGGCCGTTCCTATGATGCCTCCAACGAGTTCAGCAGCATGGGAATGTTCGTGACCCGTACCAATGTCAATAACGAGTTGTTTGCTTTCAAATCTCCGGACCTTATGACCGAAGTTGTGGAAAGACTCAAACTGGACATGAACTACAAGGTCGAGGGCAAACGCCATGATTATATACTTTACGGCACCAGCCTGCCGATCAACGCGGAATTCCTGAATCTCGACGATGTCACCACCGCCGGATTCACCGTGGAATTCCTGAAAGGCGACCAAATCCGTCTGAAGGACTTCGTCATAAACGGCGCTAAAATCAAAGACAAATCATTCGTGGGTGCTCTAGGCGACACCCTTGCTACTTCGGCCGGCCAGGTGGTGGTCACCAAAACCGCCAATTATCCTGAGAAAAGCAAGTACGAAAGGGATGTCATTGTCCGCAAGAATACGAAGAGGGGTGCTATCGGAGCATACGGAGGCCGTCTGAGTGTCGGGCTCAGTGACAAGGACGCGGCAGTGATTAACCTCTCGATAAACGACGTTTCTACCCAGAGGGGACAGGATATTTTGAATACCTTGATTGGGGTGTACAACGAGAAATGGGTCCTTGACAAGAATCAGGTCGCTACGGCAACGTCAGTATTCATCGATGACAGGCTCAAGGTCATCGAGAATGAACTTGCAGGGGTGGATTCCGACATCTCAGCCTTCAAGTCCGCTAACATGATCCCGGACGTCAATGCAGCGGCAGAGATGTACATGAGCCAGAGCGCCGCCATCAACCAGCAGATGCAGAATCTCGGCAATCAGCTCTATATGGCCCGCTACATCAAGAATTCGATTGTCAACGAGGGTAGCAAGAATCAGCCGCTTCCGGCGAATATGGGTATCACCAATGCAGCAATTGAGAGCCGTATCGCGGAATACAACAACAAGCTCATCGAAAGGAACAATCTGGTGGACAATTCCGGTGAAAACAATGTCCTCGTCAAGGATTACGACAAGGCCCTCGCTACGATGCGCGGATCCATATCCCAGGCCATCGACAACGAGATCCTGAACCTGAACACGCAGTACGGCAACTTGCAGGGCCAGTCTCGTATGACTGCGGCCAGGATCGCTGCCAACCCTAACCAGGCTAAGCAGCTCCTGAGCGTTGAGCGTCAGCAGGGTGTCAAGCAGTCCCTGTATCTCTACCTCCTCCAAAAAAGAGAAGAAAACGAGCTTTCTCAGGCATTCACTGCCTACAATACCCGTGTCATCAAGCATCCTGTCTCATACGGACCTGTGGCCCCTCAGAGGAGGAATATATTGCTGATAGCCCTTCTGGCCGGTCTGCTAATCCCTCTCGCCATACTCTATATCATGACTATCAGTGACACCAAGGTTCGCAGCAAGAAGGATGTCAAAAACCTGTCCTTGCCGTTCCTGGGCGAGATCCCTCTCGCTTCCAAGAAGAAGGGCTTTTTCAAGAAGATCACTAGGATTGCCGTTGCAGACAATACTGTGGTGGTTAAGCCTGGAAGCCGCAACATCGTGAACGAGGCGTTCAGGGTCTTGAGGACAAACATCGAGTTCATGACCAAGGACAAGGAAGCCAACGTGCTTGGAATCACATCATTTAACCCTGGTTCCGGTAAGTCTTTCCTGTCCCTCAACCTGGGAGTCTGCTTGGCAATCAAGGAAAAGAAGGTGCTTGTTATCGACGGCGACCTCCGTCACGGCTCCCTCTCCGCCTGCATCAATAATCCGGATAAAGGCCTGAGCGACTACCTCGCCAAGAAGGTCGATTCCGTTGAGTCGATCATCTACCATTCCGACGAATACAAGACCATGGATGTCATTCCTGTAGGTACCATTCCTCCTAATCCTGCAGAGTTGATTGCGGATCCGAGGTTCGGCGAGGCAGTGAACGCCCTCAAGGGTAGGTACGACTTTGTAATCATCGACTGCCCACCGATCGACATCGTGACCGATGCGAAGATCATCAACGAGTACGTTGACAGGACCGTATTCGTCCTCCGTGCAGGTGTCATCGACAAGGCGCTTCTCCCTGAACTTGAGAAACTCTACCATAACGGTGAATACAAGAATATTTGCTACGTCCTGAACGGAACCTCCACCGGCAGCGGCTACTATGGTCATTATGGCTATTACGGTCACTATGGCCATTACGGCTATTACGGTCACAAGTCCAGCTACTATGGTTCCGACAAGGACGACACGAGTACGGCAAAGGTATGAGATTAACGCTGGTCGGATTCTTATTCGCACTTATTCTTCTTTGTTCTGTCCCGCTGTTATTGGTGGGACAGAACAAGAAGTCGGTCAAGACTATCTCCTTGGAGCAGCTTTTGGGAACATCGGGTAAGGATATGCCGGTAGCAAAGGGTGATTCTCGTCATGTTGGCGCCGTTGGCTCCGTGTTTCCTCGTGTCGAACTGTCCGGTGACAGCAAAGGATTGCTGAACCAGTCTATGTTAGACCGAAAGTATGTTCGCTATGTGATTAAGGGCAATCTGGGTCTTGGTGGTAAGACGATTAGCATTCCGGAAGGATGCATCCTGGATCTTGAGAATGGCTCTTTGCGAAACGGAACCCTCAAGATGAACAATACTCTCGTCACTCCGATTTACGGGATATCAAAGGAAAGGAAAGTATCCCGTGTGAAAGTGTCAGGTGAGTATTACGAAACCCTTGTCGATCTTTGGGGCGAGACCGAAGAACCATTATTTCCTTGGGATACAACTGCACCGAAGAAGGTTTATACGGTCGACCTCAAAAAATTCGACATCACTGCTGGCTACCAGAAGAAGGGCTCCAACGGCCACTATTCTGACAAGCAGTACGACCTGATGTACAAGAATGGCGTCGGCTTCACCAACGCCATTCAGTGGGCCTACAAAAACGGCTACGATGGTATTCGTTTCCCGAAGAATGACTATTGCTTCACCCCGAGGACTACAAAGAACGAAAAGCCGGAAGTAGGACCAATTGTCTTGGTGCAGGACTTGGATAAGTTCGATATCGACCTTGGAGGGGCTTCCTGCTATCTGATACTTGACAGCAAACGGAAGTCGAAGTATTACAGTTTATCAAAGGATAAGCCATATGATCAGGAAGGCTCACTGTTCTTCCTGGCTGCATGCATTAATCTTCAGATCCATAACGGACACCTGATAGGTGACCGTGTCCTTAGGGACTATGATGATGAGAAGGAGAGGTCTCTTGAGAACTCTCGTGGTATAGTTATTTCTTCCCATTGCCACAATATCTTGATTCATCATCTTGATTTTAGTAGTTTTATGGCTGACGGTATATGTTGTAGTCAGTCAGGAGGATTCTGGAGTAGTTATGATGGCATATATAAGGGAATCAGAAGGGTTGCCCCTGGTAAATCAATGCTTATTGCCGGTGATAACGATTATTCTACTATCACAGATTATTCGAAAATCGATCTTTATTCCTATCCTGATTATTCTGGGATGGGAGTAGTTAAGAAGATAGCAGCCAAAAGAGCATTCTCCATTAATAATAATCTTGGTTATACCAGGCTGATTAATCCTTTCCATAATTTGGAAGTAATCACATTCAACGAGAAGTCAAATAATAAACCGCTTCGTACAATTAAGACTTCCTACCTGGAAACAATACTCTTGGACCCTGCGGAAACTGGTTTCAAGATTAAGTCTTCATATGATGAGGGAGCCGGCAAGGATGGCCTTCAGCATAGCGTGACCATTTCGGAACTGATAAGCAGTGGCATCGTGATTGAAGATTGTTACTTTACGGACAGTCATCGTGGTGGAATATCTGGAGGGTCGAATGATGTTACGATCCGGAACTGTCATTTCCGAAAACACAAGAACGTCAAGAATCATTCTGGCAAGGCGATTCCGCTGTATCTTTTCGGCGGAACAAATTATCACATAAACTTTGAAGACAGTTATGCCAAGGATCTCAAGGTTTACGGTTGTACTTTTTCCCGTGATTCTGATACTATTGGCAAGATTCTTCTTGGAGTATATACTGTCGATTTCCATGACAATGTGTCTGACGCTCCGGTTTGTCTCTACAACAATGTGTTCTGCAATATCCATGGCAATAGATTCTCATCATCTCCACTATGGCTTAGCTCCTGGCGTCATTCAGATTATGACGAGGGGCTTCAGCAGCACGGATTCAAGTATTTGACCAGAGTCGTTTATGTCCATGATAACGTGATTGGTTCAAACCAATCCCTGACGAAGCATAATAGAACTGTAGTCTATCAGTTTGATAACAGGATTACCAGATGAGTGAAAAGAATTCAATCCTATTTGTAAACGGTCATCTCAATATAGGTGGTGCGGAGAAGGCATTGGTTGACCTGCTACGATGGATTGACTATGATTCATTCGAGGTCGATCTTCTATTGCTTGAGGGAGAGGGAGATTACAGAGATCAGTTGCCCGGACAGGTCCGGGTGCAGCTTAAGGATATCAGGCATCTTGAAGGTCCTTTCGGGAGGGTTATTCTTAGCAATCTAAAGAGAGGAAGAATCGGCAGTGTCTTATACAGATTGATCCAGACCCTTTCCAGAGTATTTGGGCATCGTTTCCTGGGTTTGTTGAGGTTCTTCCTGCCGGTCAGAAGACATTACGATATCGCTATCGCCTTCCGTCCCGGCCACTATGCAGAAATCCTTGCCTACGTAATTAACTCTGATAAGAAGTATTGTTGGTGGCACCACGGTGCTGTTCCGGAATCCGGCCCGGAGAAAAAGGCCCTGTTAGATAGCTTTAAAAGATTCGATCGAATCATTACGGTTTCTCAGGGTTGTCGCAATCTCCTGCGGGATGAATTGGGCCTTCCTGAATACCGTATTGCAATAGTGCCAAATATCATTGATTACATCAGGATCAAGGAGATGGGCGGTGATGATGACCCTTATGGTAGTGATGACCGATTCCGGATAGTTACACTTTGCAGGCTCTCTTCAGAAAAACATGTGGAAGATGCCATCATGGCTGCCTCATTGATTGAGAGTAAGCTGGATTTCGTTTGGTATATCATAGGAAATGGTCCGGACTATTGCAGCTTGGCCGATAAGGTTAGGGCACTGCATCTAGGGGACAGGATTGTGTTCACCGGGAATTTGGCCAATCCATATCCTTATTTGAAATACGCTGATCTGATGGTCCATCCTTCCCAAGTAGAATCTTTATGTATCTCTGTCCTTGAGGCTATGGCTTTGGAAACGCCTTGCCTGGTAGTTCATTCCATTGGACCGGATTCTTATATTCAGGATGGTAAGAATGGATTCCTGATTAATAAAGGGCCGGAGTCCATCGCAGATGGAATCATCTCAGTAAAGTCAAAGGACCATACCTGTATCGAGTCAATCCGCAGGCAGGGATTCGAGTTGGTATCTGGAGTTTTCTCTCCGGAGTCTGTCATGTCGGACTTCCGCAGATTGTTGGATGAGTAGCTCAGGGAGCCATAGTCAGCTAAGAATAGGAGTCATTCTCAATTACATCAATATTGGGCTTGGCGCTTTGATCCCGATATTGTATACGCCGATCATGCTTTCCCTTCTGGGGCAGAGTGAATATGGCTTGTACAAATTGTCTTCTTCACTGGCGGGATACATATCGCTCGTGTCTTTGGGTATGGGTTCCGCAGTGACCCGCTACCTTATCAAGGCGAGGGAAGAAGAGGGCAAAGAAGGGGAGGAAAGGGTATTGGGCCTTTTCGTCATGTTTTTCCGCATAGTGGCGTTGCTATCGGTAGCGGTCGGAATAATCCTCCTGTTTTGCGTTAATGGATGGTACGGGTCTTCTTTGTCCATGGATGAATTGTCCAGGATGAAGATGCTGATCGCTATCATGGCTCTGAATACTTCTCTGACATTGCTGATATCCCCGTATGTTTCCGTGGTTACTGCCAATGAGCGCTTCGTATTCATACAATGCATGAATATTGCCTCGACATGTATTATCCCTCTGGTTAATCTGATTGCTTTGTATCTGGGATATGCATCAATAGGGATGGCAGTATCTTCGCTCGTCATCCAGCTGATTATCAGAATCCTGTATCTGTCCTATTCCAAGTCATATCTGAACTTGAAACCACGGTTTGAAAAACCAAAGAAAGGTTTGGTGACGGAGGTCCTGGTTTTCGCATTCTGGATATTCATAGGGGAAATCGTCGATAAACTCTATGGAGCGACGGACATGGCGTTGATAGGCGCTGTCCCAGCGCTTGCAACGTCGGGAGTCGCAGTTTACAATATCGGTACTGTTTTCAGTGGGATCGTGTTGACGATTGCGGTTGGTATTTCCGGCTTGATGGCACCAAGGACCAACAAGATGGTATTCTCCGGTGCAACTGCAACGGAGCTGACCGATTTCGGCATCAAGATAGGTAGGATCCAAGCTTTGATAATCGGGCTTATCGTTTCCGGATTCATTGCATTCGGTAAGCCGTTCATCCATTTCTATGCAGGGGATTCTTATCATGAATCCTATTGGGTTGCGCTGTTGGTCATGATCCCTTATATGATACCGATAGTACAGAATGTATTCCTGAACATAGTCGTTGCAGAGAATAAGCACAGGTTCCGTTCTTTGGTATATCTGGGGATAGCCCTTCTGAATGTCGCGGGGACGTGGATCCTTATCCATCGTATCGGTGTAATCGGAGCGGCGCTGATGTCCGGTATCGCTTTGATAATAGGTCAGGGATTCATAATGAATTGGTTCTATTCGAAGAGAATAGGTCTTGAAATCGCCAGGTTCTGGAAGAGTGTGTCGCCGATCTACATATTATCGTTCTTGTTGGCGGCAATCGCATTGTTGGCAGGAAAGTATCTCGTTGATTACTATCATCTTCCAGTCCTGCTGATCGGAATCGTGGTTTATTCAGCCATATACTTCACCGTGAGTTGGTTGTTCGCTATGGATGACTATGAGAAATCCGTCGTCAGGGACATCTTGCATCTGCATTAAACTATTATGGCCGGTAGTATTCTGAGAAGAATAAAGAGTCTGATTATTTCGGAATTAGATAACATATCCCAAGCCAGGTATGAGATCGGTTTCCCTGTTTCATCTATCGATCATATCATATCATGCAGGTCTTTAGGTGATGTCCGGTTCTTGAAGCATCGTTACCGTGACCGGTGGTTTGCCGATCCTTTCATCCTTGATGTTGATGACGACTCGGTATCCCTACTAGTGGAAGAGTTTTTTTATTCTTCCGGGAAGGGCAGGATCGCTTGCCTGAAAGTAGATAGGAGATCTTACCGTCTGATCAGTAATGAACCTGTGCTTGAGCTGGCCACCCATTTGAGTTTCCCATTCATCAGGAGGTTGTCTGGCCGTATCTTCATTTATCCCGAGAGTTGCAATTCGGGAGAATGGAAGGAATACGAATATGACCCCGTGGCCAAAAGGATAATAAGCGAGAAGATTATCCTGGCGAGACCTCTGACTGACGCGACATTTGACCATAAGGGCAGGATCCTGACTACAGAGTTACCAGATCCTAACTCGGATACTCTTTGCGTTTATGAACTGAAGGACGGCGATTATATCCAAACCGATTCGATAAGTTTCGATGAGAGGACGGCACGGAATGCCGGAGCTGTTTTTACGTGTGGGGGAAGTATTTACCGTCCGGCACAAGAGTGCAATGATTCTTATGGTCATTCGGTTGTTATTCAGGAAGTTCTTGAGGATGAAGGAAGGATTTCCCTTGCCGAGCATTGTCGGTTTACTTCCCCTCATACTGTCTTTAAGGATGGTTGTCATACGTTTAACGTATACAAGGATGTTGTTGTTATCGATGTGAACGGTCCCAGGAAGCCGGGGATGAAATCATTCTTTGAGTTTGTTTATGAACATAGTTTTATTCGCTCACGATGACAGTGCCAATCACGGATGTGAGGCACTGGCCAGGTCTTCGATAGGTATCCTGCACAAGTCGTTCGGAGAATGCGACATACATCTCGTAACTGATTCACGGGAAGTCGATCGGTATTATATGGGTGACATTTGTAATTATACCGAGATTAAACCTGACAAGTGCAGTCTTGATTTCCTTTCAGCATATCTTGATTATAAGATACATGGGAATTCAGTTGCTTTGGATACCTATCCGTACAGGTCTGTCGCCAGGCGTTTCTCCGGTGATGGATTGGCACTCTCGATCGGTGGAGACAACTATTGCTATGGATACACTGCTTATTATGCAGAGCTCAATCGCTTGTTCCGGAAGGCCGGCCGCAGGACTGTCCTGTGGGGGTGTTCAATCAATGAAGAGGCTTTTAGAGAGAAGGGTTTGGTTGAAGATCTGAAGGGTTATTCATTGATTACCGCCAGGGAAACCCTGACATATGATTTGCTCAAATCATATGGGCTGGATAACGTTGAATTGTATCCTGATCCGGCTTTTACGATGTTGTCGGATGACAGTATGGTTCCGGCTGAAATGCTGGATGGAAAGTGGGTAGGTGTCAACATTTCCCTGATGATCCAGGATAATGAAAAAGCGGCCGGAATCGCCATGGACAATTATCGGAATCTGTGCAGTCATATACTTGGTGAAACGGACTGCAGCATCGCACTTATCCCTCATGTCGTTTGGAAACAGTCGGATGATCGTTTGCCTCTGAAGCAGTTGTTTGATGAGTTCTCCGCTACGGGCCGTATCATTCTGGTTGAGGATGACAATGCTGAACGTATTAAAGGAATCATCTCCAAGTGCCGTTTCATGGTTGCTGCAAGAACCCATGCTTCGATAGCTGCATATTCGAATTGCGTTCCTGCATTGGTCGTAGGTTATTCTGTCAAAGCGAAGGGGATAGCAAAGGATATTTTCGGTTCCTATGAGAACTACGTAATTCCTGTTCAAGAATTGCATGCTGAGTCTAATCTTACGGAAAGATTCCGTTGGCTTGTGGATCACGAAGGGGAAGTCAGGAATCATCTTGAGTCTTTCATGCCTGGCTATATCGCAAAGGCGTGGGAGGCTGGAAATGCGTTGAAAAGGATATAGTGGATTATCTGGATCTGATACCAAGAGAAGATTGTACAGGCTGCTCCGCCTGCGCAAGTGCCTGCCCGGCGGAATGTGTTTCATTGGCTGCTGATGAGAGGGGTTTCCTTCATCCTGTCTTGGATCATTCGAAGTGCATTGATTGCGGACTCTGCAAGCGGGTGTGCCCTGTGCTGAACGACGACAACTTCAAGTCACCTGCCGACAGTCAATTCTTCAGTTGCAAGCATCGGGATGACGAAGTGCGCAGGAACTCCTCTTCTGGTGGTTTCTTCTATGAGTTGGCAAACATGATAATCAGCGAAGGGGGAGTTGTCTGCGGAGCGCGTTTCTCATCCGATTTTAAGAGGGTTTACCACTCGTTGGCTTTTACTTTTGAAGAATTCCAACCTATGAGGGTGTCGAAGTACGTTCAAAGTGAGATGAGGGACACCTACTACAGGGTTCGTGACGTATTGAATACGGGGAAGAAGGTGTTGTTCACCGGGACTCCTTGCCAAGTGGCAGGCCTGAAGGCTTTCCTGATGAAGGATTATGATAATCTCATATCAGTTGAAGTCGTATGTCATGGAGTGCCGAGTCAGAAAGTCTGGGACATCTATTTGACTGATCTTGAGAAGGAGCATGGAGCAAATGTGTCGTTTGTTACCTTCCGTGACAAATCGAACAGTTGGCATAACTCGGATTTCCGAGTCGACTTTGAAAATGGCATTTCATTCATTCAGCCTAATAAGGACAATCCTTATATGAAAAGCTTTTTGAATGATCTGAATATTAGAGAATCATGCACGCGGTGTAGATTCAAGAGATTTGCGTCTGGGGCAGATATAACGATGGGAGACTTTTGGGGTAGTACCGAGTTGGGAGCAGATTATTCCGATGATATAGGTATTTCCATCATCTCCATTCATTCTGAAAGAGGTCAAGAGTGTTTTGATACAATAAAGGATCGCTTATGCGGAATTCAAAGTCTTGGTGAGCAGGTTGCATATACGTTTAATGAGAGTTATGCTCTGAGCACAACCAAGAATCCTAATTCAGACTTGTTTTTTGAAGGTATTGAAAGAGAAAACATCCATTCTGTAATAAACGCTACTTCGATTGATAACCATGGTACGAATAAAAGGAACCCGGCGGTTGATATAGCGAAGTTCATTGCTGCCTTATTTGTGATTGGTATCCATACAAGGCCGTTATTGGGTTTATCTGAGTTGGGGGATTTCTTTTTGGTGGAAATTCTTTTCAGGACAGCTGTTCCTTTCTTTGCTGTGTGTACTGGTTTTTATCTTTCAAAGAGGCTGGAAGTGCCGAACAGCTGGAAATCAGTTTTATGTCGGGCGAGGTTTATTCTTTGTTTATATGTCTTCTGGTCCCTACTTTATCTTATTCTATTAGTATACACCTGGCAAACGAATGGCCTACATGGTTTGAGTTATTTTTCCGGTTGGGCAAAGTCTTTCGTTATCGGCTCATCGTATTACCATCTATGGTATTTGGCTCAATTGTTCTGGGCCTTGCTGTTTTTTTATCCAATTGTCAGGTATGTCCCGTTTAAATGTCAGATTATCATTGCGATTTGCCTCTGGTTATTCGGTTCCTATGCATATGTTTATTCTGAAGTGACGGACATGAGTAATTGCTTTATTGACTTTTATAATCAATTTGGTTCAATTACCGGATCTATAGGAAGAATGTTGCCTCTTCTGCTCGTAGGTTCTTTTGTCAATAAGGTTAGGGGATTAAAAACCGGGTATGTTTCAATTCTTCTGTTAGTTAGTTTTATCGGATTAGTGGTGGAGGCTTTCCTGCTAAAGAGTCTGGGTGCTACCAAATTCTCTTTTATTGTTTTCACTCTTCCTCTGGCATTTTTCCTATTCGCTTTGGTTGAGAGGCTAATTATTAATATACGAATTAATACTCGTTATTTGGCCAAAGCGAGTATGAATGTCTATCTTATTCATCCAGCCATATTATTCATATTAAAAGAGATTGGTATCTTAAGTCCAATTGCACTCTTTGTTATGACATGTGTCTTTTCTGTCTCTTTATGTCTTTCTGTTGTTTATATAGGGAATAACTGTAAAGGAAGTTCTGCTAAATGAAGGTTCTTTATGTAACAGGATCGTGCTTGTTCAACAACACTTCTGCTAATATGAGTCATAATGCTTATGTTCAAGGTCTGATTGAGAATGGAGTGGAATTGGACATAATCATGGCGTCGGACAGTTGGGGAAAGAAGGATAATATGTTTCCTGCTTTTGAAGCTGCTCGTTATTATATCTATGGCTCTGTCTCGATAGCCGATAGGATTAGGTCGTTTGGGAAGCGGTTTATCTCGTCGCCTGGTAACTCTTTGGGATCGGACAATACACCTGACAGATCTGGGAATGGTACGGAGAAATCAGAAAGGAGAAGACGGTCGTTTCGTGAAGGAGTTAAAAAACTGTTCTATCTGTGCTTTAAGCAGGACCCTCTCTATCCTTTGCACAAAACATGGATACGCAATTCCTCAAAATTCAAGTCTGATAAAGAATATGACCTGGTTGTATCTAATTCATCTCCATCAGCGAGTCATCGTCTGGTGGCTGACCTGCTGGATAAAAGAAGGGTTACTACCAAGAGATGGGTACAAATATGGGAGGATCCTTGGTATTACGATCTATATACCAGCAAATCAGATATTATTCTGAATGAAGAACATGACTTGTTGAGGAGAGCTCAAGAAATTCTGTATGTCAGCCCGCTTACTCTGAAGTATCAGATGGAGTATTTCCCCGATTGCGCTGATAAGATGGGTGTTATTCCACTGCCTGCATTCTCGTTCTCAGATGCTTCGACAAGTGACTCAGAAGAACTATCCTTTGGCTATTTCGGAGATTATTATTCCCATGTCCGCAATCTACAGCCTTTCTATGATGCTCTTAAGGAAAGTGGGAAAAGAGGCTATATCTACGGCGACTCAGACATGAGACTGGCATCTACTGATATGATCAACGTTTCCGGTCGTGTGACGTTGGATATTCTGGGAGAGGTCCAGGACAAGACTTCCGTTTTGGTACATTTGTCCAATTTGAGAGGAGGACAGATTCCGGGTAAAATATACCATTACTCTGCAACTTCAAAACCGATTCTTTTTATCCTTGATGGGACTGAAATTGAAAAGATGGTATTAAAGGATTATTTTTCCAAGTTCGAGCGTTATCGGTTTTGTGAGAACAATAAAGATGATATAATCAGGTCAATAAGGTCTTTTGATATGGAGAAGGATGTCATTTATTCAGCGGTTGCATCATTCGCCCCCAAATCGGTTGTTGAGAGTTTTATTCATAAATAGAAGGTTATGGCTTTTCTGACTATTCATACTGCGACATATAATCGCGCATATATTCTAGGTAAGGCATATGAATCCCTGAGAGCTCAAACATGTAAAGATTTTGAGTGGATTATTACAGATGATGGTTCATCAGATGATACCAAAGAACTGGTTCAATCATGGATGGACAAGGACAATGGATTCGAGATTGTTTATAATCCTCTCCCGCATGTTGGTATCCCAAGGGCACTCAATAGTGGAGTCGGTCTTTCGAGGACCAATTGGTTCATGATGCTTGATTCAGATGACAGCCTTGTACCAGAAGCCGTTGAAAAGATTGTCTCTTGGGTGAAAGAGGTAGAACTCCTGCCTAATGAGTTGAAGATAGGCGGTGTCGGTTTCTGTAGATGTTTCCCAAATGGTGATTATATGAAGCCACAGAAGCCATTGATTGATCAGTCTGTTGGATATGTTGATGCTACTCATATTGAAAGGGCAAAGTATAATCTTGATATGGATTGCTGCGAAGTCCATAAGACGGTGTTATTGAAGAAATGCCCTTTTCAGTATTGGGATACGGAGCGATATGCGCCTGAACAATTGTGTTTTTACGAGATTGCTATGGATGGGTGGAAACTCCGTTGGAGGGATGAAAAGCTATATGTATGTGACTACCTTCCAGATGGGCAGACAAAAGACAATAAACTGGTCATGAATAACCCGATGGGATTCGCGATGATGTATAATCAGAATATGTTGATACGGCCAGGGATCAGCAATCATTGGCGGGATGCAGTCCAGATGATTGCATTATCGTTTTCTTCTGGAAACCTTGGCTATTTAAAGAAGTCAAATGATAAGTTGGCAACCATTCTGCTTATGCCTATGGGAATCCTGTTAGGTTTGAGGAGAAAGAAACAATTCAAAAAACTATCCAAGTAATGAAGAGAGTATTGGTGGTTTTTGGCACTAGGCCTGAGGCAATTAAAATGTGTCCGTTGGTGAATGAGTTGAAATCAAGAGTTGATTCATTCAAAACGATTGTTTGCGTGACAGGGCAGCATAGAGAGATGTTGGATCAGGTCCTTCGTGCATTTGACGTTGTCCCTGACTATGATTTATCGATCATGAAGCCTGGGCAGGACTTGTTCGATATCACATCGAATATCCTTTTGAGAATAAAACATGTTCTTGAGGAAGTCAGCCCAGATATTGTCTTGGTACATGGTGATACATCGACGACTTTCGTGACATCCCTGGCGTGTTTCTACAAGCAGATTCCTGTTGGACATGTCGAAGCCGGGCTGAGGACATATAATTTGTATTCGCCTTATCCAGAGGAGTTTAACCGTCAAGCCGTAGGACTTGTCAGCGCATACAACTTCGCTCCTACCGAGCATGCTAAAGATAATCTTCTCCGAGAGGGTAAAGATCCTGATTCGATCTTCGTTACGGGCAATACGGCTATAGATGCTCTGAGGACGACGATTACAGATAATTACAGTCATCCTGAACTCGATTGGGCTGCCGGATCAAGACTTATTCTCCTGACTGCTCATAGGCGAGAGAATCTCGGTGAACCGATGAAGCATATGTTCAAGGCTATCAAGAGAGTCCTTGACGAAAACGATGATGTGAAAGCAATCTATCCTATCCACATGAACCCATTGGTTAGAGAAACTGCACGTGAAGTATTCGGCTCGATGGATAGGATTCATATCATAGAACCTCTTGATGTTCTTGACTTCCATAACTTCATGAGCCGTAGCTATCTGATTCTTACAGACTCAGGGGGGATTCAGGAAGAGGCACCGTCATTGGGAAAGCCTGTATTGGTGATGAGGGATACAACTGAACGTCCGGAAGGTGTTGCGGCTGGGACCTTGAGACTTGTTGGAACTGACGAGGAGTACATTTACAAGTGTTTCTCGGAACTCCTTTCTGATGAATCCGTGTATATGAAGATGAGCGCTGCTTCCAATCCATATGGTGACGGTCATGCTTCTACCAGAATTGCTGACATCCTGGAATCATCATGAAGAAACGCTTATTCATAGCCATCCATTACCTCGAACTCGGTGGTGCTGAAATAAGCCTCATCGGCTTGCTGCAGGCATTGGACTACAGCAAGTATGATGTGGACTTGTTCGTTTATAGCCATAGGGGAGAGTTGATGGGATTCATCCCGAAAGAGGTCAATCTTTTGCCGGAAATCAAGGAGTATGCGCAGATTGAAAGGCCTCTGAAGGATGTCATCAGGGATGGTTACTGGAAGATAGCATTCGCCAGGCTGAAGGCCAAGATGCAGTTCCGGAGATATGTAAGGCACAATCACCCGAAAGATGGGTCAGCCGTATTCCAATGTGTGTCATCGGCAGTTTCACCGTATCTGCCATCACTTGACAGTCTTGGTGAGTATGACCTTGCAATCAGTTTCCTGACGCCGCACAACATAGTTCTCGAGAAGGTAAATGCGAAGAGGAAAGCCGCTTGGATTCATACAGATTACTCTCGGATTGATGTGAACACCGACCTGGAACTTCCTGTCTGGAGCGGATTCGACCATATAGTTTCCATATCACCGGAAGTGACTAAGGCATTTGTGAGCAGGTTTCCTTCTCTTGAACCGAAGATTATTGAAATGGAGAATATCCTTTCAACCAAGTTTGTCAGGGAACGTGCAGATCTTATCACTCAGCAGGAGATTGCTCTTGAAATAGACAGAAAGGATGGCGAGACAATCCTTCTTTCTGTCGGTCGTTTCTGCGAAGCTAAGAATTACGATAACGTTCCTGACATTTGTCGGAGGATTATTGCGGCAGGTTGCCCTGTCAAGTGGTATCTCATCGGTTATGGTGGAAATGAGCCATTGATCAGGAGGAAGATTGCAGAAGCAGGGATGGAGGATAATGTCATAATCCTGGGGAAGAAGGCCAATCCATATCCTTACATCAAGGCTTGTGACATTTATGTCCAGCCTTCGAGATACGAAGGAAAGTCGGTAACTGTACGGGAGGCGCAGGTCCTTTGCAAACCGGTAGTGATTACTGATTATCAAACGGCAAGAAGCCAGGTAAGAGATGGCATTGACGGTATGATAGTGCCATTGGACAATGAAGGCTGTGCGGCCGAGATAGTGGGTCTTATCAAGGATGCCGAGAAGCAGAGAAGCCTCATCGAATACGAGAAGGAGAATGACTTCGGGAATGAAGCCGAAAGCTGCAAGATTGACAGTCTTTTAAACTAGTATTAGTAAGAATGATACCTAAAATAATCCATTACTGTTGGTTCGGGCGGAATCCGTTGCCGAAGATGGCATTGAAATGCATTGCCAGCTGGAGGAAATTCTTCCCTGATTATGAGATCAAGGAATGGAACGAAGACAACTTCGACGTCAACATGATCCAGTATACCAAGGATGCTTATGCAGCGAGGAAGTATGCATTCGTCAGCGATTTTGCAAGATTCTGGATTCTCTATCACTATGGTGGGATATACTTTGATACTGATGTTGAAGTAATCCGTCCGATGGATGATATTATCGAGAAAGGGGCGTTTATGGGACTGGAAATATCCGGCGTTGATGCTAAGATAGCCCCCGGGTTGGGGTTGGCTTCCAGTATTGGGAATCCTATATACGAGGAAGTATTAAACGGTTTCTCTAATTTAGCGTATTGGCTTCCGGATGGTAAAAGGAACCCGTATTCCATGATTCCGATGGTGACTGATATCATTCGAAAACATGGGTTAACCGGGACCGATGAGATCCAGGATGTCGATGGAATATATGTTTATGCGCCAGATTTCTTTAATCCTCTAAACGATGCAAACGGTCGGTTGAGTATTACAGCGAATACCAGAGCGATTCATTGGTTCATGAAGAGTTGGATGCAGAACGGACAAAGAAGAAGCACAAGTCTGAAACGATTATTAAGAAGGATGTTCGGCGATACTGTTGTTGATTCTGTAAAAAGATTATTCAAGTAGTTACAAATGAGGCTATTCAATCCATATTCCTATGAATCGGTACATCTTATTATTGTATTGATTCTCACACTATTATACAGTTCGTCAATAGCAAGGTTTAAAAATGCGAACCAACTATTAAATAGGAAGCATTACAATCTTCTGGTGATTTTTTATGCATTTCTTTTTATTGTAGTTGTTGGCTTGCGTCCTTTGCATGGTGCTTTTGGCGATACGGTTACAGTAGCTAAGACGTATCAATTGTTTAGTTTGTCACCTATCTCCATTGTAGGGTCCCAAGACGCATTGTTCTACTTATTTCAGTGGGCTTGCGCCCAGGTGATGGATGTGAAATGGTTTTTCCTGATATGTGAGGTTCTTTATGTCGTCCCTATTATTATAGCGTGTATTCGGTTGCTCAAGAATAATGCAGACTTAGGCTTGTTATTCTTTTTTGCTGCTTATTCTTTCTTCAGCTATGCAACGAATGGTGTGCGAAATGGTATTGCTACGAGTTTGGTTATTTTGGCGATATCTCTGCTTAGAGGGGGTACTTTTGAAAAGATAATGTGTATAGTTATCTCACTGATTGCTGTTAATATTCACAACTCAGTGAGTCTTCCAGTAATCAGCATGTTAGTATGCTATATCTTCAAACCTAGGAAAGCACTGTTCTATTTCTGGGTAGCATCTATCTTCGTAAGTATCTTTTTTGGATCAAGTGTATCGAGTTTCTTTGCCAATTTGGGTTTTGATGACAGGCTCAACCAGTATATTACTGCTGATATAGATGAAGATATGTTTAGTCGGAGCGGTTTCCGGTGGGATTTTTTACTATACTCTTCTGCTCCTGTGATATTTGGTTACTACATCCTTTTCAAAAAGAAAGTATGTGATCCAACATATCTGCTTCTTTTAGGGACCTATATCCTGTCTAACTCATTCTGGATTATGGTAATAAGGGCAGAGTATTCCAACCGTTTTGCATTTCTCTCCTGGTTCCTCTACCCATTGGTTCTGGCATATCCACTTCTAAGGCTAAGGATATGGCCGAAGAGTCAAGGCAACAAAACCGCCTTGGTCATGATGGCTCACCTTGCATTTACCTTGATTATGGTATTCCTTATAAAATAGTGCACAATGCCTGTCCTGACAGTTTTTACTCCTGCTTACAACAGAGCACATACTCTGAGCCGAACATATGAAAGTTTGGTGAATCAAACATGCAAGGACTTTGAGTGGCTGATTATTGACGACGGCTCATCTGATGGGACCCGTGAACTGGTCTCAGGCTGGATCTCGGAAGCAATGATTCCAATCCGTTATATCTATCAAGAGAACCAGGGTATGCATGGCGCACATAATACTGCGTATAGAAATATATCTACTGAATTGAATACTTGCATTGATTCGGATGATTGGATGCCACAGGATGCGGTTGAGAATATTGTATCTATCTGGAAGATGTATGGTTCAGAGAAATATGCTGGAATAGTTGGTTTGGATTATTCGAGCCGAGGCAATTTGATAGGGACAGCGTTCAGTGAAGGCTTGAAAGAAACTACCCTCAATGGTTTTTATATTCATGGGGGAAGAGGAGATAAAAAGCTTGTATATCGAACGGATGTTATTCGAAAGTATCCGGAATATCCACTATTCGAAGGAGAACGGTATTTCTCTTTGGGTTACAAATACCTTCTGATCGATCAGGATTATACTCTTTTGACGCTCAATGAACCGTTAGTGATTGTTGATTACCAGAATGACGGCTCAAGCATGAATATGTATAGTCAGTATTGGAAGAATCCCATTGGGTTTATGTTTCTGCGGAAGGAACACATGAGGCTTTATCCTTCAGTTAGTAAAAAATATCGTTCATGTGTACATTATGTGTCTCATGTGATTAGGTCTGGCAGGTATAAGCAACTATTCAGCAATCCTTGTCCATTCTTGACATTGTTAGCTATCATACCGGGTGTGGCTCTTTATTGTTGGACTTGGTATATGGTACGTCACAGTCTTAAAATGAATATCAATTGATATGTCCACGATAAGAGTTCTACACATACTTCATTCGATGAATAGCGGTGGAGCTGAGAATGCGATAATGAATTATTATCGTCACAGCGATAGGGATAAGGTACAATTTGATTTCTTGTTGACTGAAACTAATAAATGTGCCTTTGAGGATGAGATAATAGCGTTGGGAGGAAGAGTATACAGAGTCCCTCTTTTAACTCTTAAGAACCCATATGCATATATTAAAGCGGTTTGTTTTTTCTATAAGTCACACCCTGAGTATAAGATAGTACATTCTCATACCTCATCAAAAAGTTTTTTCCCTCTTCTAATAGCTAAGTTATGTGGCGTTCCTGTGAGAATATGTCATTCACATTCTACACAGTCGGAGAAGGGATTAAAAGGACTGTTACGCAACCTATTGAAATTTCCTTTAAAACTGGTTTCAACTAATCTGTTTGCTTGTGGTTATGAAGCAGCTACATGGCTATATGGCAAGAGAACAGTAGAAAAAGGAAAGGTAACAATAGTTCCCAATGTTATTCAAGCCAAGAGGTTCGATTATTCTGAGCAAACTCGTTCAACCATTAGAAAAGAGTTAGGATTATCAGATAATACTGTTGTCCTTGGCTGTGCCGCAAGATTCTCTTTAATAAAGAATCATTCTTTTCTTATTTCGGTTTTCAAAGAATTCCACAAAGCTATTCATGATTCCGTTCTCCTTTTGGTAGGAGATGGTGAGTTACATGATGAGATTGTAAACCAAATAGTTTCTTTTGACCTATACGATAATGTAATCTTAACTGGTGTCGTATCCAATGTGGCTATTTATGATCAAGCAATGGATTTGTTTATTATGCCCTCACTCTATGAGGGCCTGCCTCTTTCGCTTATTGAAGCCCAGATATCTGGCCTAAAATGCTTTGCTTCATCTGTAATAACTAGAGAATCTGATTTGACAGGTTTGGTAACGTTTCTACCGTTGGAAAGAGGAGCTGCTTATTGGGCTGATGTGATAATGGGAAGCATACCGTACAAGCGTTGCTCCAAAGTCTCTGATATACAACATTCAGGATACGATGCAGAATTATCAGCAATAAGTTTAGAGAATATGTATTTAGAATTAGATAGTACAACTATTTCAAAATGATTCGAACGAGAGATTTATTGCTGAGAGCATTCAACAAGTCGAGCGGTATGCATATTATCTCAGATGCTGAAAAATCAGTGTTGAGAGAGCATCTTTGTTCAATGTATGTTTTTCTATTTGAGTTCTGTGAAAAACGAGGGCTAAGAATGTATGTCGCTTATGGATCACTTTTAGGAGCGGTGCGACATAATGGTTTTATTCCTTGGGATGATGATTTCGATGTGTTAATGCCAAGGGAAGATTATGATAAACTTGTCCGTGATTATGCAGGAGACCTTCCCTCCAAATATAGAATATATGCCCCTTTCAGTAAATATGGTTCGATCTGCCGTTTTGCAAAATTTGTTGACATCAATACGAGATATCAGTCAATCGGAGATGCTGATGATGAGGAACATGGTTTCTTTATTGACATCTTCCCTTTGGAAAATGGTATAAATAACAGACTTTATGCTTATCTAAAACTTCCTATTATTCTAAGTTTAATGTACGTGGCAGATTCTGTAAAACAGTATCGAACTTGTTCCGAAGAGTATAAGTGTTTATTGGACCAATCTACTAGCTTGAAAATAAATTATCGAATCAGACATACTATTGCTATTCTTTTTTCTTTTCTTCCACCCAGCCGTTGGTATGAATTATTAGATAATTTCTCCCGACACGAAAAACACTCTTCATTCTACTCAGAAGTATTAGCTAATAGTAATAAAACCTGTATTCGATTAGTTAACAAAGACTGTTTCTCTTCATATAGGACTCTTCAGTTTGAGTCGATAATAGTTCATGCCCCAAACCAAGCTGAGCTATTGTTGTCTCTATGGTATGGGGATTGGCGATTAGTCCCCGAAGAGAAGGAGAGGTGGCATCATTTCGTTAAGTATGTAAGAGTTTTGAGCCAGTAGACTAATAGTATTTTTTTTAATTGTTATGCAAGCCATTATATTAGCAGCCGGTATGGGCAGGCGCCTAGGCGCGTACACTAGTGACAACACGAAGTGTATGCTTAAGGTAAATGGAGTGCGACTCATTGATCGTGCTCTCTCAAGTCTTTATGAAGTTGGTGTCTCAAGAATAATTCTTGTCGTCGGATATAAAGGTCAGAAAGTTAAAGACTACTTAGGAACAGATTATAAGGGGGTACCTATTCTTTATGTTGATAATCCAATCTACGACAAAACAAACAACATTTATTCGTTGTACTTAGCCAGTGACTATATGACTCAAGAGGATACTTTGCTTCTTGAGTCGGATCTCATATTTGCTCCCTCTGTTATTAGGACAATCGTTGATGATTGTTCCCCGAATATCGTGTTGGTTGATAAATTTGAAAGTTGGATGGATGGGACAGTTGTGACAATTAATGAAAAGAACCACATAACCCAATTCATAGACAAGGATCATTTCAATTTTAACGAGATTAAGGATTATTACAAGACTGTCAATATATACAAGTTCAGTAAGGAGTTTTCAGCTAAATACTATGTCCCGTTCCTTTCGGCTTATAGCACTGCTTTGGGGAACAATGAGTATTATGAACAAGTGCTGAGGGTAATTCTTCATCTCCACAACGCGCCTCTGAAAGCGTTGCCGCTATCTGGGGAATCTTGGTATGAAATAGACGATATACAGGACCTAGACATAGCATCAGGCATGTTCGCTCCAACTGAGGGTGAGCATTATGTAGCAATATCCTCCAGATATGGTGGTTACTGGCGCTATCCACAAATGTTAGATTTCTGCTATCTGGTCAATCCTTTTTTCCCGCCCAGAAGGATGATTGACGAAATGAAAGCTAGTTTTGAAACTTTGTTGCGTGAATATCCTTCTGGAATGAGAGTCAATTCTCTACTTGCTGCAAGAGCCTTTGGGGTAAATCAAGATCAGATTGTTGTCGGGAATGGGGCATCTGAACTCATCAAGGCTTTGATGGAAAGTTCGATGGGCAAGTTAGGTATTATTCTCCCTTCTTTTGAGGAGTATCTAAATCGACTTGATGAAGGATCCCTGGTCAAGTATATCTCCAACAAAGGGGGCTTCCGCTATGATGCAGAGGATATTAAATCTTTCTTTAAAGGGAAGGATATTAATTCTTTATTACTGATCAATCCGGATAATCCCTCCGGGAACTATATCCCGTTTGCTGACCTTATTGATTTAATGGAGTGGACAAAACAACAAAGCATTAGATTCATTGTTGATGAATCTTTCGTTGATTTCGCTTATGTTTTAGGACAGCGTTCCTTGCTTGACAAGACCGTTCTAGATAATAATCCTCATTTGGTTGTCTTGAAGAGTATCAGCAAATCATATGGTGTTCCCGGTTTAAGGCTGGGAATTCTAGCTTCAGGTGACCGATCTATTGTTTCGAGATTGAAGAAACAGGTTCCTATATGGAATGTCAATTCATTCGCGGAGTTTTATTTGCAGATTTATGAAAAGTATCGCAAGGATTATCTTGAAGCATGTGAGTTGTTCTGGGTGGAACGAAATAGATTCTTAAGAAGGCTAGGTGAGATCCCTTTTCTTACGGTGTACTCTAGTCAGGCTAATTTTATTCTTTGCAAGGTTACAGATAAATATACTTCACATGAGCTTACTCTTAAACTTTTAGAGAATAATATTTTAGTCAAAGACTGCGGCTCTAAGAAAGCCCTTGAAGGAAAGAACTACATTAGAATTGCAGTACGAGACAGTAAGGATAACGATTATTTGGTTGATACACTTTTACAGATTCGCTTGTGATTTTGGTTGTCGGCTGTAGTGCCTTGAAAGCTCTTCGAGAGATACCTAGTCCAGAGTTATTGTTGATAATGATGGTCAGTCTGTTCTTCTGCAAATTGAATATGGGTTTCTCGGATCATTTCAATTCTTGCTGATTTTTACGAAAAGGATCCGAGAGACGAAGCCATTAGTCGTATAACTACATCTAAATGCGAAGTCGTTGATGACATCTTGTAAGAAGATAATCCGTTCATCCACCGTCCCTCAATCTCTGGAGGCATTCTGCAAGGGGTTGCTGAAGGAACTGTCAGAGGACTATGATGTCATAGCTCTTTCTTCTCCGGGCGAGGCTTTGGATCTTGTCGGAAGGCGTGAAGAAGTGCGGACGATCGCAGTCCCGATGGAGAGGCAC
>JAEEGL014426952.1_pt1 | contig 23532 bp, 19 predicted proteins | sample 9134231 | NCBI WGS metagenome assembly JAEEGL01 (sample SAMN16246548, study PRJNA631951) | gut metagenome | biome: gut microbiome; feature: rumen; material: fiber-attached | host: Bos | place: Iran: Karaj | collected 2018-10
CCCGTGCCGTGGATCCGCCCCGAAAACAGGGGCGAGCGGCCGATATTGTCTCTTATGACCCGGTGGGTCTCTTCGTTGGTGTACGCCACGTGGCAGAGTGCCTGATCTATCCCGTTCAGCTCCGCCTCGTCGGTGAGGCAGGAGAACGGAGTGATGTGGTCCTCTCCCTTCTGCACGTCCAGCGCGTCAAAGTCGATGGAACGGCGGTGGATACGCGGTGGAGTTCCCGTTTTGAAGCGGAGCATGGAGATGCCGAGATCCTTCAGCGATCCGGTAAGAGAAAGCGCCGCCGCGGAGGAGTCCGGACCCTCTTCTCTCGTCACCTCGCCTATATGTATTCTTCCTCCGAGGTACGTGCCCGTGGACAAAATCACCGCACGGGCGAAAAAGTCGCCGCCCGGCGCCGCCGTGACGCCCGTCACCCGGGTCTCGCCTCCGGCGGTCTCCGTCAGGACGGAGGTGACCTCGGACTGGATGAGATAGAGATTCTCTTCCGCCTCCAGCGCCTTTTTCATCAGGGAGGAGTAGTACCGTCTGTCCGTCTGAACCCTTTTCGAGCGCACCGCCGCGCCCCGGCTTGTGTTGAGCGTGCGCGACTGTATGGTGGCGAGGTCCGCCGCGCGACCCATTTCGCCGCCCAAAGCGTCGATCTCGAAGACCAGGTGACCTTTCCCGGAGCCTCCCACGGAGGGATTGCAGGGCATGTTCGCCACGTCGTCCAGGGAAAGGGTAAAAAGCGCGCACCGCAGGCCGGTGCGCGCCGCGGCAAGAGCCGCTTCGACGCCGGCATGGCCGGCGCCGACTACTATTACGTCAAAGCTGTTGTTCATGGGTCGTCGTTCACCTCTTTTTCGTCCCGCTACGTCACATGCCCGACGTGCGCTCCGCTCTCGTTTTATGGAACGGCCGCATGGTGAGCCGGACCAGCAGATGCGGGATCACGGCGAAGATAATATTTGCGAGAAGCTCGGGCAGGGCGATATGGAGTATCGTCTGTCTGAGCGTGATGGTATATATAGTGTTGAATCCGATTATCACGGAGATAATGCTTCTGAGAACGGACGTGACAACGGTATACATCGCCACGACGGAAAAAGAGTCGCGAAAGCGGTGCGTGGTGAGCAGACCGCATGCGATACCCACGGGTACGTACAGAAGCGGAAGGAGGGTGATCGTGACTCCCCCCAGCGCGTCGATGACGAACGCGCTGATAAGGCCTATCACACCGCCCCATTTTTCCTTTTCGGACACGCCCACCGCCACCACGAAGGGCAACAGCAGATCGGGCGTCGCCCCGAAGGGACGAAGCCTTGCGAGGAGCGTCGTCTGTGTCACGGAGAGGAAGATGATAAAGAACGCGAAGATCGCCGCCTTCGCCACGTCTTCGCCGTTGACGGAGAACGAAAGCCGCCAGGTGTTGAACCTGTTCGTCAGCTTTTCCTTGAATTTCTGCGGCGCCTCCGGTTCCGGAACGGCGGGGCGCGGCGGATTCTTCCTGTATCTCATTCTTCCGGACGGCGACGGTCCCGCCGGTCTTCCGGCGCGGACGTAGCTTCTGCCCGCCCGTCTTCTCGGATCATTCGGCATGTTCGTCATAACCGGTCACCACCATGACTTTCGAGACCTGGTCCAGCGTTGTGACGGGACGGATATACGCCGTCACGCCGCGGCTGAACTCGTCGGGCTCCACTTTTTCGACGTAACCGATGGTCAGTGACCGCGGATAGATGCTTCCGTATCCGCTGGTCAGGATCCTGTCGCCGACTTTGATATCCGCACCCTCGTCGAGGTAGCTCATTTTACAGAGCCCCTCTCTTGCGAGGTCATAGTTTCCCTCTACGACTCCGATAACGCCGGATCTCTCGACGTAAGCGCCCACCGCCGCCGATTCCTCCAGGAAAGACGAGGCTTTTGACCAGTTCGGCCCCACCTCCGTGATATATCCGAGGATCCCCTCGCCGCTGACGACCGGCATGCTTTTGCTTACTCCGCCTATGGTTCCCACGTCGAGCATGAAAACCCCGGCGTAGTTCGAGCTCCCGCGTCCGGTGATGGATGCGGGGACGGTGTGGTAGTCTGTGTGGACCATTTTGAGTTCAAGGAATTCGGACATCCATTCGTATTTTTCCTTCATTTCCCTCGCCTCGTTGACCTCGTCGCGCAGGGAAGTGAGTTCCTCCTTCAGCTTCGCGTTCTCCGCTTTCATCTTGTCGAACGCCCTGAAGTAGGAGGCGTAGCCGTCGATCACTCCCGCGGCCTTGTCGGACAGCTTCTGGATTGGAAGCAGGACCGTGTTTACCGCGGAGCGGAGGAACGGGGTGTGGCCCATGGATACGAGAACGGTCGGGACGATGACCGCGATAAGGGTCAGCACGGTTATCACGTAGAAAAATTTGGATTTGAAAAACTCCTTCACGTTCTCACTCTCCTTTCCGTTTTTTGCTGAAATTATCTTGTGCGGAAGTTCACCACGTCGGACAGCTCGCCCATAGACTCGATGACCCGGCCGATACCGATGGCCACGCAGTCCAGCGGGTGCTTCGCCACAACGGTGCGGATCCCGGTTATCCTGCTCACCAGCAGATCGAGGCCGGGAAGCAGCGCGCCTCCTCCCGAGAGAACGATACCGGAGTCGTATATATCGCTCGAAAGCTCCGGCGGGGTGTTCTCAAGGGTGGTGCGTATGGAATCGATGATGTTTCTGATCTCGTCCGCCATAGATTCGCGTATCTCGGCGGAAGTGACGTTGATGATCGCGGGCAGACCGTTGAGCAGATTTCGTCCGCGGATCTCCATCACGCCCTTGTCGAAGGACGGATGGACGCTTCCGATGCGCTTTTTCAGCGTTTCGGCGGTCACGTCGCCGATGAGGATGTTGTATTTTCTCTTTATATACGAGGAGATGGCGTCGTCAAGCTCGTCTCCCGCCACGCGAAGAGAAGTGGACAGCACGATCCCCCCGAGAGAAAGGACTGCCACCTCGGTGGTACCGCCTCCGATATCGACTATCATGGATCCTCTCGCATCCTCCACGCGCAGTCCGCTTCCGATGGCCGCCGCCACGGGCTCCTCGATGAGCGCCACGGACTGGGCGCCGGCTTCCAGAGTCACGTCCTCCACCGCACGCTTCTCCACTTCGGTGACGCCGTAGGGGATGCAGATGATGACCTTCGGGCGGCTCATTATGGTGTTGCCCGACACTTTTTTGAAGAAGTGACGGAGCATTGCCGCCGTGGCGTCGAATTCCGCGATGACGCCGTTCTTCAGCGGTCTCATGGCGGTGATGGATCCGGGGGTCTTGCCGAGCATTAGTTTCGCCTCATTGCCCACCGCAACCACGTTTTTGCCGCGCTGGTCCACCGCCACCACGGAGGGTTCGCGGAGGACGATTCCTTTCCCCTTCAGATAGACGAGGGTGTTGGCTGTGCCGAGGTCTATACCGATACTTTTCATTAGATTTGTTTCCTTTCTGAGTCAGTTGAAAGCGGCGAGCATTTTTTCCGTTTCGTCAACGGAGAGTCCCACGATGTTCGGATAGTCTCCGTCGATCAGTTCCACGAAGTGATCTCCCGTCTCCTGGATCGCGTAGGATCCGGCTTTCCCGAAGGGTTCGCCCGTGCTCACGTAATCATCAATTTCAGCTTCGCTGAGCTCACGGAATTTCACGTAGGTCACGACCGTCGCGGTGAGCGTTTTTTTGCCGTCGGTGACGCATATCCCACCCACCACCTGATGTCTCGTTCCGGAGAGGGTCTTCAGCATGAACGCCGCGTCCGCTTCGTCCTTCGGCTTGCCGAAAATCCGCACTCCGTCCGGAGACACCACCGTGTCCGCGGTGATGACCAGCGGGCCGTTTCCCGCCGGGTCTCCGTCTCCGAACACGGCGCGTTTCGCGGCGGCGGATTTTATCTTCGCACACTCAAGGGCATACCACTCCGCGAAGGACAGTTCTCCTCCGGCGGGGTATAAGCTCCCGTCGGGCGATTCCTCCGCTCCGGTGGGGAGCACCTCGTGCTCTATTCCCGCCGAGACGAGCAGGTCGTGCCGTCTCGGAGAATTGGATGCAAGGATTATCTTTCGTTTTGTCATATTTTCCTCTTGAAATCCCGTCAAATCAGCGTTTTTTGATTATCAGTCTTCCGAGCCACAGGGACAGCGCCACGAAGATTATGGTTGCCACCGTTATGGTGAGCCGCGCGCCGACGGTGAGCGTGAACACTCCCAGATCGAGGGTCGCCGGCGCCGAGGTGCCGAAGTCAAGGCCGTAGGACAGCCACGTCAGATATTTCACTCCCGACGTGAGCTGCGCCACTGCGGAGCCGAGGACGATACCCACCAGGACCAGAAGCAGATTTATCCAGAAATATTGCGATCTTCTCATATCATTATCTCTCTTTCGTTCCCGTTATGACCTGCCCGTGGAGCCGAATCCTCCGGCCCCGCGCTCCGTCTCGGAGAGCTCGTCCGCCACCTCCACGTCCGCGGTGAGGAATGGCACGATCACAAGCTGCGCGATCCGCTCGCCCGGAGCGACCGTGTAATCGGTATCCGAGCCGTTGCGGAGCGACACGATGATCTCTCCCCTGTAATCCGGGTCCACCACACCGACGCTGTTTGCAAGGAATATCCCGTGCTTTGTGGCAAGACCGCTCCGGGCGAAAATGAGGAGCACGCCGTCCCGTCTGTCGCATTCCGCGGATATGCCGGTGGGCACCTTCGCCACGCCGCCGGCGGGGATCACGATCGCCTCGTCCGCGCCGGAGGAAAGATCCATTCCGGCGGAACCGTCCGTCGCGTACTGAGGGATCTTCGCCCCTTCGCGCAGTATCTTTATTTTCAGTTTTGTTCTCATATATTTCTCCTCGTCAGAGTCTTCTTATGCCGGACGGATCGTCCGGAGGATATCCGTTTTCATAGGCCTCGATCACCCGGTCCACCTCTCCGGCGTTCTCAACGGTGAACAGGTACACCTCATGCGACAACCCGGCGCGGACGAGATCGTCCTTCCGGTCCGCCATGAAGACGGGATTGGAGTTCACGATGAGACATTTTCCCTCTCCCGCTCGGAGAATCGGAAAGCGCATTCCCTTTCTGTCGCGCAGGAACAGAGTTCCGTCGGGGACGAGCCTGCACCTGTCGGACCGGCACCTGCCGCATCCGTCCGTCATGGGGCATCTTTCGGTGAGCATCAGGGGAAATCTGCCGTACACAACGGCGCCTTTTTGCTCTGTCATGTGGGCGAGCATGCCGACGGACAGTTCTACCGAGGCGGTCACCGCCGCGGCGCCGAGCTTTTTAAGTTCGCTCACCGCTCGGGAGCACGACGCGTTGAATCTCGGCGACGCTACGGGAACGAGCCCCGCGCCGAGGGAAGCGTCAAGCTGGGAGAAAGTGTTCACGACAGCGTATCTCACGCCGCTTTGCGCCGCGCGTCCCGCGGATCTTTCGGTCTCGCGGTCGTCACGTCCCACCGGCGGGAAAAGGACCCCGAGTTTGTCCGGGGGTATATCCGGAAGACCTTTTTTGCCGAAGATCTCGTCCTCCGGCAGGACGACGAGATCGAAATACTCCGCCGCAGCCGGCGTGACCTGTTCTCTCCGGCGGAACAGGCCGATCCTTTCCCTGTCGAAGACCGCGGACCCGTTCGAGCCGTGGCTTCTCTCCTCCGCCGGGAGCGGTCTCTCCGCTTCGGGCGGGATCTTTTTGTACGAATCGATCAGCGCGTCAGTCGCCCGCCTTCTCAGATCGTTGAGACGGGATCTAACGAGCCACAGACCGCCGTCAAGGTCGACGGACACGTCCGCCGGATCCGCCGTATAAGGCGTACCGCCGAACTTCGTCATGCAATCCGTCACCGTTTTCAAATCGAGCGGCGCGGATCTCGCCTCGTCGGGCGGATCCCCTTCAGCGGTGACGGTATGACGCCTGTCGGAGAGGGTCAGCGCGGCGGGCGCGCCGCGTTTAACGGTGCATTTTAGGGTAAGAGGGATCTGTGTGGCGGGGTATTCTCCAGTTCTCTCCTTCGGAGGGACGGGATTTTTTTCCGTCTCGCCGCGGATCCCGGTCATCTTCCGGTGATCTCCGGTGAAATAGCCGTCGGTGAAGCCCGACCGGGAGAAAAGGGAGGTCAGATATTCCATCTCATCATCGTCGGCGGCCCTGTTTTCATCAAGCAGTCGACGGTACACCGACGTGACTCCGCGGACGTACTCGGCATTCTTGAGCCGGCCCTCGATCTTGAGGGCGGCGACGCCGGTCCGTATCAGCTCCGGCACCCGCCGGGCGAGGCACATATCCTTCAGACTGAGGGGATACCCCGTTTTGTCCCCGGTCGGTATTCTCTCGCCGACGCTGTTTTCCACGGCGTACCCGAGACGGCACGGCTGGGCGCACTCGCCCCGGTTGGGGCTCCTGCCGCCCATGGCGTAGCTCATGAGGCACTGGCCGGATACGGACACGCAGTGCGCGCCGTGAACAAACATTTCGATATCGATCTCGCTCTCTCTCACCAGCCGGGAGATCTCGTCTCCGGTCAGCTCACGGGGACAGATCATCCTGGAAAAGCCGAGTGTTTTCAAGATCTTCGCGTCCCGGGCGGTAGTGCCGGTGATCTGCGTACTTGCGTGGAGCGGAACGTGGGGGATCATCTCCCTCAAAAGGGACGCCACCCCCGCGTCGGCGACTATGAGACCGTCGGCCCGGTTCACTCCGTCCATTCTGCACGCCGCTTCAAGCTCACCCCACTCTCTGTCGTAAACTCGGGTGTTGAGGGTGACAAAGCACTTCACTCCGTAAAGCGCGCAAAGAGACACCGCCTCGGAGAGTTCTTCCTCCCCGAAGTTTTTCGCTCTCATTCTGTTGGAAAAGGAGGTGAATCCGAGATACACCGCGTCTGCGCCCGCCTCGATGGCGGCGACAAGCGACTCGAAAGAGCCCGCCGGAGCGAGAAGCTCCGGCAGCGGCGTACCGTCCGGCAGGAATCTTTTTTCAGTCATGTCTCGGGTGATCCGGGAAAAATCTCGAATTTATTTGTCGCCTTTTTTTCTCAGGAGGGATTCGATCATGCGGAATTTGTCCTCACGGCTTTCGGAGGCGTGAGCGTCATTCTTCGCGTCCTTCTCGCCCGGGATCTCATCGGTGATCTTAATCTGTTCCGACGTGACCGCCTTCTCCTTCGGCGTTTTTTCCTTCGGGCCGTCTACTGCCTCTCTCAGTTCGGCGTTCTCGTTTCTCGCCTTGCGGAGGTTCACGTCGTACAGGGAGATCTGCGCCTCAAGGTTGCGGACTCTTTTTTCTGCCGTCAGTTTGTCCGAGCAGAAATCCATGGCGCACAGCATCGCCGCGTCAAGGCGCGATCTGTTCTTTCCCGACGAGAGAAGCGCGGTCATGGATTCGTTCATGTGTCTTACGACGCTGTCCACGAATGCCTCGGGTTCGTCGGTGACGAGGGTCATCTTGAGCCCCGCGATATCAACTTCGATCTTTCTTTTTTCTTCCATTCCGGTTACCGTGCCCTTTCTATATATTCGCGGCCCAGCCGCGTCACGTACGATCCGTAAATGTCGCCTTTCTGTTGAAAAGGGGCGGGAATTGATGTATAATATCCCCGGAGAGGGAAATCTCCCGCGAATACATCATTTTCCACTCTATATTATAATACAAAAACTGTCTAATGAAAAGGGTTTTCTTGAAATTGATCATTTTGACGGCGGAATGCGCTGAAAATGCGTCTTCTGAAAGCCGGAATGGGGGCGAAAAAAACGAAAGGAAAGTGGATCGGGCCGTATTTCGGCGGACTTTTAACGATCGGAGCGTCCTTCGCCGCCATGTGGGCGACCGGTTTTTTTCTCTCCCGCGCCTCGCTTCCGCTGCCGGACTGTCTCAGGGACGCCGTTCCGTATCTGTCGTCGGTTGCCGTTGGGATCGCGGTCCTTATGATCCTCTCCGCCGTGATGCGCGGAAGGATGCTTCCTTCCGGAAAACGTCCCGCGGGAGGTCCGGGAGTTTCCGCCGCGGAGTTGTTGACTCTGTTCTTTTTCCTGTCGGCCGCCGGACTGATCGCGGCTCTTACGTCGGGGGATCTTGACGGGAGCGCCGTGAGATCATACCGTGATATGAGCGGTACGGATTTTGCCGTCACGGCGGTGCTCGGTACGGCGGTCTATCCCTTCGCGGAGGAAGCGCTTTTCAGAAGGGGATATCTTGGGGTCCTTATCCCTCCCGACGGCCCCTCGGGGACACCGCCCGCCGCCGGAGTTGCCGCGGTGCTTCTCCAGGGCGTTCTTTTCGCTTCGGTCCACCCGCAGGGAGACCGCGTCTTTGCCTTTGCCGCGGGAGTCGCTTTGGGCTTCGGCGCCGTTGCCGGATGGAGAAAGGACGGCGTCCGGTTCCCGTTCGTTTGTGTTTTGGCTCACGGTTTATACAATCTTTCGCAATACGCTGCTGTCGCGCTGTGGCGCGCTGACGCCGCGCCGGCGCTTTCCGTGATGATATTCATCACTGGCGCGGCTGCCGTCGCGCTGGGGACGGTTCTCGTTATCCGGACCCGCAGGGGTAAAAATCTTCCGTTTCTGTAATGTAAAGAGAGGGTTAACGTGAAAAGAGAGAAACTGATCGATATGGTTGTGAAAAAGTATTCGGATCCGCCCTCCGATACTGCGGAGCGGGACGAGTATTTCATGAGGTGCGCGCTGGAGCTCGCCCGGGTCGCCTCCGAAGGGGACGAGGTGCCCGTGGGAGCCGTCATCGTCCGTGAGGGGAGGATTGTTTCCGCCGATTTCAACGGGCGGGAGGAATTGCGCGACGCCACCTATCACGCCGAGACGGCGGCGATACGGAAGGCGTGCGGGGCGCTCGGCGGATGGCGGCTCATCGGGTGCGAGCTGTACGTGACGCTGGAGCCCTGCGCTATGTGCGCGGGGGCCATCCTCAACGCCCGGATTCCGCGCACCGTTATCGGCGCGGACGACCCGAAATACGGAGCTTTCGGGAGCACCGCCGACCTCTCGCACCCTCCCTTCGGCCACAGAACGGAACTTGTCCGGGGCGTTCTCGCTGAGGAGTCCGCCCGGCTTATGAGAGATTTTTTTCTGAAAAAACGCAAGACGCGCGACTGAAAAACGAAAAACCGACGACGGAGCCGATAAAAAGGCTCCGTTTCTTTTATCCTTTTCGCGCTCTCCTATTTCAATATGATAAGATTTGTGGTATTATATATATTGGCGTTATATAAGCTGTTGTCGCCCGGCGGCCGCATTTTGTCCCGACGGAATCGCCGTGCGTATGTTTCGTGTTGAAAAAACGGAGGCCACAAGTGAGAATGAAAAAACCGATCGCCTTTTTAACGGCGGCTCTCTTACTGTTTCTCTCATCCGCGCCGTCTGTCGCCGACGTCGTCCGACCGATCTCCGCTCTCTCAGAAGAGGAAGGAAGGGATCCGGCGCGCCGCGCCGGGGATCCGGTGTTCGAAGGAGAACTGCGTTTTATCGCTGAGGGAGACGCGGAGAGGCGGGTCGCAAAGGATAAAAACGGTGAGATGACCGTTACGCTGACCGAACCGGAAGGCGGGGAGGACCCGCCCGGAGGGCAGGAGGAAAGGCGGCGCGCCGTTGCGCGGGCAACCGTGGAACCGGAATCGCCTGCTCCCTCCGTCGCTGCAGTCGATCTTCTCTATATTCCGGAGGGGGACGGGTCTCCCTCGTGGCTGGACGTGACCGTGGAGTTTGTTTCCGACGGCAAAACCGTTTCATTCCGGGAGAAGATCGCCCCGGGGGCAAAGAGAACTCTCTTCTGCGATCTCGCTCCGCTCGGACAGGACGGTAAGATCATCGGAATGAGCGTTGACGCCGAGTGGTCTCCCGGTCGGGACGGACCCGGTAAGCTGAAGTTTTCTGCACCGCGCGTCTCTGATCTTTCCTATCCGTCGGCTGTCGGAAAAATGTCGTCTCTCTCTTTGTCAGCGAACTCCGGCTCCGCGGAGATAAGATCCGGATTCCTGGCCGTTACCGCAGTTGACAACATCGCGGAACTGAGCGGCGCGGTGGATCCGGAAGCACTTGCCGAAGTCCCGGAGGGCGGGGAGGACGATCGCATTTATTACGCGGAGATAAGGATAGAAGCGACGGGCGGATCGGTATCCGCCGGGTTTTTCCGGGACGGGGAGGAAAGCGATCCGGGATCAGAAACTCCGCAGACGACCTCTCCCATTGCCCTGCAAAAAGGCGAGCATTCGTACCTTTTCCGTGTTCCCTACGGAAAAACCGAAAAATACCGGATCGAATTACGCGGGGAGGACCGCGGTTCTTTCCGGATCAAGTATCTCAGGTTTCACCGCACGGCAAAGGTCGTGCTGAATGACGAGACTCCGTGTACCGTTACCCGGATGGAGATAGAGGACGGAGAGATAATCTGCGAGGGAAGACTCCGGCGGAAAGCGGTGGAACAGTATTCGGGAGAGAAGCTCGCGCTGTATACGTCTTCGTTCTACGGAGGCGAGCCGACAGTCCTCGCCACGGCAAAGGTTTCAGGAAACTTCTCCTTCAGGGAGCCGGTGAGGGATATCCCTCAAGGGGGAATTGAAAATCTGTACTGGATCGAAGTCGTCGGCGGCGAACGGGGCGTGCCCGTGACTTTAAAGCAGTTTCCGTCCGTTCCGAAGGTCGATGAAGACGATTCGAGAGCGGTCGGCCTGCACGGAGCCGCTCCGGCGGGAGTGTTTGAAACGGGCGTATCCAGAGCCATGATCGACGTGGATCTCGATTCTCTTTCAGACGGTTCGGAAGGCGGCGTTTCCAACGTCGCCGTGTCGAGAGGATCCGACGTTTTCTACATAAACGGCGGCGTTGTAAAGAAACTTGACGACGATATGAAATTTTACGACGCGTCGAACGTGGACGTTTTTCTCAGATTTGTGACCTCCGATGCGACCGCGTGGTTCCCGAGAGGAGCGGAAGAAGGTCCGGAGGAGGAGAGGGGACGGTTCGATCTTTACCTCGCGGCGGTTTCGTTCTTCTGCGCGAGGTACCGGAACATCGTGTCCGTGTGCGTCCCGGATATTTATAACTCCGTTGAGGAAGATCCCTGGGAGAGGGCGTATCGCACCGCGCTTCTGGCGCGTCTCACCTCATCCGCCGCCTGCCGTGACGGCAGGAGCGTATCGGTCTCGGTGCCGGCCGGCAGGGACGTGACGGACAGCTCGTCCGAGATGCTGGCGTCTTTTGTCTCGGAGGCGTTCCGCGGGTTTGGCAACGTAAACTGGTCGATGACGTATTTCTCCCCGGACGCTTCTTTTCCCGGGGCTGAGATCGCCGTGTCGTCAACTCTGGCGAACGAGACTCCGGGTCCGTCGTTTTGCGTCCTGTGTTACGTTCCGGGGAAGAACGTTTCCGTGGCGTCAGCCGCAAAGACCTTCGCCGGATTATGTGAGGAAAGGAAGGAAGACAGGAACTTCTCGGTGTTCATGTCGCTCTCCGAAATCGCCCCGGACGGACTTCTCGACGATTTTTCGCTGATTACCCCCGCCGGAGCCGCCGGAGTGAGCACGGCGGAATATCTTCAGGCCGAGGACCTCTCGTCGGTCGATTTCGGCTTGGTCAAAGGGAACAAAACTCTTTGGGATTTCACCGGCGTTTATTCGAACGAGGGCTGGACCCCCGGAACGGGCATCGATTTTCTCGGGAACGTTTATCTCAAAGACCGCGGTTCGAGAGCCATACATTGCAGACTCGGCGAAGACGATTCTTTCGGCATCGTGCTGTGTCCTCTCCCCGAGGACGCTGATCTGGAGAAAGCGCCGCTCGTGGAGTTCGACGTCTCCTTGAGATCGGACGACGGCGCTGAAATAGTGTTCCTTTTCGACGGGGAAAACGGCAGGTCCGAGTATACGGCGTACACAGGAGGCGGGGCAGAGGATCTCCGGCTCTTCTGTGATCTGAGTAAGAGGTCGAAAAAAGGGAGAATCGGTTATATCGCGGTCCTGATCCGGTCCGAGGGAACGGTAGACGCGGATTTTTCAAAGGTCGTCTGCCACAGCACGGATCTGACCGACGAAGAGCTGAACGTGACGAAGGGTCCCGGAAAAAAGGGATTTTTCGACAATCTGCCGACGGGCAGAAACAGGATTTATCTGATGGCCGCTCTCGCAATCGCCACGCTGGCGACGGTCTGGATGGCCGTCCATTGCTTCCGCTCCGACAGAGACTTCAGTTTTGTTCAGGTGAAAAGAGGTTCCCGCAGCGACGGGAGAAGACAGAGTTAATTTCCGCCGATCCTCAGGACGGCGTTATCAAGCGAAAGAAAGGAATCTGATCCGTTATGAAAAAAGCACTTGTTTTGATCGCACTTGCCCTCACGGCGGTATTCGCCGTATCCTGCTCGGGAAAAAACGACGGCGCACCCGAAGGGATGAAACTCGCCTCCGATCCGAAGCTGGCGTCCTATACGTTATACGTTCCCGAAAGTTGGACTGTGGACACGCAGACGGCCGTCACGAGAGCATATTGCTCGAAAGAGGACCGCTCCTCCGTTATCGTCATGACCGGCGAGGCGGAAAACACCGACGATCCGATCAAGGCGTGGTGGGAGTCGGGATTGCCCGAGCTGGAGGCGCTGTATGAGGATTTCAAACTGGAAAAGGAAGACGGCGAAAAGACGAAACTCGGAGGAGCCGACGCGGTGAAATATGTCTACAGCGGGACGTTTGAAAAAGAGAAGTTCAAGTTCACCCAGATCGCCGCGGTCAAAAAGGGAGTGATCTACGTCTTCACCTTCGGAGGGACCGAAGATAAGTGGAAGAGCCACGTGGAAGAAGTGGAAAAAATGATCGAAAACTTCAGCTTTTCGAAATAAGACCGAGAGGAGGCACGGGCCTCAATGACAGAGCATTATCTTGACCAGGCCGCCACCACCGAGGTATCGGAGGCGGCCCGCGCCGCCATGGAAGCGGCGATCGGAATATACGGGAACCCGTCCTCGTCCCACGCCAAGGGCGCGGAGGCGGCGCGGCTGCTTGAGAGCGCGCGGACGGAGGTCGCGGACGCGCTGGGAGTACGCGCGGGGACTCGGGACAGGGTGATCTTCACCGCATCGGGAACCGAGGCCAACTGCACGGCGATCATCGGCTCGTACAGATCGAAAACGCGGCGGCGCGACGGAACGGAGACCGTCGTCATAGGCGACGGGGAACATCCTTCCGTGGAGAACTCCGCGAAGGCGCTCGAGAACGAGGGATGCCGCCTGATCCGCGTGCCGACGGCAGGCGGAGTCCTCGATATCGGTTATCTGAGAAATGCCCTCGGCGACTGCCGGGAGGTGTTCTGCGCCGCCTTTATGCTGGTGAACAACGAGACCGGCGCGATCTACTCCGTGAAGGAGGCCGCCGCGGCGGTAAAGGAGAGATTCCCGGACGCGGTGGCCCACTGCGACGCAGTGCAGGGATTCGGCAGGGTGAGATTCACTCCGGCGACTCTCGGGGTCGACACGCTGGCGGTCAGCGCGCACAAGATCCACGCCCCGCGGGGCGCCGGCGCACTGTATATCTCCGGAGAGGTGATAAAGAGAAAAAATCTCGTCCCGATCCTTCCCGGCGGCGGGCAGGAGAGCGGTTTCCGCTCCGGCACGGAGAATCTCGTGTCTATCGCCGGATTCGGCGCCGCATGCCTGGACTTCAAAAGGAATTTTGCCGCATACCGCGAAAAAGTCGCGTCGCTGAGGGGATACCTCGATGAAAAGCTCGCGCCGCTTTATGAAAAAGGGCTCGGCGTCAAAACGCCCGCCGCTGCGGTGCCGGATATCGTGAACCTTACTCTGCCGGGGATAAAGAGCGAGACCATGCTCAACTTCCTCTCCGGCAAGGGAATATACGTGTCCGCGGGATCCGCCTGCTCGGCTTACTCGAAGAAGACCAGCCCCGCGCTGACTGCTTTCGGGTGCGCTCCGGAGGAGATCGATTCCTCCGTCAGGGTCAGCCTGTCCCACACCAACGCCGAGGAGGACGTCGCGGCTCTCGCCGACGGACTCGCCGAGGGGATGGAACGGCTCGCAAGAATAAAAAGATAACTTACGGGAGACGAAAAATGCCGACTTTTCTGCCGATAACGCCGGACGAGGTCCGGGAGAGGGGATACGACGTCCCCGATTTCGTCTACGTATGCGGCGACGCATACGTGGATCACCCGTCCTTCGGCGCGGCGATCATCACGCGGGTGTTGGAGCAGAACGGATTCCTCTGCGCAATGCTGTGCCAGCCCGACTGGAAGAGCGCCGACGACTTCAAGAAATTCGGCAGGCCGCGGCTCGGTTTTCTCGTCTCCGCGGGAAACATAGATTCCATGGTCGCGCACTATACGGCGGCCAAAAAGAAGAGAAGCAGCGACTACTACACCCCCGGCGGGGAGGCGGGCCGCCGCCCGGACAGAGCGGTGACAGTCTACTGCAATCGCATCCGCGAGGCATACGGCGACGTGCCTATCCTCATCGGCGGGCTTGAGGCGTCGCTGAGGCGGTGCGCTCACTACGACTACTGGTCGGACAAGGTCCGCCGGTCGATCCTCCTTGATTCCCGCGCCGATATACTGATGTACGGTATGGGGGAAAAATCGGTCGTCCGTCTTGCAAAGCTTCTCGAACGAGGCGTGCCCGTCGGCAAGATCCGGGACGTGCGCGGTACGGCGTACGTCTGCAAAAGAGGAGAAAAGATCAATTTTGAACCCGCGGGAGGCTGCGGCGACGACGGGATGCCCCGCGGCTACGACTTTGATACCCTTGCCTCGGACCGCGCCGCCTACGCCGACGCGTTCCGTGTGCAGTATGAAAACAACGATCATGTGACCGGCAAGGCCGTGGTGGAGTACTACGGAGACCGGATGCTGGTTGTGAATCCGCCTCAGCCTCCTCTCGAGGAGGACGAGCTGGACAGGGTTTACGAGCTTCCCTACACGAGGACGTACCACCCGTCCTACGAGGCGGCGGGAGGCGTCCCCGCCATCGAAGAGGTGAAGTTCTCCATCACCCACAACAGGGGATGCTTCGGCGCGTGCAATTTCTGCGCCATCGCGTTCCATCAGGGACGCTCCGTCCGTTCGCGTTCGGTCCGCTCCGTGGTGGAGGAGGCGAAGGCCCTCGCCGCGGACCCGGATTTCAAGGGATATATCCACGACGTGGGCGGCCCTACGGCGAACTTCCGTCACCCCTCCTGCAAAAAGCAGCTGACGGAGGGGATGTGCAAAAACAGAAAGTGTCTCGTACCGAAGCCCTGTCCCATGCTGGACGCGGATCACTCCGAATACACGGAGATCCTGCGTCAAATTGAAGCGATCCCCGGAGTGAAGAAGGTGTTCGTCCGCTCAGGCGTGCGGTACGACTACGTCATGTGCGACAAAAACGACGAATTCCTCCGCAAGCTTGTCCGCGACCACGTCAGCGGCCAGCTCCGGGTCGCCCCGGAGCACTGCAGCGACCGGGTGCTCCGGGAGATGGGCAAGCCGGGGATCGGCGTATACGACAGATTTTCCGAAAAATTCTACTCCCTCTGCCGGGAGTACGGCAAGGATCAGTATCTCGTGCCGTATCTCATGTCGTCCCACCCGGGCGGCACGGTGGATGACGCGCTGGAGCTGGCGCTGTACACTAAGCGCGCGGGGATCGATCCGGATCAGGTGCAGGACTTTTACCCTACGCCCGGCACCGCGTCCACGGTGATGTACTATACCGGGATCGACCCGTTCACCGGGGAAAAAGTATACACTCCCACCGATCCGGGAGAGAAGAAGGTCTGCCGTGCCCTGCTTCAGTGGCGCAGGCGGGAAAACCGCGCGATCATCGCCGGGGCGGAGGAATTCTGTTCTCCCCGGGGGAAGGAAATGCTGCGGGAACTCCTCGGAAACGGGGGGAATGCGAAAAAAGACGGCTCAGAGAGCCGGCGTGGGAAAACCGCGAAGAAGAATATAAAGCGTCCCGAGATGAAGAAGTCTGAAAGGAAAAAGAAAAAATGAAGATTCTGATGACGACCATGGGAATGGATATAGGCGGAGCGGAGACTCACATTCTCGAGCTCTCCCGCGAGCTTACGGCACGGGGACACGAGATCACGGTCGCTTCCTGCGGCGGCGCGTACGTGGAGGAACTGACGAAAAACGGTATCCGCCACGTCGAACTGCCTCTAAACACCAAGCGGATCGGCCGTGCCGTCAAGGCATACAAGGGACTCGAAAAGCTGATCCGGGAGGAGAAGTTCGACGTGGTCCACGCCCACGCGAGGATCCCCGCGTTTATCTGCGCTCTCCTGCAGAAGAAACTTGGTTTTCGTTTCGTTACCACGACCCACGGCGTTTACGATCCGTCGCTTCTGTGGCGGATGCTTTCCCGCTGGGGGCAGTATTCTCTGGCCGTCAGCGACGACGTGCGGGATTATCTTATCAAATACTACGGTCTGCCCGAGGACCGGATAACGGTCACCATAAACGGTATTGATACCGCGAAATTCTCCCCCGACGCGGATTACTCGTCCGTTTCGGACATTGTGGGAGACAGGACCGGACACAGGATACTCTACCTCGGCAGACTTGACCGCGAGGTGTCGCACGTCGCGTTTATGCTGGTATCGTGCGCTCCTGCCATTGCCGAAAAATATCCGGACGCGGCGATCGTGATCGTCGGAGGCGGAACGTCGTTTGATGAGCTCAAGGAGCGCGCCGAGGAGGCAAACCGCGCCGCAGGCCGGGAGATCGTGCGGCTTGCCGGTCCCCGTACCGACGTGCAGAAGTTCATGGCGGCGGCGGACGTTTTCGTCGGAGTATCTCGTTCCGCCCTTGAGGCCATGGCGGCGGGAACGCCGGTCATCCTCGCGGGAAGTCAGGGATATCTCGGTATTTTCGACAAGGACAAACTGAACGACGCCCTCGACACCAACTTCACCTGCCGGGAGAAAGGCAACGCCGACGCGGAGACCATCCTGCGGGATATCGAAACTGTCTTCTCGTACGACTCCGATACCGTGGACGCGCTCCGCGCCTTCGGGATATGGACTGTGAGAAAATACTATTCCGTGGCGCAGATGGCCAATGACGCTCTGGAGGTCTACGGACGCGTCATGTGCGATCCGGTCCCGTTCAAGGGACGAGGCGAGGTCATTATTTCCGGCTACTACGGATTCGACAACATGGGAGACGACAGCATTCTCGAGACGGTTGTCAGATCCCTTACCGCGGAGAAACCGGATATCCGCATAACCGCTTTGACCAAAAAACCCAAAACGGACAGCAGACGGTTCGGGATAAGATGCGTTGCAAGAATGAACCTGCTGGCCGTCATCAGGGAGATGAGGCGCTCGAAGGTGCTTATCTCCGGCGGCGGATCCCTGTTTCAGGACAGCACCAGCAAAAAGAGTCTGCTCTATTACGCTCATATAGTAAATCTTGCCCGCCGTATGGGCATGAAAACGTATATTCTGGCAAACGGAGTCGGAGTGATCTTCTCCGAGGGAAACAAAAAGATCACCGCGAAGACGGTGAACCGTGCCGACCGTGTGACCGTCCGCGACGAGGAATCTCTTCAGGAGCTTGTCAATATCGGCGTCGCCCGCGAGAAGATCCGCTGCACAGCGGACCCGGCGTTCATGCTTTCTCCCTGCACCGGGGAACGCCTGCGCGCCGCGCGGAAAAAATACGGTATTCCGGCAGGAAGAGACTTTTTCGTTGTCTCGCTGAGACGGTTCGAGGGACTTCAGAAGAAGGCCTACGACGAGTCCGCGCTGCTGAGAGAGACGGTCGCCGCCTGCGCTTACTCTGCGAAGAAATATGACCTCGCGCCGGTTTTCATCGTGATGCAGCCGAATCTCGACCTCGACGTGTCGAACGCCGCATGCAGGATCCTCTCCGACGAGTACGGGATAGAGGGTACCGTGGTCTGTCCCTCGGACGGAGCGGAGCTTCTCGGGATCCTCAGCGGAGGAAACGGTATCCCGGGCGCGAAGTTCGTCATCGGTATGCGCCTGCATCTCTTGATCTACGCTATCGACGCGCTGGTACCTCAGATCGGTCTGTCGCTCGATCCGAAGATAGACTCCATAATGAGACGCGTTTACCAGTCTCATATATTCAGGCTTCCCGACGTTACGAAGGAGGAACTCATTGCTTCCGTCAACGAGATATTCGTGAACTACGAGGAAACGAAAACGGCGGTGAAGAACGCCTCCGCCGATTTCAAGGATCTTGCGAAATCTGACATCGACGAGATCATAAAGATGCTTGGAGAGTGACTCCCGGAATACGTCACGGAAAGGACTTCATCATGAGAAAACGTACCGCAGCGCGCCGTATCGCGGCGCTTCTGATAGCTTTGTCAACGGTCTTCGCCCTTGCCGCGGTATCATTCGCGGACAAGCCGTCGTTCATCAGCGGGCGGGAGTGGGACGTTCTTTCGCGCACCAACGGGGTGAGGCGTACTGTTTCGGCGGAACCGCTGTCCGTTTTTCCCGACCTGGAAAATGCCGCCCGGGTCCGCGCCGCGGAATGCGTCACTCTGTTCGACCATACGAGACCGGACGGGACGAGCTGTTTTACAGTGCTCTCCGGGATCGATTTCTACAGCGCCGGCGAGAACATCGCCGCGGGATATCCGTCGGCTGAATCGGTGGTGCAGGGATGGAAAGACAGTCCCGGCCACTACGATAATATGGTCGGAAAGTCTTTCGCCCACGTGGGAGTGGGATATGTGTCTGCTCCGGACACGTGGTACGGCGAATTCTGGACGCAGACGTTCATCGGCGGGTGCCGCGTTACCGACGTTACGGTGGTCGGAGCGCAGGCCGCCTGCGGTGACAGCGCGGCGGAACTTGAGGGACTCGGACTGATCGCGGAACTGACCTGCAACATGCACGGCAAGAGCTACCTGCCTCTCGCGGACACGACTCACTCCTTCGCGCCGGACGGCGCGGGCCACTACACGGTCACTGTTACTGTCGGAGGAGTGACGAGGACGATCCCGCTGACCGGGGACTTCCGGGACGTGAAGTATAATAAATGGTACTTTGACGACGTATACTACGCGCACGGACGGGGATTGATGAACGGCACGGCGCACCGCGTCTTCGAGCCGGAAACGAATATGAGCCGCGCAATGCTCGTCACGGTGCTGTGGCGTATGGAGGGCTCTCCCGCGCCCGGGGGAAACTCGCCTTTTACCGACGTGAAGGCGGGGAAATGGTACTCCGACGCCGTCTCTTGGGCGTCCCGCAGCGGGATTGTACTCGGAGTGACGAAAACGAGGTTTGCCCCTGACGTGCCGGTGACGCGGGAGCAGATCGCGGTTATAATGAAACGGTATCACGACGTGAAATACCCCGGCGACGCGTCCTCCGGAGCTATTACGTCCTTCGGCGACGGGGCGGCTGTCAGCGCGTTCGCAAGGGACGGTATGAAATGGGCGGTCGGACGGGGGATCATCCGCGGGAACGACAAAAATATGCTCGAACCTCAGGGAAAGGCCACCCGAGCGCAGGTCGCCGCCATCCTCCGCAGATACTGCGAAATGACGGGAAGATAAGGCGTTTCGTTAAAAACCGAATGTCGGCGGACGACCGAAAGAAACAGACAAATATGAGGTCTCCCCGGCCGCGGGGAGACCTTTTTCAAAAAAATCTGAAAATTTTTTCACAAATTTTCGCTATTTTGCGATTTTTGTGACATTACATATATAAAAGGCAAAAATGACTTCATAAGACAGAGGAAGGTCGGGTGATGCGTATGGTCGATCCGCAAACGTTTGAGCGGACCGTTCGGAGATATCAGAGAATGCTGGTGGGATACCTCTGGCGGCGTCTCGGATATGACGAGGGGTTGACGCTCGAGACCTTTGACGACGTCATCTGCGTGCTTTACAGAAGATGGGACGACGTGGACGCCGGAGAGGACATAGCGCCGTGGCTGTTCCGCGTGGCGGACAACTGCATCAAGGCGAACGTGAGGAAAAACGAGCGGTACTACAGCCGCCACGTTCCGCTGGACGAGGCCCGGGGCGCGCTCGGCAGGGACTTCATCTCATCCGACGTGTATTCCGAGCATTCGGGGCTGACGGAGGAGGAGCTTGTCGAGAAGGTCCGCGACTCGCTCCCCGAGGGAATGAGGGACCTGTTCGCCTACAGATTCATTGAGAAGAAGACCATCGAGGAGATCTCGGAGCTGACCGGGATCCCGTACTCGACGCTGAGATACCGGCTTATGAAGACCGAGGCGGCGGCGAGAAGGAATATCAGGGAAATGTTTGGGGACTGATATCCGGTATCCGGATGAGAAACGGAGAATTATTATGCTATCGAAACTTGAAGAGAAGCTTGAGCAGTACGCTGCGAAAAAGCCGATAACGAGCGACCGTGAGCTTTACGCCGCGATAGAGGAGATCATGGACGTTCAGTTCGCCCTGCCTCCGGAGCAGAGGGATCCCGCCCTCATCCGCGAGGGGACGGAGGCGCTCATGACTCTCCGCGGAGTCGACCCGAGATCGCTCAACAGCCGCGCGTCCGCGGTGACGAAAAGACGCGCCGCGAGCTCCGGCACGAAAAGGATCGCGCCGAAAAGCCGGTTCAGACGCCTCCTTCCCCCGGCGGCGGTCGCCCTGGCGCTGGTGATCGCGGTGACCGCCCTGGTCTTTGCGCTCGGACGGAAACCGCGCGCGGACAGTGAGACGACGTACCTTCCCGCCGACACGGACGAGCGGCATGAAGTGGTCCCCTCCGTGCTTCCGGCGTCAAAGGACAACGTCGTCCGCGAGTACGGCACCTTCGCCGAGCTGGCGGAGGCGGAAGATCTGCCGCCGATCATGACCTGCGGCCGGTTCAGCGACCCCGACCGGGTGGAGTCGGTGACGTATATCGACTACGGCGACCGCGAGCAGGTGCTTGTTAAGATGCGCGAGGATAAGTTCGACGTGCTGACCGTCACCGTTCCGTCTCAGGGCCCCCTCGAGGGCGAGATCGTCCGGATCGGGGAGCGCGACGCCACGTTGACCGTCGACGAGAACGGCTGCACGATAGAATGGATCAGCGACGGGAACAGATACACGGTCCGCGCCGAGAGCGAGGAGGATGCCGCGGCGGTGGCCGGGGAACTCGCGACGGCGGGCTGACGGAAAGGAACGGCAAAAATGGCAAAAAAAGTACAGATCATCATCAAAAGCTGCGACCGCAGAGTGCTGGAACTGGAGCAGGTCAAGAACTGGCTTGTCGCCAACGGGTACAAGCTGTCGAACAACCACTATTCCGTGGACAAGACCGCCGATATAATCATCCTCACCACCTGCGGCGTCACGCAGATGCACGAGGACTTCACGTTCCGTATGCTCGACAGAATAAACGAGGGCAAAAAGCCCGGCGCAGAGGTGATCCTCGGCGGGTGCGTGCCGGAGATCAACCCCGAGCGCACGGAGAGGGAGTTCGGCGGCCCCACCTTCAGCCCCAGGTCCTACGAAAAGCTGGATCAGATCTTCAATATGGACCGCAAGCTCGAGACCTTCGAGCGCCCGAACCTGTATAAGATGGAGGGCCTGTACCGCAGCGACGTGGGCAACACCCTCGACACGGTGAAATACGTGGCGGGCCTCAACTTCCGGAGCATTCTGCGCGGTCTCCGGCTGAGAGCCACCAACCGGAAGACCTTTTACATCCAGATCCACGAGGGCTGCTCCATGGGATGCACCTACTGCGCGATCCAGAAGGCCATCGGCCCCCTCAGGAACAGCAAGCCCGTCGACGAAGTCATCTCGGAGTTCAGAGAGGGCCTCGAAAAAGGGTACGGCCATTTCCGGCTGATCGGCGACTGCGCGGGGAGCTACGGCCGCGACATCGGGACGAATCTCGGCGAGCTCCTTGGGCGGATCTCGGAGATCGGGGAGCCGTTCACGCTGGAGCTGACCGACATCAACCCCGTGTTCCTGAAGGTAATATTCGAACCGGTCAAGACGCTGTGCCGGCAAAAGAGACTGTCGAACCTCTACATACCCATCCAGTCGGGCAACGACCGCGTCCTCGGGCTGATGCACCGCCGCTACGACGTGGCGGAGACCCGGCGGATGCTGCTGGAGCTGAAGGAAGCCGCCCCGAAGGATTTCAGGATCGGCACCTCCGTCATCGTCGGATTCCCCTCCGAGAGCGAGGAGGAGATGCGCGACACGGCGGACTTCTGCAACGACATGGCGTTCGACTGGATATTCTGTCACGGCTTCTCGCCGAGACCGGGAACTCCCGCGGCGGATCTGCCGGATCAGCTGTCGGAGGAAGAGGTGACGGCCCGCGTCGAGAAGTTCAGGGAAATGATAAACGACAAGAACTCCGTCGTGCTGGATTTCAAGTAATACCCCGGAGGAGCGTTCCCCCTCTCCGTATCCCGAAAACGCGGTATACCCACCCCGCGATCTGCCCGAATACGACTTGACATTTTTTTCGGGGGGGTATAATGGGATCGGACAGAAATATATTTTTAGGTTTTTTGAGTTTTTCGCGATGACTCATATATAGGAAGAAAAAACTCGGTATGCGCGTGAAAGGAAGGCGTATCATGAAAAAGATTATTTCACTTATCTCATTTGTGCTCGTCCTCGTGATGCTGGCGGGATTCGTCCCCGTATACGCGTCTGTATGGTACGATTTCGATAAGGAGGGCACTGTCGTTCGGGACGGGTTTACCTTTGACGTGGGGAAACTATCCGCAGAATATGATGATTGGGAAGAAGAATCCCTCGGAAACGTCGCGTATGTAACCAAATACACCGGAACCGCCGAAACGGTAGTCGTTCCCGAAGAGGTGGACGGGTACAGGGTATGGGAAATCAGTGATGATGCGTTCGACAACGTTCCTGCGAAAAAGATCGTTATTCCCGACACGGTGGAATCTCTCGGACGCGCGTTCGTGAACTGTCCGAATCTTGAAACTGTGGAGATGGGAAAGGCCCTCCCCAGCACGGAATGCGGCTACTCGAGTATCCTTTCTTTTACAAGAAATTGCCCGTCGTTCAAGGCGTTCTCGGTATCTCCGGATAACCGCTACTATACCACCATCGACAAAGGAGTTCTGATAAAGGACTCAAAATTTCAAGGATACGATTATAATAAGACCATCGTCGACTATCCCGAGGGGAGAGACGACGAAAGCTATTTTCTTCGCGAGGAGGTACGGCTTACATCCGAGACATCCTTCGCTTACACGTCGAAGCTTAAGTACGTTTCTTTCGGATACGAGAAAATGAGGCTGGAAGACCGCACTTTCTACAACAGCTCCGTGGTCGCGATTATGTTGGGAAAGGGATGCGAACCGTCCTTCTACCTGTTCGACGCTTCCAACGTGAAGTATGTTTTTTACAAGGGAACGAAAGATCAGTGGAATAACAAGCTGGTCGGCGGCCTGCGTTCCGACTGCGTGAAAGACAAGAACATCAAAGTCACGTATAACGCGAAGGATATAACCACAGTATTCACCGACGTCAAAACGACGTCGTGGTACCGCGGGGCGACGGAATTCGCGTACAACGCCGGTCTCATGGACGGCG
>JAEEGL014592371.1_pt1 | contig 23532 bp, 17 predicted proteins | sample 9134231 | NCBI WGS metagenome assembly JAEEGL01 (sample SAMN16246548, study PRJNA631951) | gut metagenome | biome: gut microbiome; feature: rumen; material: fiber-attached | host: Bos | place: Iran: Karaj | collected 2018-10
AAAAAATTTAGTAAACCAGAAATGTCTCGCGTAATTAACGGAGATATCAAGCTTAACGAAGCACCTGATGAAGCTCCGAAAATTCGTCTCGACATTTTGTTGGTTAATAAATATAAAAGTTACAATCGCTCCACTTTGCAACGTTTTGTAGAGGCTGGTTACGTGACCGTAGATGGCAAAGTCGTAACGAAAACCAACGCCAAATTCGAAGAAACCGTCAAGCTGGACCTCCAAGTTCCGGAAGAGCTCAAAAACTCCAATCTCAAGCCTGAAACCATCTACGAAGACAGTAATGTAATAGTCTTAAATAAGCCAGCTGGCCTACTTAGTATGGCCAAAGGCGAATATTGTCCAGAGAAAACCCTCGAAGATTATGGTCTGCTCGTTCATCGCCTAGACCGCGACACTTCTGGCGTAGTAATCTTAGCCAAAAATGAAGAAGTTCAGACCTTCCTGCGCAAGCAATTTCAAGATCGCAAAGCTCACAAAACATATTACGCTATCACCGTTGGTCATCCAAAGGCTGAAGAGGCAAATATTAATCTTCCAATCGCCCGTGATCTCAAGCGCCCAACTCGTTTCCGTGTAGATGCCAATGGTCGTCCGTCCGAAACCTACTACAAAGTAGTCAAAAAAACCGACCAATTCTCACTGATAGAACTAAAGCCGAAGACCGGTCGCACCCATCAGCTTCGCGTACATCTAGATTATCTTGGTACACCGATTCTCGGCGACCCAGTTTATGGTGACATCAACAAGTATTCCTATGTCAAATACGAAGATGACAAAAACGCCAAGATCAAACGCCTATATCTCCACGCTTCGTCGCTAGAAATTACGCTCCCGGGTGGCGAGCGCAAAACTTTTGAAGCCGAGCTTCCATCAGAATTTCACGAAATCTTGCAAGACAAGGATCAGTAATGTTCTTTGAGGGACTTGAACAAATCCCAGACATCGCAGCAAAAAAAGACTGCTCGATTTTTGTCGTCCCCAAAGATAAATTTGCCGAAACGGCAAAAATTATCGAAAAATTCGACCAAAAACACAAAATTATCGGTTTTTCATTGATGCCGTCAGAAGATAAAAAAGATATTACAATTGAACAAGTTCGTGACCTATTACAAGACCTCAATACTAGGGAAAAACGCGACCGATTTATCGTGATTTCGCCAGTCGAAAGGCTCAACGACGCCTCCGGAAATGCATTACTTAAAAGCCTAGAAGAGCCACACGAACACTATCATTTTATATTACTAACCGCCAATCCATCCGACGTAATGCCGACCATTCTTATCCGTTCCGTAATCTATTTATTCAAAACCAAAAACACTATCGATCAAGCTCCGTCCGAAAAAGCCGCAGTCATCGAAGATGCCAAAAAGCTAATCGCGGCTAACCCCAAAACTCTACTCGAAATCGCCGACAAAGTCGCCAAATCCAAGGACTCTGCACGCGAAAAAGCCCTCACATTGCTCTCAACCGCAATTGAGCTATGTTATAAATCATATTTCAAGACCAAAAACCAAATTTTTCTCAAAAAACTACCAAAACTAATTGAAGCCTATACAAATATTAGTAATAATGGCCACATTAAGATCCACCTAATTGCAGATTTACTATAGTTGGAAAAATAAAAAAATTATAAAAAATCATAAACACAATAAAAGCCTTATGCTATAATAGAAATATGAATAGGGTTAAAAGAGGTATATTACTGTCGGCTAGTGTTTTGATAGCCGTTTTTTTGTACGTTCTCGCCCAGCCAATTTCAAGTACTAGCGCCTATCAAAATAGCACAAATCTCCAAATCAACTACGCCGAGATGATCCGAATGAACCTATCGGATAGCTTCAGGATGCGTATTGCGGCAGACGGCAGGCCACACTTCCAAGCCAGCGCACTCAAGATTTCGCTTGAAACTAATAGCTACTATGGATACGACTTCATGATGGAGACAGAAAGCCCGGATCTGGTAAATACCGCCGACCCAACTATCAAAATTCCAAACATGCGCACCTATAATAACCTTGTCGATCCAGACGACACCATCCCGATGAATACCTGGGGTCTCGGTGTGGTCAAAGAGACCGGCGAATTCCAAGATATTTTCTATTCCAATGGCAACAATATCCCTCTCAAGCCTTATACCTTCATGGGCCGCAACACACAAGACGTTGCCCACGACCGCCTGGCGCTCGTTATTGGTGCTAAGCTCGATGACACGATCCCAAGTGGTTCCTACACTACGTCTATCAAGTTTACGCTCGTCCCTAGAATTATCCCAAATTCAATTCTAAATACTACTTATCTGCAAGATGTTACCGATACGGTTGTAGGCACGATGGCCACAAATCAGCCTTATCAGCTCACAGATCTACGCGACAAAAAGAAATATTTCATAGCCAAGGATTCATCCGGCAAAGTCATGATGATTCAGAACCTAGATTATGATCTCAGTGATGGCGATACTCTCGGTCAAATGACGTCACAAATCGGTTCGGGATATAAGCAAATTTCTAATGTAGCCGACCACGTTGCTATCGACTACAACCAAGCTGCCTACGTCAGCGGGGACAATGTTTACCGCGACGAAAATGGCGTTGAGACAGTCAATAATGAAGAGCCAGAATCGAATATCGAAGCCAACAACAAAGCAGGCGGCTATTATTCTTATGCTGCCGCAATTGCCAATACGGTTAATCTTTATGACGCATCTGCCATGGTTTCAAGTTCACTTTGTCCGAAAGGTTGGCGCTTACCAAACCGTGTAGAAGCTCAGCTGTTTAATGCACAATCGCCAGCTAATGCCTGGAGCAATAACAATGGTTATATAGATTTAACAAATAATATCAAGCTAGATGAGGGGCAATACTACTGGACGGCAGAATACAGTCAGCCAAAGAAGTTGGTTGACGCCTTTAACCCAACCGATATCTACAAAGACAACTACGTTGACGCTCGTATTCTAGCTTCTGTCAGATGTCAATACAACAACCTCACATACTTCACTTACAAAGTAAACATAGTATATGGGGACAACGCCGTAAAAACTTATACATATAATAATGTTGCAGGTTCTGTGCCATACACCCAGGTAAAAGTAGATAGAAATTTAGCCCAACAAGAAGGAAAGAGGATCATCGGCTTTTCGACCTCGCCAATATCGAGTATTCCGGAATATCCAATTAATACCTATTTGGACCCAAGCTACACTTCGTGTTTTGGAAATTCTACATCGGATCGCTGTACGGATTATGTCCGCATCCCTATCGAAAAAAGTGAAACCACGGTCTACGCCATCTGGAGCGCCGAATGTAATCGTGATGCTACGATTATTGCCGAGGCTGTCTGTATGCAAGACATGAACCCATCGGTAAGAGATAGTATGGTCGAGAATACTCAATATCGCCTCAAAGATCAGCGCGACGGTCGTAAATACTGGATTACTAAGCTCTCAGACGGCAAAGTCTGGATGACCCAGAATCTTAATTATTACGTAGAAACAACAAAGGTACATTACCCAGATGAAAGCGATGTGACTATCGCTACGCAAACCACCATTAACGCCTCAATGGAAGAAGGCTACTACATGAAGAATGGCATCACCAAGAAAACTCTCAGTTCGCAGTCCGAAGATCTAGTGGAAAGACATTATAATCTCGGCAAATACTATAGTAGTACTGAAGCTATCTGCCCAGGTCGCTGGCACGTAGGAGACATAGCCGAAGCCGCCAAGGCAGCCGGAATTATTTCAGACAATTCAATCGTATCGAGTGATCCAAATTACTCTGGCGCTACTTATGATGCCTCACTTACGAATAGCCGCTTGTTTGGTGCCCCACTCTATCTAGCCGCCGGTGGGTACAGAGAAAACAATAAGAGTTTTGCGCAGGGAGAGAAAGCCAAATATCTTAAGCCAGGAGCCGGAAGCGTATTTACTCTAGAAACCGATAATGGCAAGAATACGATTATTCCAAACACTTCAAGGGACTACAACCAATACGTCCAAGTACGCTGCGTTTCCGATCCAAAGAGCATGGAAGATATCGAGTATATGCAAGACATTAACAACGAGTTAATTATGTTCACCGAAAACGGCGCCGAGCTACAACTAAAAGATAAACGTGACGAAAAGAAATACTGGGTCAAAAAAGACGATACTGGCTATGTCTACATGCTCCAGAACCTCGACCTCTACATCCCGGACACCGGTATCACGTTCTATAGCGATACGTCCGATATGGATTCAACAATAAGCAATAATCGCGACACCAGCTCCAGTATATATATCGAAGGTGCTCACACCATCAAAGCAGACAACAATAATCCAGAAATCATCTACGCTTACGATGCTGGCGATTACTATGTAGACGCAGATAGAAATCTCGTCTCCACCGAGGGCCTCGCAGAAGACGCGCCAGAGCTCAAGGAACACGTAGGTACGTATTACACTGCCACAGCAGCCTCTCTGGGTAGATTCGCCATGAACTTGTTCCAGACCTTTACTATTTGTCCAAAACACTGGACCGTGGAAAGCCAAAGATACATAAAACCTTATTATTACTATCAAACAGGCGTAGGCGCAAATATATATTATTACAATACTAGTGAATATGCCCACAAGAGTAATCCAGCTCTCGCCCGCAAATACGCCCCTGTAGACGGCAATGGCAACTTTATTCTTCGCGACGTAGATACTTCTGGCGGCTCAGGTGCCTGGGGTAATTCCAATAATCACTACTTCAATGGCGACGTCAATAATATTGCCAATGATCGCGGATTTGTACTTCACCCAGTACGCTGCGTCATCGACTTACCATTTGTGCAGTACTCGTATCATTAATTTAGATATGTTATAATAAACATATGCCTGGTATAATTTTGATACTATTCTTTGTCGCATATCTCGTAATCTTTTTCCCACTCGAAGCTCGAGCAAAAAAAGAAGAAGAAAAATCGCCAAAGTATACTACCCAAATGAAAAAGCTTTGGCAAATTGCCCAAACAGCTATGAAAGAGCGTAAACCTCTTCGTGCCGAAAAGGCTTTGCTTACTATTTTGAAGTTCGACGAAAAAAATGCCGCCGCCTACAACCGCCTCGGCATCCTCTATGCCAAATCCAACAAATATGATGAAGCCGTAGAATGTTTCGAGATTGCCCAGTCGCTCGATAATAATCCAGCCTCAATTCATAACGTTGGTCTCATTTACCTCGAAACCGGCGCTTACGAAAAGGCCGCCATGGCCTTCCAGCAAGCCATCGAACTTGAGGGCGACGTAACTTCCCGCTACATTGCGCTCGCCAAAGCCGAAGAAAAGCTTGGCAATCCTAAAAAAGCAATCGACGCACTTGAGAAGGCCTATGATCTTGACTGCAATGTGATGACTTTGCGCCAAATTCTTTCAATCTACGAAACCCTAGGTGATGCCGAAGCGATTGCGGAAACTTCTTCCCGCATCGACGAACAAATTCGCCGCGAAAGCCAGGCACAAAAGATCAAAATCAGTCCATTAAAACGCATCGCCCCAATCCAGAAAAAAGACCCTAAAAATATCAATGTCGCCGACAAAAAGTCCACCGTCAAGAGAAAACGAAAAATTATCTAAAAACTTGCGCATTATCTAAAATTTGCTATAATAGAAACACTGCTGGAATCGTCTAGTGGCAATGACAAGAGACTGTAAATCTCTCGGCTTCGGCCTTCGTAGGTTCGAGTCCTACTTCCAGCACCATTTTTGTTCTACGAACAAAAACTAGAAAAAGCAGAACTCGGATCTCGCTACGCTCGATGCGAGTCCTACTTCCAGCACCATAGAAAAAGAAGCCCTTTACGGGCTAATTTTTGTGCTACAATGAAACTATGAGTGAGTTAGCAAAACGCGGATTCTCCGCTTACAAAATCTTCTTAAAAAATCGTATCGCATCATCAATTATGATGCTTTACTCCGGCGTAATGATGTTTATCGCCGCCCTAAACGGCAAGGGGAACGACACAAAGTCTTTGCCAGTCATGATTGCAGCAGGCGGTATTATTCTCTCGGTTTGGGCATTCTATCGTCTAGGATATATTAAGTCCACTTATGACCACATCGACAAAACCGACCGCCAGTCCAGAGCGAGCGATAGAAAAGATTTAATGTTCCAAATTCTAGAATCCTCAGCATACATCTTAGTTGCTGCACTTGGCATTTTTCTTCTCGTCAATGAAAGCTTCACGAATACAGTTCTAGACCTTATGGCCGGATTCTTCACCTGTCTCAATGGTGTATTTGGCGCAATCAACATCTACAAAGGTCGCAAAGAAAAAGATTTCGTCTGGAAACTCACAATCGTCCTTACCGCCCTAGAGTTCATCATTGGCCCAATCTTCTTGTTTGCTTCAAACTCTATCAACCTTACTGGTTACACGATCATGGGCTGCCTCACGATGGTTGCAGGAACAGTAGAGGTTATCAAAGCCCTAACCAAAGAAAACCTCAAAGCCACTTTGGCAGACAGCAAAGAAATAGTTCATCTCATAAAAGACAAAGAAAATCCAGAAGAAAAGGAAGAAGAACAATAAAAAACGCCGGGCCTAGCCCGGTTTTTTGTCGAAATCCTTATCCTACTATTATAACACAAAAAGCATAAAAAGTAAATACTTGTGGTTAATTTTTATATGCTATATAATAAAAATAAGTATAATCATAACGGAGGTGAGAGAAGTTAAAATTAACTTCTGATATATTTATGAAAAAAATACGCACCAAACAAGGTATTGCTTCCTTTTATCTTGTCGCAATGGCAACATTACTTTTGGGCGTTCTCACCGTCGGTTTCTCTGCATACGTGGTAAACGAAGTCAACCGTACTACAAATTTTGACCTCAGCAAATCCGCCTACGACTCGGCTCTTGCCGGTATTCAAGACGCCAAGCTCGCCATCATGAACTACAAGAGCTGCCTCAAGCAGGGCGCCAAAGAATCCGCCACAGAGCCCGCTGGCCCTTCTGCCACCACCTGCGACGAGATTATTTACTACATGCACCACCCAGATTGTTACATGGTCGGTCGTATTTTGGGACGCTATCCAGCCGGCACAACGCCGAGCGAAGTCATGATCAAGGAAAGCGAAGCCGGCAACAACAAAATGCAGCAAGCCTATACCTGCGTCAAAATCACCTCGCCTACAGACTATCGCACTAGACTAAATTCTTCCGACCCTACAAGGGTAATTCCGCTCAAAATCAAAGACGGCAACATCGATTCAGCCAAAACCTTGCGTATTTCTTGGGCAGATAATACCGGCACCAACTACAACAACACCCTCTTCGAGGATGGTAACTTGGTGTTTGGCACAAATCTATCCAATCCACCATTAATCTCACTGCAGCTTATGCAAACATCGAATGTCTTCAATCTCTCAGATTTTGATTATTCTCATGGCGCTGCCACAGATAGGGGTATACTCTACCTCGCACCGTCCACAAACAAGACCACCAATCCAAATGGCGCAAAAGTCAATCGTTATATAGACGTTACGTCAAATAACAAAATCGCAAATGGTGCAGGATTAGGCTTTGCCAAATCCAACGACAAAGTATCGCAAAACCTCCCGTACCTAGTGAACTGCGACCCTACCACAGACGCAAGCTTCCTTTGTACCGCAGAAATTGAATTACCTGAAGCAGTTGGCGGACCAAGAAACGACGAAACCTTCACCTTGGTTGTATCATTACCTTACGGCGGTCCAGACACAGATATAGCAATTAGTCTTTGTACTACCGAACACGAATGTAACGCCGTTTCAACTAGTGAAAATGTCACCACAGGAGACACTACAGAAAATGTCGGTATCTCTACGATCGCCAATCAGCTTCGCATCGACTCTACTGGACGCGCCAACAACCTCTATAAGCGCATCGAGAGTCGCGTAGAAACAGGAACAACTTTATCTTACGCCTTCGACTATAGTGTAATCCAAGCACTCGGTAGCAAAAACGAAACTACCATCACCAAAAAGGTCGATACAGACGAAGAACGAGACCTTACCACTGCTCCAGCTAGAAACCCAAATCTCGCTACATTTACCTTAAATTACAACGCGACAGACAGCTTCTGTGCAAGCCCATCCGGCGTTCCGGCAGCACAAGTCGCCTATGGATTAGAGTATGGCAAATTCATCATCGTAAACCAAGAGCCAACCTGTGGAGGCGATGTCTCGTTTGCAGGCTGGACCACAGACCGATTCAATCAATCCACCAAGTATAATCCAGGCTCCACCGTACAGGCCAATCGCAGCAACACCACTATCAATCTGTACGCCATCTGGAAACCAAAAGAGTATATCATCAAGTACCACAACTATCAAATCGGAAACCATCTAGTTTATGGTAGCCAAAGTGTCAAATATGGCGACAACACCAAGAAATACTATTCAAGAGAAGAACTAGATCTTCGTGAACTTATCCTACCACCAAAGATAAATTCCGGTTACGAAATTGTCGGTTGGGCCGAAACTCAAGGTAGCAACACCGTAAAATACAAAGTGGGCGACACCATCATGGACCTAAACCGCAATATCGACCTTTATGCAGTTTGGGGCAAAAACATCGATTATAGCTTCTATCAGCTAGATAACTCCAAAATTACTAAGACGGCCTCATTCTACAATGACCAGGTACTAGCTACTATTGATGTACCAGATATTATTCTTAATAATCTTTCAATCAATGGCAACAACGTACGAGCCAAAGGTTGGTCTACTAAAGCCACTAGCTATACATCCTCCGATCTCACCCCAAATAGGTCTGCAACAATATCCAACAATTCACAAACAGATTATTATGCAGCAGCATACTACAGTATTTCTGTAAGTTACAAGATTGAAGGCAAGGATTATGAGCCTATCTCAATGAACGAAAAATCTGCCGACGTCAATATAATCTCCAAAGGCGCAGCGGGAGGCTACAAAGAAGAAGTCACCTCATTCACTTTGCCAAGCATAAACAAAATGGATATTGGATTCTTCAAAATAGGACACCAGCTAAAAGAATGGCGCATCGGTTCTACTTCCGGTACTGCCGTACTTCCAGGGAGGACCTATAAGAGCAACAAGAACATCACCGTATACGCCGTACTAGAGCCAGCCAAATTCAAGGTTACATTCTACTCACACGATGGAGGCATAAAATTCGGTGAACAAGAGTTTACCTATGGCGCAGTAACCGACATTCGCAATGCCGGGGCATCCTCGGGGTGGAATATAGTACCTACAAGCAGAAACCCAGACAGCACAAAGAGTTTCTACGGTTGGAGCTTCAATACCCCAAACAAAACCGACCCAGACTTTTGTGGAAATGGCAAAAAATGCAGCTTCCAATATGAAATTACCAATGATACCAATAAGATGTATGCCATCTGGAAAAAGGAATTTACAATCCGATTCTATTCAAACAAAGATGCAGCAGACGAGAGGCAATTTGCTCTCTATAATGCAACCAACTCCACAACGCTTAAGGCGATAGACATACCATCCGTAGCTGGCCTTGAAAATAATACGTGGAGCTACTCATCATCAGGCATCTCAAATAGCTGGAATGCTGGAGTAGAAAGAACGATTAACAAAAACGAAAACTGGTATGCAGCTTATAAATATACGGTTACAATTTCATACAACTGCAATGGCACCGGATGTTCTGGTTCCACAAGCAACAGTACAGGCACGGCTCACAGGATCTATTATGGCAAAGATAAGTCAAACACTATATCCGCAGCAGTGACGCTATCTGGCAATGGCTTCACAAGAACGGGCTACAACTTCAGAACATGGCGCATTGGTTCGGCTTCTGGCACAGAAAAAGCGCCAGGCCAAAGCTATTCAACAAACAAGAATATAACAGCCTACGCAGACTGGAGCGCAAAAGTATATAATGTTACCTTAAACAAGAATGGTGGTAGTGGCGGCACAGATAAGATCTATGAAACGTATGGTGTAGGCTACTCCCTAGACGGGAATAATGCCAAACCAATGAGCTCAAGCGCAAACTCAATCGTAAAACCGTCTAAATCTTATACCGTAACTCTAAAATATGAAAATACGGCAAACAACACATCTTCATCGGTCAATGTAGTATTTGCTGGATATAAGAACGCATCAGGAAGTACAGCAATAGATAGCAATGGCTACATCACTAGCGTCTCAAATCTAGTTGCAGCAAACCAAGCCTTTACCGCGCAATGGAACGCCGGACAATACACTGTTCCAGCTAAAGAAGTAAAAACAGACTATAACTGTTCGTGGCATCAAGGTACCGCTAATGGAACAGAAGTCAGCGGCACTATAAATATTACAGGTAACACTACATTGGTATCAAAATGCACCCTCGCATTGCATTACGTAACTCTAAAAGTCGATGATAAAGCGAAGATTCTAATTTCGAACTCAAATACTGGGACCTCAAGTATACTAGATGCCAGCGGCCAGAAAGTAGTAAGCGTAAAAGCTGGCGGTACCCAGGCTATAGTTCAAGACAATATGCTGTATTTTGGCGATGCGCCAAGTGTAAAATACTATGTACTGACAGCAAGTGATAATAGATATGTATTTAGCAACTGGAGTATAGCAAGTGGAACAACAATCAATTCCAGTATAACTATCACTGCAAGCTCAAAACTAGGAAATGTGAACCTGACAGTAAAAACAAATTCTGACGGGGCAGTCTGTCTAGATACATATTGTAGTTCGACTACATCAGAATACACTTATACTCTTCCAGCCGGCACAAAGATAAGCAAAAGTTATGATCGGCTCTTAAAGAATGGAGAATTCCTAACAAGAGTAACATCAAAGTATTCTCACTACAGCTTTTCATATTGGTACAGCGATGATGGTTTACTCCAGAACGAAATTGAATTGCTTGAAAATAAAGTTATCATAGGTTATGTTACCGAAGACCCGAAAGGTTATAAATGCGATACAGGCTCGCTGACATACGACTCATCAAAAGGCAGCTCAAGCGGAAATTACGTATGTGTCAGAGATGCCGATCACGATGTAATTAAAGGAGAGTGCAATAGTGGGCATACGGACTATGGTTACTATCAAACCGGTAGCCCAGGAGATAGCCCATATACGGGGAATCAGACATGTAGCAAAGATCATCCATCCGATAGTTATAGTTCGGGCTGTACGAGTGATTTTACGACATGTACAGAATATTACTGGGTCGATCAAGGTAAGGGTGTCAGCCCATGTGGGAAGAAGGAGCATCTATGGAAAGAAAGGTCCCACACCGTCATATACTGCACGTCGCGTTTTCCAGACAAAGATAAATACTCATGCAAAGGCAGCTGGAGTGAATATAGCGGAACGGGAAGCAGCCTAAAATGCTATCAATCAGCTTCTTATGGATACCTTTAGAATAAAGCAATTCAACTATTGACTAACTAAATCAAAAATAGTACAATATCAAAACAGTTTTTCAAAAAACTACCAAAAATACAAAGAGTATTCGTACTTTAGATACTTCTTTCATTGAGGGGAATTCCCAATTATGTATTTAACGCGAAAGCGTTGAAAAATATATCTTAGGAGGAAATTTATGGAAGAAAAAAGAAAAAAGAAACTAGAAAACGAGCTTAATGTTCTAGCAGCTGACGCAAAGGTTTCGAGAGCGATCGAAATCATTGAGAGCCTTAATCAGATCAAGCAGGATGAAGAAAATCTGAGTAAAACAAGAGTTGAAAAACTCGGATTTTCACTCAAAGCTATTAAGGCTTTAAAAGAGCATAACCTCAGCACTCTGGGATACCTCAAAAAGGTTACAATCTCACACCTGACAGACATAGGTTTGGAAAAATCTGTAATCGAAGAGGTATGCAAGGTCCTTAGGAATATGGGTGAAGAAGTCAAGTATACTGACGGACCCAATTATCCGAATTCACAAGAAACTTATGATATCATGAAAGCCAAAGCCGCAGCAGCAGTATAGTAAGCATCTAGTTCTCAAATCTCTGCCACCCGGCAGAGATTTTTTTATATAATATAGATAGTGAATAAGGATAGACAAAAAGACACCAATAAAAAGACCTACCTAGCTATAGATCTCAAATCTTTTTATGCCTCAGTAGAGTGTGTAGACCGTGGACTTGATCCACTCGAAGCAAAGCTAGTTGTAGCAGACATAAATAGAACCGAAAAAACCATCTGCCTCGCCGTTTCTCCAGCCCTTAAAGAGCTCGGAATCCCTGGCCGCGCTAGATTATATGAGGTTATCGAAAAAGCCGCAAATATCGACTTCATTATTGCCCCGCCACGCATGCAGCGTTATCTAGAGATCAGCACTAAAATTTACGGAGTTTACTCCAAATTCATTTCGCCGGAAGATATCCATGTCTATTCGATCGACGAAGTTTTTATCGATGCTACGAGCTATCTCAAGACCTACAACTGCACCCCGGAAGAACTTGCCAGAAATATAATTAATGGCATTCTCAAGGAAACTGGCATTACAGCCACGGCCGGTATCGGCACAAATCTCTACCTCGCCAAAGTTGCCATGGATATAGTCGCCAAGCATCTGCCCGCCGACGAAAACGGTGTCAGAATCGCAACTCTAGATGAGAAATCCTACCGCGAGAAGCTCTGGACTCACGAGCCGATTACGGATTTTTGGCGCATTGGCAAAGGATTGGCTAAGAGACTCAAGAACCTCGGCATTAATACCATGGGCGACCTGGCCCAGTATTCGCTTACCGGATACGAAAAACTCTACAAAGAATTCGGCATCAACGCAGAGCTCATGATTGACCACGCTTGGGGCTGGGAACCTGTTACGATTGCCGAAATCAAGAATTATCGCACCGAGAATCATAGTCTCAGTAGCGGTCAAGTATTGTCTGAACCTTATCCTTCAGAAAAAGCTAGACTAGTTTTTCGAGAAATGATCGACAACCTTACCCTAAAACTCACCGCCGAAAACCTCGAAACAAATCAAATCGTAGCCGAAATTCACTATGATATTAGCAGTAAAACAAGTTCGGATTCAGAGACGGAGGCAGATTTCTATGGTCGTACCGTGCCCAAAAAATCCCATGGCTCAATCAATCTCGGAGGCTACACTGCCGCCAACACCAAAATCGCCGAGAAAACCTGCGAATTGTTCGATAAAATCATCAAATCAGAATATCTAGTGCGTAGGATCTACATCGCAGCAAATAACTTGAAATGGCGAAACGAGAAAAAAGTCCAACAGCTAGATATTTTTACAGACTACGAGAAAGAACAAGAAAAAGAAGATCGCGAGCGTCGCCTTCAGCAAGCCACTCTCAAGATTAAGTCTAAATACGGCAAGAACTCGCTGCTTAAGGCCATGGATCTTGAAGATGGCGCCACTACTATCATGCGCAACCGCCAAGTTGGAGGACATCAAGCATGAAAAACACATCTAAACTTCCAAAAGATCTCGAATTAATCCTCGATTTACCGCATTTTCATGCGCCGGATCATCCCTATATGTCCAATAACGACCGCGCCGCACAATTTGCTTCCTATAAAGCTCTTAATGGTTACGAAGAAATGATTTTAGCCGAAACCAACCGCGCTAATAATTCCGACATCCCAGAAATCTTGCCGGACGAGGAGTATGGCGAACTATTTGGCGACGAAGAATTCTTTGACTAATCTACTTTGCCGTGCTAATATAATTCTATGCCGACTTAGCTCAGCTGGTAGAGCAACGGTTTTGTAAACCGTAGGTCGTCGGTTCAAACCCGACAGTCGGCTCCAGTTTTACGAAGTAAAACCAAGACGCGTAAGCGGCTTGTTTTTTTGTGAAACAAAAAATGGAGACGAGTGTTAGCGAAGCGTCCAGTCGACGTAGTCGCAGGAGGCTCCTTTTATTATTGCTAGCGAAGGATCCAGTCGGCTACTATTTAATATGCTATAATATCCCTATGGAAATCATAAGTATTATATTGGGAGCCGTAGCTGTTGCACTGCTGCTCATCCTCATCATCAGAAAACCTGCAGCCACCGCCGACAATTCAAAAGAATTTAAAGACCTCGAGCTCAAACTCAGCGTCCTCGAGAAAGAAATCGACAAACTCAACCCTTCAATCGACGACAACTTCCGCAAGAACCGCGAAGAAATCAGCAAAAATCTCGACAATATCAGCAAAACCTTCGACACTCGAGTCAAAAGTCTTCAAGAGGACAACGCAAAGAAACTTGAAGAAATGCGCGAGACCGTAGATGAAAAGCTCAAAGCCTCCGTCGAAAAGCGCTTCGACGAGAGCTTCAAATCTATCTCTACCCAGCTCACTCAGGTTTACCAAGGCCTCGGCGAAATGAAAAACCTTGCCACCGGAGTTGGCGACCTCAAAAAAGTCATGGAGGGCGTCAAAACCCGTGGTATTTATGGCGAAGTCCAGCTCGGCGCAATCATCGAGGATATTCTCACTGCCAATCAATACGAAGAAAACATCATCACAAAAGACGGTTCCAACGACCGTGTAGAATTTGCTGTCAAAATGCCTGGCAAAGACGAAAATGTCTACCTCCCAATCGACTCTAAATTCCCAGTAGAGAATTACTCAAGGCTGATTGCGGCTTACGACGCTGGCGACACCGAAAGTATTGCCGCCTACCAAAAAGCGCTCGCGGGCGACGTCAAAGAGCAGGCCAAGAAAATCTCAACCAAATATATCGATCCACCAAAAACTACCGACTTTGCCATGATGTTCGTCCCAACCGAATCTCTCTATGCCGAAATCATCCGTATTCCAGGTCTCTCCGACGAAATTCGCAAGAAATATAATATCTCCATTGCTTCACCATCCACATTACCAGTTATGCTCTCGGGGCTCCTCATGGGCTTCCGCACCGTTGCTATCGAGAAGCGCTCTGCCGAAGTCTGGCAAACCCTTGGCGCCGTCAAAACTCAATTTGGCAAGTTTGGCGACCTCCTCGACGGAGTCCAAAAGAAGCTCCAAGAATCAGCCAATAAGATTGAATCCGCTAAGACCACTTCACGCCAAATCGAAAGAAAATTAAAGGATGTAGAAGAGCTACCAGAAGCCGAATCAGTCAAACTAATCGGCGAAATAGAATAAAAAAAGTAGGGCGAAAAGCCCTATCTTTTTATTATAGCACAAGCGCAATATTTTGTCAAATTTACAGATTAGAACAATCTCATTCTCTCGAATGGAAATAGCCTAAATACAACCGGCCCCATAATTCTACAATAAGGAATGGTACCAAGCCCATTACGAGAGTCCCATGAATGAGAACCTTCACGATTATCACCAGAGACGAACAATTCGCCTTCAGGAACGACTATATCAATCTCGCCCGAAGTATATTCTTTAGGACCAAAATCTTCGCCATCGCGATAGGTAGAGTCATAGTCAAAACCCTCTGGATGTTCTTCGTTATAAACGGTAAGTTTTCCGTCTTTTACAGCGACACGTTCACCAGGAAAAGCAATCACACGCTTAATGATATACTGATCGGCAATATTATCTGGGGCGCTACAAGTCTTTGGATTCTCAATGCCCTGTGTCTTATAATCGGCAACCTTGGTCTTGTCTTCATTGGCAAATACGATAATCTGGCCACGTTCCGGCACATATTCCTGCCCCATCAGATGCGCCCAAGATACGGCAGCACGATTCACAATCACACGATCGCTATCCTTGAAGGTATTTTCCATACTCTGCCCAACAACATCATAAGAACGATAAATAAAAGTCGTGAGGAACATCGTACCAAGCACAATCGCAGCCACAAAACCAACTAGGCTCAAAATGTCTTTTACGATAGGATATTTCTGGAAGAATTTAGGTTCCATAAAAACAATTATAGCATAGAACGAGGACCAACAATAAACTTGGTGAAGGTCTGCTTTTAAGTTATATTTAAGCTAAATTGTTATATAATATAAACATGTCAGATTTCATTCTCGCAAGAAAATCACGCAACATTGCCAGCTCAATGGTGCATGTGATGATGAATATTCTGCTCGGTATCGGCGCAGTCCTCATTACGCTCCTGAGTAACAACCCACTCCTAGGCCTAATCCTTGTCATTACTTCCAAATGGCGCGTTTTCGCTGTTCGTCCAAGGTATTATTGGATTAATCTCAAGTCAAATCTCGTGGATTACATTGTAGGAATTAGTATAGTATTACTTGCCTATTCGGCCGGTAATTCGTTCCTACCTATCCACATCATCTTAGCCGCATTCTATTGCATTTGGCTCATCTTCTTGAAGCCAATGTCCTCCGAAAAAGCCAATCTCATGCAATCCCTAGTGGCAGTCTTCCTAGGTATGTCCGCCAGCGTCATCATGACCTCAAATCTCGACTCCGTAGTATTAATTATCTTAGCATTCATCGTAGGTTATAGTGCTAGCCGCCACGTCCTCGTCCAAAGCGACGACCGCGACTACACTTTGACGACTTTTGTTTGCGGCCTAGTATTTGCCGAGACTGCCTGGCTCTGCCACGCCTGGAATATTATCTATACCTTCGGTAATACCGGCATTCGCATTCCACAGCTCACACTCATTCTCACCATTTTTGCCTTCGCCTACAACTATGCAAGGCAGCTCATCATCAAAAAACAGCAAGACTACCGTTTCAAAGACATCGCTTTGCCAGTTATCTATAGCGCAATCTTGATTCTCGTCATCATCATCTGGTTCAGTAAGCCAATCTTTAATATTTGATAAAGGAGGAAATATGGAAAAATCAACCAAAACTACCGAGACCAAAAAGCCTCGTGCAAAACATACCAAGAAAACCGCAGCCGAAGCCGTAGCTCCAGCCGCACAACCAGCAGTCGTAGTACAAACGACCCCTACTCCGGCCCCAGTTACCGAAGAAAAAGAGAAGAAATGCAAATGCTGCAAATGCCACCGCGTGCTCAGCGCATTTTGTATCGTCGCTGCACTTGGCATGTCTGGCACGGCACTCACATTCTCAATCCTCAGCTACAACAAGAGCAACACCCCACTCACCTTTGCGGGTGGTGGCCCAGATGGCAACTCGGCCAACTTCACCGAAGGTTCAATCGCTGATGTATTCGCAAAAGTGTCACCATCAGTCGTCTCAATCGTCACCGAAACCAAAGCTACTAGCTTCTTTGGCCGCGATTATAGCTCGCAAGCAGCCGGCACTGGCATGATCGTGTCGAGCGATGGGTACGTCCTCACAAACAAACATGTCGCAGAGGGCGCAACCAATATCAGTGTAGTTACCGCAGATGGCAAGACCTACAAAGATGTCAAAATCGCCGCCTACGACCCCCTAAACGACGTAGCATTCCTAAAAATTAACGATGTTTCCGATCTTCCAGCGGCCACTCTCGGCAACTCCAAGACACTTTCCGTCGGTCAACAAGTTATCGCCATCGGCAATGCCCTCGGCGAATATCGTAACACCGTTACCTCTGGCATCATCTCTGGTACTGGACGTTCTATTACCGCAACCGACAGCACCGGTTCAAGCGCCGAGACCTTAACCAACCTCATTCAAACCGATGCCGCTATCAACCCAGGCAATTCCGGCGGCCCGCTCGTAAACGCTGCCGGCGAAGTTATTGGTATCAATACTGCCACCAGCACCAGCGCAGATAATATCGGTTTTGCAATCCCTATCTCCAGCATCAAAGGCATGCTCGCACAGCTCATCGAAAAAGGCGAAGCCAAACGTGCGTATATCGGTGTTTACAGCGTAGAAATTAACGCTTCAGTTGCAGATACCTACAATCTACCAGTAAATAGCGGCGCATATCTTTACAACCCGCAAAGCTACTCCGCCATCATCAAGGATAGTCCAGCAGCCAAGTCCGACCTCAAAGACAAAGACATTATTACCGCAGTTGGCGGAGTCAAAATCGGCGAAGCTGGTTCACTCTTCAGCCTTCTCGGCGAATACAAGCCAGGCGATACTGTGCAGCTCACAGTACTCCGAAGTGGCAGCGAAATCGCCGTCAACGTAGAACTCGGCGCCTACCAAGACAAATAATCAAAAAATAGCGCGGCAACCCCGCGCTTTTTTGATGCGAAATTTATCCTACCCTAAACAGTAGCTGGAAACCGCGCTCTGTCAAAAGAATCAATCCACACTGCATCGCAAAATGAATAATCTCTTCAAACTGGCAAGGATCAGCCTCTATAATAAGATAGCTGGCGGCAGCCTTCTCGCGAACTTGCATAATCAATTTCTTAATTAGAGCCAAGCCATCATCCGCAGCAAATAGTGAAGAATAAGGCTCATAGCTCAGCGCTTTCTTATCTAGCCAATCCCATTTGCCATCAACATAAGGCAAATTAGCCACAATCAAATCAAATCGAGCATTAATGCCGTCGAGAAGATCAGAAACACCAAACCAGACAGGGGTAGGAGCAGAAGTAGGCGCGTAGCCAACCTCCGAAAGCGTCACCGCCGAAAGGCCAAGATTTTGAGCATTTTTCTTCACAATTGAAAAGTATTCCGGATAGATATCAGTGGCCACTACGCTAGCCTGCGGCATCTCCGCCGCCATAGTAAGTGCTAGCACGCCAGAGCCAGTGCCAACATCCAGAATCGTAGAAGGGGCAATTTCCTTGGCAAGGTCGATGATAATCTCAGACTCCGGACGAGGAATCAAAGTTTTGATATCACCATCCATCACGGCAAATCTACGCCCATAGAAATCTCGGTAGCCGAGTATAAAAGCAAGTGGCTCACTCTTAAAACGACGCTTTACAAGCTTATTAGCAGCCTTGACGGTTTCAGGACGAAGCACATCATCAAAATGCAAAGCAATATATGTACGATCAGTAGCACCAAGCAAGTGAAGTAGAATTAGTTCAGCGTCAAGCGGATCGAGTCCGGCACGTTCAACTTTTTGAAGCCACTGTGAGATTTTCATAATTACTCTCCGTTAGCTGCCAACTCACGCTCATTACGCGTAAGTTCAGCTACGAGATCATCGATATCACCATCCATAGCAGCAGTAATATTGGAACGAGAATAATGGATACGGTGATCCGTAATACGATCCTGTGGGAAGTTGTAGGTACGAATTTTCTCGGAACGATCTCCAGTGCCAATCAAGGACTTACGAGCTGCAGAAGCATTTTTAAGCTCTTCTTCTTTCTTACGGTCAAGAAGTCTCGAGCGAAGAATATTCATAGCCTTAACGCGGTTTTGCTGCTGGGAACGCTCATCTTGCATTGCCACCACGAGACCGGTAGGAATATGAGTGATACGCACAGCGGAGTCGGTAGTATTTACACCCTGACCACCATGGCCACCAGAACGATAAATATCAATACGTAAATCTTCTGGTTTAATTTCAAGATCAGTCTCAGAGGCCTCAGGAAGCACCACGACGGAAGCCGTAGAAGTATGAATACGACCTTGCGATTCGGTAACTGGAACACGTTGCACACGATGTACGCCACCTTCAAACTTCAACTGTCCATAAGCACGTTCACCAGAAACTTTAAAGATAACTTCTTTCATACCACCAGCCTCATTCTCGTTTTGAGAAATAAGTTCGGTCTTAAGATGATGATTCTCGGCGTATTTGAGATACATACGGTAGAGCTCGCCAGCAAAGAGGGAAGCCTCGTCGCCACCAGCACCGGCACGAATTTCTAGAATTGCCGGCTTATCATCGGTTGGGTCGCGCGGAATTAGTTTTTCGTCAAGTTCAGCTTCAGCAGTAGTAATCTGTGATCCTAAACTTTCAATATCGTCTTTAGCCATTTCACCAAGTTCTGGATCTTCAAGCAACGCTTCGGCCTCAGAAAGATTGTTCTTTAATTGTTCGATTTTATGTACTAAATCCAAAATCTCACGAATCTCAGCCGCACGGCGAGATTTCTCGGCAAAATCAGGTTTAGAAAAAGCGTCTGGTGCAGCTAAAAATTCTTCAATACTAGCAAGTTCAGTTTCAAATTCTTTTAGTTTTTCAGGTGTCATATAGTCCTTTCAGTTATATTAATTATAATCAAAAAGACTTAAGCTACAAGCGATTTGTAATCGATTTAATAAACTTTAATCCGGTATTATCGAGGTTCTCATAATAAGCAACTGAGGCGTATTTAGATATTTCAGCGTCCGACGGCAACTCAACAGCATCATACATAGTAATAAGCTCTTTCTCCGGAATAGTACGCTCACGTTTTGAATTATTCAGGATGCAGATATCACGAGAAGCAGACACGCAAATTAAGTTAAATTCAAAATCAGGGAATCGCTCAAAGAACCATTCACGATCAGCGCGAGTTGGTGCATTAGTATCAATAATCACATCGACATCATCAAACATAGCTGAGCGAATCGCAATAGCAAAAGCTTCCCAAACCTCATCCTCATGTTCATGAATAAGCTCAGAACCAAAGAATGCCGCGTAAAAATCTTCGATGCCTAGATAGCGAAGCCCACGTTCCTCACTCAAAATCTTCGCTAGCGTAGTTTTACCAGCACCGCAAGGACCAGACATCAAAAAGAGTTTACTCATACCAAAATTATATCATAAACTGTGTTATAATATCTGTACGGATCCTTAGCTCAGCTGGCTAGAGCGTACGATTCACATTCGTAAGGTCACAGGTTCGAGCCCTGTAGGATCCACCAGCAATAAAAGAAATCCCCACAGGGGATTTATTTTATTGCTAACGATACTTGCAGGGCGAGAACCGTAGGTTCGGGCGAGCAAGCTTCTGAGAGAAATAAAATTATTTACATTTTTAATTCCGAAGAAGCGCAGCGAAGCAAGGCTTTTTTTAAAAGCCGCTGCCCTGTAGGATCCACCAGCAATAGAAATAAAGAACCGCTACATTTAGTGGGTCTTTTTTGTTAAAATACACCATTTTTCCACAGCTCCACGGCCGTAGAGCAACAATTTACAGAGGTAATGTTGTATTTTTTACATTTTTACCATAAAAACATTGACACCCCACATTTAGTGCCATATACTAAATACAAGGCACTACATATAGCGTCATACAATATAAACAACAATTCTGCAAATAAAATACTGCTGAAGGAGGTATATTTTATATGTTCAAAAAAATCGTAAAGCGCGACGGAAAAATCGTTGACTTTAAGCCAGAGAAAATCGCCAGTGCTATCGAGAAGGCCGCACTTGTTACAGGTGAATTCAAGACCGACCGTGCCAAAGCCCTTGCCGACAAGGCCGTAGCTCGCGCCTGCGAAACTATCAAGACTCGTACGCCAAATGTCGAGCAAATCCAAGACATCGTCGAGCAAGTTTTGATGGAATCAAGCTTCAAAAAGACCGCCAAGGAATACATTACCTATCGCCAAGAGCGTTCCCGCGTCCGTGAAGCCAAATCCGATCTTATGAATATATACAAGACCATCTCTCACGCCGATGCATCAGAAGATTCTGATATTAAGCGCAGCAACGCCAACGTCGATGGCAACTCCGCCATGGGCAAAATGCTTCAATTCGGCGCCGAAGGCTCCAAGATGTTCGCTAAGACCTTGCTCCTCCGCCCAGACATCGCTGCCGCTCACGATAATGGCGACATTCATATTCACGATCTCGACTTTTATGCTACCGGCACCCTCACTTGCTGCCAATCCGATCCATTTGTCCTCTTCGAAAACGGCGGTTTCAACACCGGTCACGGTCATCTCCGCACTCCAAATTCCATCGGTTCTTATGCCGCTCTCGCTGCTATCCTCCTTCAAGCCAACCAGAACGAACAACACGGTGGTCAATCGATTCCAAACTTCGACTATGCCATGGCTCCAGGCGTCAACAAGTCCTTTAGAAAGGCCTTAAAGCGCAACCTCGCTAAATACGACAAATTCGCCGAAAAAGAATTAAAACTCGAAGTTCCAGAAGATATCAACTACGGCGACGATGCTATCCTTGCCAAGAAAAAATGGCCAAAAGCAGTCGTCGAAGCATCTAACGAAGATGTCGAACGCGAAACTATGCAAGCCATGGAAGGCTTCGTCCACAATCTCAACACCATGCACTCTCGCGCTGGCGCTCAGGTTCCATTCACTTCTATCAACTTTGGTACCGACGAAACTCCAGCTGGTCGTCTCGTCTCTAGAGATTTGCTCGAAGCTACTTCAAACGGTCTCGGTAAAGGTGAAACTCCAATCTTCCCAATCTCCATCTTCAAGGTTAAAGAAGGCGTCAACTACAACCCAGGCGATCCAAACTACGACCTCTTCAAGCGCGCCATGGAAGTTTCTGCCAAGCGCCTCTTTCCGAACTTCTGCTTTATCGATGCACCATACAACCTCAAATACTACAAGAAGGGTGACTACCGCACCGAAATTGCTACCATGGGTTGCCGCACTCGCGTCTTCGCATCCGTCTTCCCAGAATCTGATGGTATTGTAACTGGTCGTGGTAACCTCTCATTCACCACGATCAACCTCGTCCGCATCGGTATCAAACATGGTATCGCCCTCAAAGAACGTGAAGAAGCCGACTGGGAAGCCTTCTACAAAGAGCTCGACGAAAAGATGGACCTCGTAAAAGACGAGCTCCTCGACCGCTTCGAATTCCAAGCCAACCAACATGTCCGCAACTTCCCATTCCTCATGGGTCAAGGCAACTGGTTCGGCTCCGAAAAGCTTGGTCCAAATGATACTCTCCGCGACGTCATCAAACATGGTACTCTCTCCATTGGCTTCATCGGCCTCGCTGAAACTCTCGTAGCCATGGTTGGTAAACACCACGGCGAAGACGAAGATGCTCGAGAGCTTGGTCTTGATATCATTACCCACATGCGTGAAAAATGCGACGCCTACTGCAAGAAGTACAAACTCAACTTCTCACTCCTTGCCACCCCAGCCGAAGGTATCGCAGGCCGCTTTACCAAACTCGACCGCAAAGAATACGGTGTCATCAAAGGCGTCACGGATCGTGAATTCTACACCAACTCGTTCCACGTACCAGTTTATTATCCAATCTCCGCCTTCGAGAAGATCGAAATCGAAGCTCCATACCACAACCTCTGTAACGCTGGTCACATTACCTACATTGAGCTCGACGGTGATCCATCCCAGAATATCGACGCCTTTGAAGCGGTCATTCGCAAAATGCACGACTGTGGCATTGGCTACGGCTCCGTCAACCACCCAGTAGACCGCGATCCAGTCTGTGGCTTCACCGGCATTATCTCGGGCGACACCTGTCCATCCTGCGGCCGCAAAGAAGGCGACATGCCATTTGAACGCCTCCGCCGCATCACTGGCTACCTAGTAGGCACCCTCGACCGCTGGAACGATGCTAAGAAAGCTGAGGAAGCTGCCCGTGTCAAGCACAGTGTTACCGGCGTCTACACACCAGAAGAAAAATGTGTTCGCGAAAAAGCCAAACGTACCGCCAAAAAGGCCACTGGTAAAGAATAAAAACTGATATAATATAAAAAAGAAGCGAGGTCTCGGCCTCGCTTCACCTAACAGGAGTAAAATATGCAAATAAGATTATCAGGACCAATCGAGAGAGACAGCATCGTCAACGGCGACGGTCTCCGCGCTGTGCTCTGGACCCAAGGATGTC
>JAEEGL016419054.1_pt1 | contig 23532 bp, 14 predicted proteins | sample 9134231 | NCBI WGS metagenome assembly JAEEGL01 (sample SAMN16246548, study PRJNA631951) | gut metagenome | biome: gut microbiome; feature: rumen; material: fiber-attached | host: Bos | place: Iran: Karaj | collected 2018-10
AAAAATCATATAAGAAAAAATCATCATCCCTCGAAAAAAAGAAATTAGAAATAGGAGATTTATATACATTAAAAGACCCATTCATATGTTTATTTTGTAATGGAAAGAATTGTAAATGGGAAAATTACTTAAATCATAAAAATCCATCAATAAAAGGATTATGTAGTGATTACTATTCAAAATATCATATATATGCATCTCAAAGGCCAAGTACTCAATTAATAAAGAAATATAATTTAATAAAAGTTTTTAAAGAAAAAAAAATAGGTTTAATAATAAATTGTCAATTACCAGGAGAACATCCATATTGTGGTCCAAATGAAGGATTAGAAATAGACTCTGGTTTTTCTTATTCACCTTCAATTTTTATTTCTGAAGGAATTAAAGTTAAATGTTCTGGTTGGGCTGATTTAACTTCTCCAAATAGTTTCGATTTTATGTTAGATATTGTTAAAGATATGATATACACTATTGATGTTGAAAAAAAAGATGTTTTTGTACATTGTCATGCTGGAAACGGAAGAACTGGTTTAGTCAATGCTTGCTTTCTTATTTTTAAATATGGAATTTCTAGTAATGATGCTATTCAAATTATTAGAGAAAAAAGATATAAAGGATTAGAAAAAGAAATTCAAGAAATTTTCTGTAAAAAATTCGATGTTTATTGTCAGGAATTAAAAATCATCTTTACTAATAAAAAAATTAATGTCAATCGATTTGTTAAAAATCAAATGGATTTAAATTATCATAAAAAAAAAAAATATCTTTCACTTATTATGTCTAGTTATTTTAATGAAGATAATGAAGGAGAAAGTAATAAAATTGAAAATTTAAATTACGAAAGTTTTGATGCTTATAAAAATATGGTTGATTTTAATTATATTCCCAAAATTATATATGAGTGTTTAGAAAGGATTATTTCTATTAAAAATAATTCTAAAAATAAAAATATAACTAAAATGGAATTATATAAAATTTTGTCAGGAGAATATGAACTTAATTCTGAAATTTCAGAACAAATTGATTTTATTATTGATAATATTAATAAAAATGATTTTACTAGATTAAGACTATGTGAATCAATAACAATTATTTCTGAAATATTATTTATTTGGTTAAATGAATGTGTTATTTGTGTTATTTCACCAATTAAAATTAAAGAAATATTTAATTCAAGTATTGATAATAATAAAATTGTGAATCAATATAATAATATTCATACTTTAGGAGATATTATTGAAAATTATAAAGATGTTAATAATAATTTAATTGATTATTGTCTTAAAGAAATGCAAATAATTTTATCAAAAATTGAATATGAAACTTTAAAATATTTTTCTAAATTTTTATATTTAATTTATCCTACTGAAGATGAAAGTCAAAATGAAGATTTGGTTAAAAATTATAAAAAAATGTTATATAAATTTGTTTTGTTTTTGATGGGATATAATTTAGATGAATTTAATAAAAAAATAGAAACAGATAAAAGATATAATCAAACAATAAAAATGGAACAATGTATTAGTATACTTGAATTTTTTATGTTTTATTCAGAAAATCAAAAAGAAATTAATGGAATGGAAGAAAAATTTGATTTTGATTTTAATAAAAATAATTTGAAAGGAAAAAGTGAAAAGGAATTTTATTATGAATTATATTTAAAATTAAAAGAAAAGTTTGATAAGAATAAAGGAAAAGATATATTTTTTGAAAAGAAAAAAATTAGTTATAAGAAAAAAAATAGTGTTATTGATAAAGAAAAAGATGATAATATGATAAGAAGAAAATCAACAATAGGAAAAATTCAACCTCAAGTTTATGTTGAATAAATTTTTATTAGTAGAAACAAATTATACTTCAGTATAATTAATTGAGTTTTTTATATATAATTAAACTTATTTTAGATTTTAGTAATTTTAAAATCTAAGTAAACAATTAATTTATATAGAAAAAAGATTATTAACTTATATCTAATTATTTGATATCATATTTTTAGCATTAAAATATTAAAATAAACTAAAAAATTAAATTTATAGATTATTATTATTTTTTTAAATGTATATCATATTTTTCTTTTTCTTTGGAATATCAAAACACGAAATAATATTTAGATTTGAAATAACAAATACAAATTCTTCAGAATATATAACAAATATATTGAATAAGAACTTAACCACATATTTAAAAGTTGGAACTCCAATTCAAAATTTAAAATGTTCTCTTCAATCAGAGCAATTTTTATATTATATTTCAGATGAAAATGAAACAAGAATATATAATTCATCAAAATCATCTTCTTATAATGATACAAATAGTTCAATTATAACTTTTATGGAAGGTCCAATTGAAAAAGGTTTAATTGCAAATGAAACTTTTAATTTTGATATCTACGATAATAATTCGAATATATCAGTTGAAAATTTTAATATTATTTTAAGTAAAGCACATAAATTTGAAAAAAAAACTTTTCCTTGTTCAATAGGAATTGGAAATAGAGAATTATTATCTAGTATTAATAAAAGGAATTTAATTTTTAATTTATATGAAAAAAATATAATAGAAAATATATCATATTATTTTAATTTTAAAGAAGATAATAAAGGTGAATTTATAATTGGAGGTTATCCTCATATTATTGAAAAAGAAAAATATGAAAAAGCTACTTTTATAAAAGTTAAAGCTAAAGAGCAAAGAGATTCACATTGGAATTCAGAATTTATTTATTTTTATGGGAAAGATAATATTACTAGTTATGAATTTACCACTTCATTTAACCCAAATTTAAATGGAATTATTTGTCCTAATAATAATTTACAAAAAAAAATAAATGAAACTTTATTTCAAAAATATATTGAAGAAAAAAAATGCGTTAATGAATCATATAATTATTATATTTTTTATCATTGTGATAAAGATACTAAATTAGATTATGATAGTTTAAAAAATATTTTTTTATATAATGCAAAATTAAATTATACTTTTGAAATAGACCATAAAAAGTTATTTGAAGAATATAATAATAGAATATATTATTTAGTTATTTTTGGAGGTAAAAAATTGCAAGAATGGACTTTAGGAATTCCATTTTTTAAAACCTATACTACTGTTTTTACTTTTGATAAAAATGATTCAATTTATAATCAAACAAATATAATTGGATTTGAAATTTTGCCAAAAGAAGAAGAACACAAAACTTGGGTGATTATAACTTTAATAATAATACTAATTATTATAATTATTATTCTTCTTTCTATATTTATTTCTTTTCGGAAAAAAAAAAAACCAAAAGATAACATTGAATTTGATGCTGAGAAAGATATAACATTATTAAAAAATTAGTGTAATTAAATAATAAAATATTTAAATAAACTTAAAAAACTTTTATATTTTAAAAAAACCAAAAAAATGGGTTGTATTCAAACTAAAAAATTAGGAGATAATGAAATTATCAAAGTAAATTACCCAGAAAATCAAATATCTAATACAACAAATGCAAACCCAATAAATACAAATAAAAAAGAAGAAAAAACAAATGGAAATTTAACTCCAACAACAAAAGAAAAAACTAAAAATGAAATAAAAGAAATAAAAAATTCAAATATAAATTCTACAAAAGAAAATCAAATAGATAAATCTGAATATAATAATAAAATAACAAAAGCAGAAATATCAGAAGAAGATAAGAAAAAAATATTTAATTCTCTTCAAAATCATTTTTTATTTAAAAATAAAAGTCAAAATATAATATCAAATATAATAGATTTATTACAAATGCAAAAATTAAGTCCAAATACAACATTATTTAATAAAGGAGATAAAGGAAATTATTTTTATATAATAAAAAAGGGCAAATTAGAGTTAATAGCAGAATATGGGAAAAAAATATTAAATCAAGATGAAACTTTTGGTGAATTAGCATTAATAGAAAATAAAGAAAGAACAGCAACAGTAAAATCAATAGATTATTGTATATTATATTTAATAAATGGAAAATCATTTAGAGAAATAGTTTCTCAAATAAATGAAGGGGAATTATTAGAAAGATTAAATTTTTTAAAAGCAATATCAATATTTAATGTTTTAGATAATGTTCATTTAAATTCAATAGCTTTAGGAATGTTAAAATGTGAATTTGAAAAAGGACAAACAATATTATATGAAGGAGATGTTGGTCAAAGTATATATATAATTAAAATTGGAAGTGTTAAATGTTTTAAAGGAGAAAAAGAAGTTAGATTTTTAGGTCCTAGAGATTTTTTCGGTGAAAGTGCAGTTTTATTTAGTACTAATAGATCTTTATCTGTTTTAGTTGAAGAAAAAAGTGTTTGCTATCAAATTAGTGAAAGCTTATTAATTGATAATATTGGAGAAGAATATAAAAATGTTATTATTTCCAGTTTAAGTAAAGTTTCCATTAAAAAAAGTCAATATATGAAAATTTTAGCTAATGAAATTTTCTTCTCTAAAATTCTAGAAAATTGCCATTTAAAAACTTTTAATAGTAAAGAAGTGATTTATGATAGTGAAAAACCTAATAATTATAATAAATTTTATGTTATTATTTCAGGGAATTTTATTAATGGAAATAATGGAGAAATTTTAGGAAGTAGAAATCAATTATTTGGAGATGAATATATCAAAAAAAATTTGGCTCCTAATTTTGATATTATTTCACAAGATGAATGCAGAACTATTGAATTTAATTGGGATGAAATTTTCCCTAAATTAAATTTAAATATTGAAAAAAGAAAAGCTTTAACATTATTTGAAAGAGTAGAACAATTAAAAAAAATAAGTTTATTCCATGAAACAAATGAAATAAGATTAATAGATATTTATTTAAGTATGAAAAAGGAAAAATTTAAAAAGGGGGAAAAAATATTTGAAGAAGGAGAAAAAGGGAATAAATTATATTTAGTAAAAAAAGGTAAAATCAAAGTTTTTAAACACAGTAAATTTATAAGAGAAATAAAAGAAGGAAATTGCTTTGGAGAAGTAGCATTATTAATTAATGAACCAAGATCAGCAACAGTAATTGCAGATACTGATATTTCATTATTAACCTTAACAAAAGAAGATTTTAAAACTTTTATTGATAAAAGAATGTTAGATTATTTAACACATAAAATTTCATTGATGGATAATTTTAATTTAACTTTAGAACACTTATATTTTATTAAAAATTTAGGACAAGGAAAATTCGGTTCTGTTAGTTTAGTTCATAATAATAAAAATTTTTTTGCTATTAAAGCTGTTGATAAAAAAGCTGCTGACAAACAAAAAATATTAATTAAATATTTTATTCAAGAAAGAAATATATTATTAACTCTTGATCATCCTTTTATAATGAAATTAGTGAAAACTTTAAAAACAGAAAATCATATTTTCTTCCTTTTAGAATATATTTCAGGACAAACATTTGGAAAATATTTATCATCTAGAACTCCAAAGCAATTAAAAAATATAGAAGAGACAAAATTTTACATAGCAACATTATTATCAATAATAAATTATTTAAATTTAAATAATGTATGTCACAGAGATTTAAAGCCAGATAATATGATATTGAATACTTTAGGATATTTAAATTTGATAGATTTTGGTACTTCAATAATAATAAAAGATTTTACAAATACAATAACAGGAACTCCTTATTATATTGCTCCTGAAGTTTTATTAGGAAAAGGATATGGTTTTTCATGCGATTATTGGTCAATTGGAATTATTACTTATGAAATATATTATAATAATTATCCTTTTGGAAAAGATGCTAATGATCCTATGGATGTTTATAGAGAAGTTATTAAAAAAAATTTAGTCATTAAAAATGGAGATTCTAGAGTTATTCAATTAATTCATTGTTTACTTAAAAAAAAAGTAAGTGAAAGAATTTGCTCTCTTGAAAAAGCAAAGAAATTAAATATATTTAAAGATTTTAAATGGGATGATTTAATGGATTTAAAATTAGAACCTCAATATATTCCTAAAGTAAATGAATTGAAAGATTTTAGTGAATATAATTTTAAATATTTAAATTTTGTTCAAAAACAAATGCAAAATAAAACTAATAATAATTCAATATTGTCTTCTTATGATGATGATGATGATAAAGATATTGAATATGATCCAAATTGGGCAAATAATTTTTAAATGTAATGGAGATATATATGATTCTTATATATTGTTTTTTTAATATTTGATTTTTATATGTTGTAAATTGTTTTAAGAGAGTATTTTTGTTTTTTTTTATTTTGATTATATTTCATAATAAATGAAAAAAATAAAAGATTTTTTATTTGAAAATGTTAAAAATAAAATAAATATATTGTTTCAAATAGGATTTTATTTATTAAAAATATAAATTTATATATATAATTCGAATATTTAATAATTATTATTCTTTAGTAAGATTTTTATATTCTTGAATTTTTCTCTTTAATTCTTTATATAAATCAATTTTTTCATTTATTATATTATCTAAATATGGAGTATAATCTTCCATATTAAAATTATTTTCATTATCAACTCCTTTAAGTTTAGAAATTAATTTTCCTTCTTCAGATAATAAAGAAGCTTCTCTTTTAATAATATTCATGTGTTCAGAAATAATATTTTCTCCTACTTCAAAAATATCAACAACATCTTCATCTTTAAAATCATTTAATATTTTATTATTATAATTATTATTTTCTATATAATCTTCTTTAACATTTAAATTATTTAATTCATCATCAAATATTTTTTCCTTTTTTTCAATAAGAGATCTTTGATAAGTTTTACTTTTTTTTTCATTTTTTTTTCTATCTGAATAAGGTGTATAAGGAAATTGAATAATTTCATTATTATAAATATTATTTGAAAAATCATTATAATTATTATGATAATCATTTCTCATAACATTCTTTTTATAATTAGGTTTAAAACATTCTAATTGATGATTAAAAGGAATTGGAGTTTTTTCTAAATGTTCTTCAACATCTTCAAAATCTTCATTATTTAAATATTCATTTATATCTTTTTCATTATCATCATTATCATTAGTTTCATTTAATTCTTTCAAAGAATTATTATTTTTACTTTTATTACTTTTATAACTAGATTCTTTTCTTAATTTATCCATTAAATGTCTTCTAATTTGAGAAGGATTAACACTATTAATATTTCTTCTCATATTAACAGATTTCCCTCTTTTATTTTTATTATCATTATTATATTTAATTAATCTATTTGGAATTTTATTCCCATTTATATCATTAGTATTAACTCTATAACTACTATGGTAACTATGATTATTATTATTTAACTTTAATTTCCTATTTTTACTCAAATGAGCACTTTGTCTTTCATATTTAACATTTTTCAAATTATAATTTTTCCCAATTTTCTCAATTTGTTCATCAAAAGTTTTCCCGTTAATATAATTACTATTATTAACATTATTATTAATATTATTACTATAATTATTATTATTGTTATTATTAACTTTATATTTCATACTTTTTTCCTTTAATCTGTCGGCATACCTCAAAGTATTAATAGTATGATTACTAGATGAATATCCAGGAGAAACACAAGCAATCATAATAATTTTAGAATTTTGATTTTTATCAATAAAACTATCTCTTAAAACCAAAGTTAATTTACTAGTTCTAAAAGGAACATGAACTTCCAAATTTTTTCCTTTAACTTCAAGAGCTCTAATGCATTCTTTTAATGCTAATAAACTTTTATTAATTTCAGCTCCTTCAGCCAATCTATTTTTATTATTACTTTGAGTTTCAGTTGCCCTTTCAGAACCAGCTAAATCTACTAAAGTTAATTTAGAAAATTCTTCGTCTGAATTTTTTTCTTTTATAATAAAATTACATATTGCATGACTTCTAGAAGAAGTTTCATTAGTGACTGTGTTATGTGTGGTTCTTACTTTATTTGCAAATTCTACTATATTTATCATTTCATTTGGTGATGATATTTTTTTCTCTGTTAAATTATATATTTGAACTTTATTATTTTTGTCTTCTAATGCCATTACTTTATTTCTATTATTTAATAAATCATATAATCGACCTGAATAAATTTCAAAGAATGATATGTAAAAATTATATTTATTTGATTCAAAATTATTAAAGATTGAATATATTGATAAATTTTGAATTGATGACATTGTATATGTTTTTCCACTTCCAGTTTGACCATAAGCAAAAACAGTAATAACACCTTTTTTTAAAAGTAAATTAATATTAGGTTTAATAGTATAATTATATAAAGTTTCTGAAGATTCATTTTCATTAAACGAATTATCAAAATAAAATTCATTTGTATCAATATATTTAGAATAACCATCTATTTTCATTTTTGATTCATATATATATATTTTCGGATTTATCGCTGAAATACAATCGATTTCCCCGTTTTTTATTTCTTTTTCAAAAATTGGTCTTTTTCTTACACAAACAAATATTTTCGAATTTTCACTTGTTGTATGTTTTTTTGGCTTGTTTAATTCTATTATTTTCTTTTTTTCTTTTATTAAATATTCATAATCTGAATCTAGTTTTTCTATATAATTTGGGTCATTTATTATTTCTTGTTTATGGATTTTTTCTTCTTCTATTTTTCTCTTCCTATTTTCTCTTCTTTGCTTCATTTTCTCTATTTCATCTGCTATTGATATTTTTTTACAATTTATATTTTGATTATAATCGTTATTGTATACTTCATTATTTTTACCATACATTAGATTCTTATTATGAATATTTTTTGTGGTATGAGAGTTTTGAATACTCATTTTTATAAAAAATAAATTTAAAAATTTAATTAAAAAATATTGAAATAAAAATAAATAGAATTAACAATTAACATAACTCTTACTATTCTAATTATTATTAATATTATTATCATTATTATTATCATTATTATTATCATTATAATTATCATTCTTATTATTTTCTTTTCTTTGAATTTCATAATTGTTCATCCATTTCTCTAAAAATTTTTTAGCTCTTTTTTCTGCTTTTTTAATGCTTCCACTGACTCCAATAATATGCATTCTCATATTAATACTATCAATTTCATTCATCATTGCAAGAGCAGTCCAAATTAATTTTAAATTTTCTTTTCCTACTCTAATAATTAACATATTTGTAATATTATTCATATATTTAACTTGTAAATTTTTATTTAATTTACCTAAACCTATATCACCAAACAAATTTTCAACTATTTTTTTTAAAACATTTGCAATTTTGGATGAATCAAAAGGTCTATTTCTTTCTCCTTCATATAATGTTTCTACTAAAATATATCTTGATTTGAATTTTACCATTTAAATAAAAAATAATAATTTTTTAAAGGTAATTATATTTAATTAATTATTGATAATATTTAATGTAATTAAATAAAATTATCAATATTATTTTATTCTTGTTTTTTTTTCTATTAATTATATTTTTTCTGTTTTTTCTTTGTCCTTCATTTTATTTTTTTTAGAATGGAATTTCTTTTTTGTCCTATTGTTAAAGGGTTTTATTACTTTTTTTTTAATTTCCATATAATTAAATGAAGGTTTCTTTAAATTTATAGGAATTACTCATAAATTCTTTTGAAATACTAGTTTTGTTTATTTTCACCATTTTTTTATTAAATTAATATTCTATATAACTGAAATCATTTTCATAATTGAAAGGATCTTTTACTATTTTTAAACATTGAAATAATTTAAAATCCTTATGATTATAATTATTATTTTAAGGAAGATGATTTTCTTTTATAAGAAATTGATATAGCATTTTTAATAATAATAAAAATATTACCAACTGAAATTCCTTTAATTTCCTTATTCATTTTTTAAAAAAATAAATAAATATTTAAAAGTAAAATAAATGAATACTGACCAGAATAATATAATAAATATAGATAAAACATTAGAAGATGCAAAAAGTTTATTAAACCAATTTCAAAAAATTAAATTAAGAAATGAATCAAATTATGAGAGTAAATTTTTTCAATACTTAGATAAATTATCAATAATTCAATTAATATTACCATATTTAGAAACAAAAGATTTATTTAATTTTAGATTATCATCAAGATTAATAAACACAACAATATGTTCAATGCCAAATATGATATTATCATTATATAGATTAAAAGTAAAAATAAAAAAAGAAAATAATCCTCCTAAATTAGATTTAAATGCTTTAAATGCACAAATTAATAATGAAGAAGATATTAAAGTTCAAGTTAAATCTTTAAGAGAAATAAATGAATTTTTAAAAACTAAATTATTTCAATCTGAAAATATTATTAAAGTTTGTAAAAATGATATTGAATATATGAAGAATGAAGCTAAAAATCAAGAAGATATTATTATTAAATTAAATCAAACTTTAAGTAAAACCAGTAAAGAAGAAGAAGAAATTAAAAAAGAAAATAAACTTTTAAAACAAAAATTAGAAGAAATGAATAAAAAATATGATGATAATATTAGTGAAAATAATAAAATTATTGATGATTTAAAAAAAGAAAATGAACAATTAAAAAATGAAAAAAATAAATTTGCTGCTGCTGTTGTTCAACTAAAAAAAATCACTGATGATTTAAAAAAGAAAAATGTGTCAAAATCTGAAGCTTTGAAAGCCATTAAAAATTTCTTTATGAATTCAACTATGCTTAAATTAAAAGATATTGAAGGATTTAAAGAAAAAAAAGAAGAAAATGGAATCACAGAACAAAAATAATAACATGTAAAATTAGTTATAAAACTTAATTTATTAAATAAATAATTTAAACATCAAACATAAAAAATCAACCTCCAAAATATAATACTAAATCAAAAATTTTGAAAAACATTTTATAAAATAATAAATCTTTTAAATAAACAAAAAAAAATAAATATAGAAAATAATTTTTAAAGAAAAAAACTTCCCAAAAAAAAAAAAAAAATGTCAATATCAGAAGAAGACCAAAAACTCGAAGGCACAGAAGTATTTACAACAGGAGTAAATATAATAGTTCAAAAAAAAGAGAAAGAAAAAGAGACAATTCTTCCTTTAATAACAAAGCAAACAGTAAATCAAAAAGAAGAGAAAAAAGAAGTAGAAGAAGAATCAGAAAAAATATCAGAAATTCCATCAATAAAATCTCCAACATTTTTTGACATAACACCTCCAAAATATATTCAAGGAGAATTAAGTTTATCAATTCCAGTAGATTTAATAAAAATAAAAAAAAATGCAGTGAATTCAATTTCAAAAATAAAATTTTCTCATTTTTTACAAAATCCATCATTAAATGAATTAATAGATGCATTAATAAGCGATTCATTTTGGTTTATAGTATGTTTTTTCCAAAGTAAAAATAATAATGAAATAAAACCAGATGATGATAATCAAACAAAGAGAATAAAAATAAATAATAAAAATGAAAATTTTCAAATAATAAGTCAAATATTAAAAAGAATGTCATGTAATTATTTTAAATTCTTTATTAGAGTATGTGATATGGGTCCTTCAAGAAAAAATGATCCTGCATTAAATGTTTTTCGTGATTTTATGAGTCAAAGTGTTTATTATTCAATTTATTTAGCTTTTCCTAAAAGTAGATATTTATTTGGAGAAGATTTTAGAAATAGAATTGTTTCTTATTTTGCTTATTTATATAATGGATTAACTAGTGAACATTCTTTTGTTCAATTACATTGGGAATTAGATTTAGGAAAAGGAAATATTATTGAAAATTTCGTTAAATATAAAGATGAACATCCTTTAATTTTACCAGATTTATATGAATTACAAGTTGTTTTAGAAAAAAATTATCGAAGAAAAAAATTTTATGGTTCTGTTAGAAAAAATAAAGGAAAAAAAGGAGAAATTAATTCTGATATATTAAATACTCCTTTATATAGATTATATGCAGAAACTAATACTTTTGAAACTTTAAATTTAGTTAAACCTATTAAAATGCCAAATAGAAAAATTATTGATATTTACCAAATTAGCAAATTACATGCTAATTATGTTAAATTTGCTAAAGATACTTTAAAAAATGTTGCTGAAAGAAAAGCTCAACATAAAAAAGAAATTGCTGAAAAAGATGCAGAATTTCAAAATCAAATTAATGAAGTTAAAGCTAATGAAAATAGAATTAAAAAGGAGTTAAATGATATTAAAATTCAAAATGTTCAAGAATATGCTAACTATTGTATTTTTATTTCGTCTAAGTAAATATTCTTTTTTTATTGAAGAGAATTATTGATAAAACATTGTTTTTTTAATATGGTTTTATTAAAATTTATTTTTTTTGTTTTATTTAGAATTTATATAATTCAAATTAATTTATTACAAAATGTTTTTTCATTTATCAAATTTCTTATATTTTATTTTAAATGAATTCAAAACAGAACAATTCCTTATTAATGTTCTTTTAATTTTTGAAATTTAAATTTTTTGGTTAAAGAAACAATATGATAAGGAATAGTTCTGGAAGACATAGTATTTCTTCTTGTAGTACCTTCTTCATAAGAAGAAATATTAGTAATTTTAGAAGATAAATTTTTAACTTCATCTAATAAATTTTGATTTTTAATTTGTTCTTCTTTTAATTTAATATTTGAATCTTCTAATTTCAGCATACTTCTAGATTTACTTATATTTTCTAATTCAACTGGTTTTTCTTTTGCATTTATTATTACATCTTTATTTAATTTTTTCTCTATATCTAATGTAAATTCATTTAATAAATTAATTTTTGTTTGTAATGTTTTATATTTTTTATCTTCTATTTCTTCTTTTTTCATAAATTCTTTTCTTTCTTCTTCTAATTGATTATTTAATGATTTTTTATTTATATCTAATTTTTCAAGAATATCAATATTAATATTTATTTTAGTTTGAATTTCTAATAATTTAGTGTTTAAATTTGAATTTTCTTGATTTTTCATTTTTATAATCCCTTCATTTGTTTTAGTTATATTTTTTTTATCATCTTTTAAAACTTTTATTTTTTCTTCAAATTTATCTATAATTTCAACATTTTCTTTATATGTTGATCTAATAAAATCACCATATTCTTGGATTGAAGTTTTATTTTTTAAATATACATCTGTTAACTTCTTTATTTTTGATAAATAATCTTTGTAATATCCATTTAAACTTTTTATATAATTAAATTCTTTCCTTAATTGCATAATTAATGATTCTTTTATTGTTCTTTTTTTTACTTCTTTTATTAAATTTTTTGTTTTTATTGAATTCTCTTTCTTTATTTTAAAAATTTCTAATATTAAAGTTTCATATTTTCCTCCTTTTTTAAAACTTAAATTTCGAGAAGTTTTCATTTTTTATAAAAATTTTTATTGTTTTTTATAAATATTGTATTAAATATATTTTATATTTATAATTTTTTTATTTAACTAAAAAACCAAATTATAATAATAGAAAAATTAAGGATTTTTTGTTGATTAAAAAAAATAATTAAAATTCTTATATTTTAATCATTATTGATAAATTAATTCCAACAAATAAATTTAGAATTATATAAACAATTTATTTGTTTTTGAAAAAAAAATTATCAACCATTTTTTCTGCATGTTGAATAGTAATAAATTTCCTTTGATCATTTTTAACATTATAATCATAGTAATTTTCATTTAAATTGCTAATAAGATTATCATTAACATCAGTATTATTTTTTTTTCTTTTTACTTTATTATCAAAAAAAAAATTTAAATTACTTTGACTTTTATTGTTTAATTTATTATAATTAATTCTTTGATTTAAAGAATATGAATTTTTTAAATGGTGTTTGTTGTTTAAATAAAATTCATCTTTATATTTTTCACTATGAGATTTTCTCATTTCTTTTCTTAAATTATATGCAATAGCTTCTTTATACATTCTATTAGAAATTTCTTTTATTTTTTTTTTAGGAACTTTAATAATTCTTTTTTCCATTTCTTTTAAAATTTTATTTTCTTTCTTTATTTCATTTTCTTTTTTTTCTTTTCTTAATAATTCTAAATCTATTTCTTTTTTTTTAAATTTTTCAATATTATTATTATAATAACTTAAAAATTTCTTATGATTATATTTTATTAAATTATTATTTGAATTTTTATTTATTTTATTATCATATAGTAATTTATTTTTATTTTCTGCTCTTTTATTTGCATCTTCAATTAAATGATTAAATATATTTATTCTTTCACTTTCTTTTATTTTCGGAGTGGAATTTTCAACTAATTGTTTTATTATTTCTTCTTTTGTTTTATTTTTTGTAGAATAAAACTTCATTCTATCCAAAAATTTTTTTGATAAAGGTTTACAATGAGAATAATTTTTTATTGCTTTATATATTAAATTTTCTTTATTGTATTTTTCAAATTTTTCAAATAAATAATCCTCATATTTATCTTTCCTTTGAGAATTTGGTGATGAAGGATTTGTTATATTTTTTTTTACTTTATTTGAATTTAAATTGTTTGAATTACCATTTACAAAATTATTTTTTGTTTTATTAAAAAAATAATTTCTAAGATCTAAATATTTATTTGATTCTAAATAATTTGAATTCATTTTTTTTAATTTTTCTTCTTTTCTTTTTTTTAGTTTTGTATTTTTACACTTATTATAATTTGTGTATAAATTTGATTTTGTTGTATTTATTTTTTCATTTCCATTTGAAGTCATAATATAATTATCACTCTCTAATGTTAATGAAGAATTGTTTTTTATGTTATTTTTTCTTTTATTATATAATTCATCATTTCCATTTATCAAATTTTTCTTCTTTTCTTTATTTTCAAATATTTTTTTAATAATATTATGATAATCATCCATTTTTCAAAATAAAATAACAACAAAAATTTAAAAAATTTGAAAAAAAAATAAAAAAAAATGGAAAATGATAATCAAAACATTGCAAATGAAATAATGGATAAAAAATTTTTAGAAAAAGTAAAAAGACAATTTGACAGATTAACTGAAGTAGAAAAGGAAAAATTAAGAGTATCAATAAGCTGGTTTTTTCTAAATGATAGTATAAAAAGAAAAATAATAGGAAATATCCAAAAAAAACTACGCTTTTATGATTTAATCTCAGTAATATTTTCTCTATTATCAATATTTACAGAATTTTTAGCGTCATATTATTATTTAGATATTCAATTAGAAAGACATGATAATTTAGTTTCAGTAAAAGTAGGTTATCATAAAAAAAAAAGAATAGAAATAATAAGAGCAATAACGTCATTATTTACAATAATATTAATAATATTAATAATAATACATTATCATACTGAGAAAATGTTAAAAATATTTCGCCAAAATTTAGATATAACAACATCATTATATGAAACTGGTCAATTGCCATATTTTTTTATAGAAATAATTATTATATTAATCCACACACCACCTTTTTTAAATGGAATAACAGTATCTTTAACAACATTTGACTCAAATAAAGCATATGATATAGATATAATATTATTTATAAATGTAATAGTATTAGTTAGAATATATATAACTTTAAAATATTATTTTAGATATTCAAAATGGGGTGATGAAAGAACAAATAGAATATGTAAAGAAAGTAATGTTTCTCATGGATTTATATTTATTTTAAAAGCTGAATTAGCTGAACATCCTTATTTTCATTTATTGATATTATTAATTTGTGTTATTGGAATATTTGGTTTTTCTCTTAGAAATTGTGAAATGCCTTTTATTCAAGATATTGAAAGTGAAAAAGTTATGGATTGGAGAAATTTATGGAATTGTGTATGGTGTGTTATTACTACTATAATGACTATTGGTTATGGTGATTTTGTTCCTAAAACTTTAATTGGAAGAATTTTAACTATTATATGCTTAATTTTAGGAACTATTAGCTTTGGAATTTTATTAGTTTTTCAAATATCTAATTTAAAAATGTCACAACAAGAATTACAAGCTTATAAAGAAATTAAAAAAAGTTTAATTAAAAAAAAATTAAAAAAAAAAGCTTTACAATTAATTATTTGCTTTTATAGATTAAATAGAATTTGTGAATTTAATCGATTAGCTAAATCTACTGGAATTGATGCTTTTGATCATGAACATATTTTAGAAAGAAAAAAAAATGAAATTCAAAGTGGAATTTCACAAATTTATATTGAAAAAAAAGAATTTAGTAATTTAAGGAAATTTTATATCAAAATTGAAGAAGAAGAAACTATGAGTCAATATTTTAATAATATTTTACAAAAAGTCAATGATAAAATGAGTTATGTTTCTTATTTGAGTAAAGTTGAATCTAATAAATTAGTAATTAGAATTAAGTATAGTCTTTATTTTCAAAATTTAATTTTATATTATTCAGAAATTCTTAAAAAAATGAATCAATCTTTAACTGATAGTTTAAAAAAACATGAAAGATCACATAAAGTTAGCTTTAATATATAAATAGTATAAAAAAATTATTAGTTAATTAAATAAAATAAAATTTAATATAATTAAAAAAATGCTTTTAGAATTAATTGTATAAAAAAGTATTTAAAATCAAACAAAGATAAATTTAAAAAATAAATAAAATTTTCAAATTAATATTAATAATTAAATAAATAAATAAATGCTTCATCATGTTCGATATAAAAGTGGATATAATTTAAATATTTTTAAAGATTCATTTATTGAAGAACAAATAAATAATTTTTCAATAGGTTTAATTATAATTGAAAAGGATCCTATAAATCAAAAATATAAAATTAAATTAATGAATACTTATGCATATGAAATATTAGAATTGAAAAAAACATATGATTTTACAAAATTAAAAGATCAAATGCAAGAATTTAAAAAATGGGAAAATAATTCTTTACAAGATTTAAATTTATATAATTTTACCTTTTCTTCTCATATAACAAAAGATATTTGTGGAACATTTATTTCTTCAATTTCAATGATTTATGTTAAAATAAAATATTTTAAAAATGAAATTTTTATTTCAATTGATAATTATAATGATGAAAGAAAAGAATTACAAGGAAATTTATTGAAAATATTAAAATATCAATATTTAGTTACTTTATATCATGAATTAAATAATCCTTTAAATGCTTTATTAAATATTTCTGAAGAAAATAATCAAGAATTAACAGAAAATAATGAAATTACTTTAGAAAATTTTCAGTCTAAATTACTACAAATTAATTTATTAGTTAATTTAATTAAAACTTTTATTAAAAATTTTATTTGGTATTTTACTGTTATTTTTGAAATATCTAATAATGAAAAAATTTCTTTTAATTCAAAAATTAATTTAGAATATTTGTTTTCAAAAACTTTAAGAAATTTTAATATATTATTTGATTATAAGGAAATATCACATGATATAAATTTTTCTTTTTTAAATGATAAATTTATAACAACAAATGAAGTTCATTTAAAAAATTTTATCAAAGGAATATTTAATTATATTTATAGAAACATTCAAAAAAAAAACGGATTTACAATATCATATAAAATAACAAAAGATAATAAAGTAAAAATGAATTTTGTTAAAAAAAAAGATTTATTGAAAAAAATTCAAAAATCAGAATCATTCAAAAGAAGAAGTAAAATAATAGATGATATTTTATTTAATTATAATAAAGATTTTAATTTCTCAAATAGTGTTCAAACAAATGAAATGACAAAAGAGTTTTTAATTAAATTAAGTGATTTACTAAAAATTGATATTAAAATATATAATGATGATGATGATAATATAATAACATTAATATTACCTTTTTCAAAAGAAATAATAGAAAAAGATGATTCTCTTGAAGAATTTACATCTGAACAAAAAAATAATGTTTTAGATGGAATAAATAGACAAATTTTAATTTGTGAAAAATTACAATCTTTAGTTTTTGATAAAAATATTCATTATAATAATAATAATAATGATGATTTAATTGATTCTTCAACTTCAATATTGCAAAATTCAATTAAAACATTAAAAAACAATTCAATAAATAATTATAATTATAATAATATAAATAAAAATTCTTCTCATAAGAATAATAAATCAAATAATAAAACAAGAATAAAACCATTTCCAGAACCAAATGATATAATTAAATTAGAGAAAGATCCTTTTGTAAAAGTAGCAAATGAAAAAAATCCTTTTTCAAATCAAATAATTCATTCTAAATTTGAAAATGAAGATATAAGACCTTTTTTAATATATAATGCATCAAAACATAAAAAAAATTTTTCAACTCAAGATATTTCAAGATTTAAATATCATTTAAATGAATTTGAATTAGGAAGACCAAATTCAAAATCAAATTTTGAAAAAAAAAATGAAAATCAAATAAATGAATATTCATTAAATAAAGTAATAAATAAAACTCCTTCAATAGAAAATAATAATATTCAAATAATAAATTCAGATATTAAAAATATTGTAAATAATATAAATAATGATATAAATAATATAAGTAATATTGATGATAGTAATTTTGATAAATTTACTTTTAAAAGAAAAGATTCAAAAATCACACATAAAAAAAATTTATCAAGTTTAGATAATCCAAAAATAACTTTATGTAATTGTAATGATATCTTAATTTGTGATGATGAGAATTTTAATATAACAACAATAAAAAATATGTTAAAGAAATTTAATTTAAATGCAGATTCAAGTACCAATGGACAAGAATGTTTAGATATCATAATAAATAAAAATAAAATAAATTGTGCTTGTAATAAAAAATATTATAAATTATTATTTTTAGATATGATGATGCCTATTATGAATGGTTTAGAAGCTGCAAAAAAAATACAAGAAATGATTAATAATAAAGAAATTAATAGTAATTTTAAAATTATTATTGTTTCTGCTCATATTGAAGAAAATTTAATTAAAAGTTTAAAAGATATTCAATGTATAGTTGAAGAAGTTCCTAAACCTTTAAAAAAAAGTAAAATGGAAGAAATTTTAAATGCTTACTATTTTACTGATAATTAATTTTTTTTTCTTTGTTTTTTGATTATATTATTATATGATATATTATTATTATTTATAGCAAAATAATAAAAATGCTTTCATACTTTTTAATATATATAAGTTTTAAAATAAGAATTATATATGAAATAAATTTTATGAAATACTTTTTAAAAATTATATTTTTTTTGTTTCAAATTCACAAGGATTTTTAAATAATAAATTACCATATTTATTTTTCATTATACTTTTTTCTTTCCTATTAGAATTTAATTCTTCATTAAAATTTTTTAAATTTAATTCTCTTCTTTTATTTTTTCCCATATCACTATTTTCAATTTGTTCTTTAATTAATTCATCTAATTCTTTTTCAAAGAAATCATAATCTTCTTCATTTTTTAATCTTTGTATTTTTTCAAAAAAATTTTTTAATCTAACTTCATAAGATAATTCTCTTAATCTTTCTTCTTCATCTTCACTTTTTTTTTTATCATCATCATCTTCAATATTAAATTTATTTAAATCAAAATTTAATATAAGTTTCAAACCATTTTCTTCAAAATAATAATTTTTTTTTTTCTTTTTTCTTTTATTTTTAGTATATTTTACTCTATAATCACTATAATATCCACGTCCACTTTCATTTTCTTTTTTATTTTTTTCAGCTAAAGTATTTAATACTTCATCTCTTAAATCATAATAAACTTCATTTTTATTATTAAATAAATAAGAATGCTCATAAATAAATTTTTTCATTTCTTCATCTCCCATTTTTATTCTTATTAATTTTTTATTTTCTTCTATTAAATCTTCTTCTTTTACTTTAGATAATTGTTCTTCTGGAATTAAATGTATTTTTTCTTTTTCTTTCTTTTTAAAAAAAATTTTCCTTAAAAATTCATTTTGTTCTCTTGTGTTTAATCTCTTTGTTGATATTATATAAGGATTAAATGAACTTTTATAATTTGAAACTTTTTTTAAATTTTCTAAAAATTGGTCAAATTTTTTTTTCTTTTCATCTTCTTTTTCTAATTCTTCATTTTTTTCATAATCCATTTTTTCTAGTGTTTTTAATTTTAATTTTTTATTCTCTGAATTTTTCTTTGAAGCAGATTTTTCATTTTCTCCTGTACTAACTCTTTTTTTTTTTTTTGAAGATTTTGATTTTTTTAAACTATTATTATTTTGATTTTCATTATTATTAGTTATATTATTTTCTTTTTTATTATTTATATTTTTTTCATTATTATTTACATTATTATTTATTTCATTACTATTATTTATTTCATTATTATTATTTATTTCATTACTATTATTTTCCTTCTTTTCATTATTTTCATTATTTATATTATTTATGTTTTCTTCATTATTATTATTTTCAATTTCTTCTTTTGTAATTTGATTTTTCTTTAACTTTATTTTCTTAATTTTACCACTATCACTTTCATTCTCACTATTATTAATATTGTTTTTCTTTTTTTTTCCTTTTTTGCCTTTACTTTTTCTTTTACCTCTTTTAATAACTTTTTCTCCAAATAAAACATCTTCATTTTGAATTTCAGTTTTATTTTATTTTTCTTTTTCTTCATCACTTAAATATTGAATTTCTTTTTTTTCATTTTTTTCATCATTAAAAGTGATTTTATCTCTAACAATATCACTTAATTTTTTATCATAATTATTATCATTATAATTATCTTCTTCGTCATCATTAACAATGTAAAAATTACTATTAAAATTTTTATTACCTTCATCATAAGAAGTTTTAAAATTATAAGTATTTGTAGTTCTTTTAGTTTCATCTAATATACTTGAATTTTGATAACTTAACCAATCATCATTTAATCTTTTACTATTTCTATTATTTTTAGAAGGAAAAAGTAAAGAATTAAATGTTGATAATAAACTTTCTTTATCATCCATATTATTTTTATTTTTTTGAAGAAATTTATTTGCATTTAATATATTAAAATTATTTGAATAATCACTTTTATCTAAAGATGAATATTCAAAAGAAGTTTTATTAAGAAAACCTCCTCTTCCTTGTGATTTTTTTTTTATCAATTTCTCTAAAATTATTTTTTCTATTTTTCCTTTTTCGTCTTTGTTTTCATTTGAATTTTCTAAATTTTCTATTAATGAATTATTTATTTTATATTTTTTATTTAATCTCATATAATTAACATAATCACTTTTATCTTTTTTATTAAAAAAATTATATTCATTATCATATTGAGTATCTTTTGAATTTAATGAAGATTGTTTTTTTAAATTTTTATCTTTTATTTCATTTAATTTTTTTTTTTCTTCAATATATTTAATTATTCTATTTTGTGTTTTTGTTATTTCTTTTTCAAGTAAATTTAAAACATTTTGAACTGATACTTTTTCATTGTATTTGTTTCTAATTTCTACTTGATGATAAATTTTACATAAAATCCAATCTAAATAAATATTATGAATAACTAAATCCTGTCTTTCAGTTTTATAATTTTTCTTATTTTCTATAGAATGAACTATTTTTTCAGCATTTAATTGTAAAATATATTTAGGAATATTATCTAATTCCATTAAGAATTTTAATTGTCTATCAAAATCCACATTTTCTATTTGTTCTTTAAATTTTTTTTTTGCTCTTAATTTTTCTATCATATAATTTCCATCATCAGAATCACTTTCAGAACAATATATTCTTTCAAAATAATTATCTTCTTTTAAATCTTCTTGTTTTAAAAATTTAAAATATTTAATACTTAATAAATAATCTTTTGGATTATATTTCTTTTTATTTTTTGCGTTTTTATCTATTATTATACTTGATTCTGTAAAATTTGAATTAAATCTTGTTTTATTTTTTTCTAAAAATGTATGATTCATTAACATTGGAATATTAATTTGCTTTTTTTTAAAAGTCTTTAAAGTTTGTCTATAATTTATTTTTGGAAAAAGATTTTCTTTATAAATTAAAATAGGATTTCTATTGATTTTCTTATTATAATTTCTTATTAGAAAATCTACATCATTTGGATTTATTGCATATAAGTTTTTCATATTTTATTTATTTTTATTTTTATTTTTTAAGTTTTATAATTAAATAAAAATCAATATTATCTATGACAAATTTGGTAAATTAATTTATTACCTTTTTAATCTGTTTTTTCTATATTCACTGAAATAAAAAGATGAAAATATGTTTTCTTTTTTATTATATATATAAATATATAAAATATTAAAAAAATTATCTATCTTACCAATAATTTATAATATATTAATTTTAAAATAAATTTTAAATTAAATGAATAATTCCCTTCTTCAACCAGATGTTATAGTTCAAGACTTTTCAAATCAAAACCAAATGACTCAACCTCAATTAACTTCAAACATTCAATTGACCCAAGAGCAATTATTAGATAAAAGTAAAATATAAAAAATAAATAATAAATATAGAAAGACATAGAAGATCTAAACATGAACAAGAAGGAAGAATACATAAATGTGAATATTGTATAAATTCATATTTAAGTAAACCTGCTTTAAATAATCATATGAATACAAAACATTCTGATATTTTAAAACAATTAAACATTGAAAAAAGAAAAAGAGGAAGACCTAGAAAATATGTAATTTATATTTATTTAATTATTTAATAGCTTGTTGATGCAAATGATAATAATAATTATGAAAAAACACAATATAATCCTTATTTTGATGAAGAAAAAAGAAAAAAAAATGATAATGAAATTAATAAAGAAAATGTAGTTAATGTAGTTTTTGAAAATATATATAAAAAATATGGGAAAATTTTAAAAAAAAATATTAATGAACCTAAAGAAAATCCTATATTAAGTTATTTATTAGAAAAAAGGGAATTAAATGATAAAATTTGTGACGATATTATTTGTAAATATTTAGATTTTGTATTACCTTTAACAAATGAAAATTATTTCATTTTCATTTTAAAATTTATTATTTTATTTAGAGAATGTATAAATGGAATTCAAGTTGAAAAAGATAGTACTAAATATGGAGAAAAGGAATTTTCTACTATTGAAAGTGCAGAAATTTTTCCTGAACAATGTAATGAGTTTTTTTCTAATTTTCTTGAAAAAAATCATTTCTTTGAATTTAATGAAGAAGAAAGAAATGAATTAATTGAAATTATTCAACATTTTTGTTATTGGCTTTTTATTAATTCATACACCAAATCAAAATTAAGTTTAGCTTCTTAGATAATTTATAATTTAAAAAATTTGTTTAAACATTATTTTTTATAAAATGACATTAAGATAAAAAATTAAATATATTTAATAAGTTAAATAATTAATTAAAAAATAAATAAATCAATCAATGATGATAGTCTTGCAAAAGATTATTATAATGTTCAAATAAATTTAAAGCCCTTTTTCTAATAATTTCCATTTTATTATTAAAATCTTTACTTTCAAATTTCATAATTTCATTAATATTAGAATAACTTTGATATTTATTTAAAGAATAATTTTGTCTACTTTGAATTAATTTAAATTTATTTTCATTAATATTATGATCAATAGTTTTATAATTAGG
>JAEEGL013255245.1_pt1 | contig 23530 bp, 22 predicted proteins | sample 9134231 | NCBI WGS metagenome assembly JAEEGL01 (sample SAMN16246548, study PRJNA631951) | gut metagenome | biome: gut microbiome; feature: rumen; material: fiber-attached | host: Bos | place: Iran: Karaj | collected 2018-10
GAATAACCTATCGCTAATTCCGTGTATATATTACCCTTAAAGCCCAATCGTGATAGGTCAAAACGATTCGTCCCTGTAAAATCATCCATACCATCGTCCATCGCTAAGCGGAATATGTCGTATGGGAGAAAGCCTACCGCTTCGAAATGTTCGGAAATGTTCAAATGGAAATAATTCTTGTCCTTAACCCGAAATCCAAAAGACAATATATTCAAATTCATGTTAACATCCCCAGAAAAACGCTTCCCAGAAAGCCTCAGATTCCTTAAAAATTTTTGCCTCGTCTTGTCGTTATATAACGCCGTAACTATCTTTCCATCTTGTTTTTGTACAACATCACTCAATGCTATTGACGAACGAATAGAAGCGTTCATATACGCCATGGGCGACATACCGAAATACACCTTGCTAATCGGCATAAAAGCGGGGTTAATCGTATGACGATACGGCGAGTTTTCTAAGAAATACAACGTGTTAGCGTATTGAGCACTAACGCTTACGGTAACCCACAATAATAAAAATCCAATTACAGTCTTCTTCATGTGTCTTTAATCTTAGGGAGCAAAATCTAAGTTGGCATTAACATTAGCACATAAGCCTATATGTACTTTTATCTGAGAAGGTTCCAGTTTTTCAAGAGTTTCCGCTTCGGCTTTGGCAGTGCATTTGTAAATAAGAGTCCCCATCCGCTTGATTAGTTGCAATTGTTCAGACGAAATATGTACCGTATCAAGTTGCTCGGAGGGAATTATTTTACTTCCTCTATACGTAGCAGGTTTTATCTTGACTAAGTTATTAAAGAAATGGATGGGCATCTTATTCATATAATCATCATAACACGTGTATTCAAATTGAATATCAACGGGCAATTCGTTGGTTGTATTTAGGAAGAGAAAAATATCCGAAAGGGACATTGTATCAACATATTTACTATCGCTCGCCGATTGAAAATCGATTTTTGACAGATTGATATTCTCAATCGTATCGTAGAAGACAAGCGTTCCGTTAGGCACAGGTGGTGGTACAAATTTATCATTATACACTATTATTTCACCTACGGGTATCGTAACTCCCAACGAAGTTTTGACAGTCATATCAATGCTATCAATCTCAACCATACATCCCGCTAAAACAAGATGTAACATCAAAAGTATTATAAAAAAGTATCGATTCGTTTTCATAGTTTATAGGTAAATTTGGTTAAGAAACTCTGACAACACTATGCCAGCTTTATATAATTGCTTTTCCATATCATCTACAAAATAATAGATGTAATGGTATGTATTCCCGTCCCATTGGGACTGATAAGCATAAATTTTGCGTGTGATTAGATAGGATTGTTTTAATAAATCCTCTTTCGACTGCCTTTGAATATCTTTTTTGATATGGGCAAACTTATTCTGCAAAAATTCCGCATATTCGGTGTAACTATATCCTTGTGATTCAATAAGTTTCGTATCCCAAATGGCGTGTAGATTGGTGGATTGTCCCATCCATTTGCAACTCACTTTATTCCCCCCTGCATCGCTCAAATAGCCCATGTGCATCGGACAAAACCTATCGCCATACAAATGCACGAGGAACTTCAATGCTACCGTATCGTTTTTGTTACTTTTCAATACATTCGTCAAACTATCCATAGCCTTAAATAGGTTTCCACCTTCTTGGGGATATTTTTTGAGCATTGCCAAAACGTCCTTTTCGGACATGTCCCCTTCAATATCTTGGTAGTGCCAATCGTGGCTATTGGGAAAGATGGTGTCGCTTTTTATTTCATCTGCCCAGTTGGCGATGTACACCATTCCATGTTTACCTAAAATGTCATCAACTTGCTTCTGTGTTTGCTTATTGAGATTATCATAAGCAATTTGAGCAATAATTCTGTGCCCTTTTTGTCCCCATGAAAGCACCTGTTGCACATACATCAAGGACAGAAATAAGCAAAACAAAAAAACTTTTTTTCGCATCTTTTATCGTATTCAATTGCTTTGCAAAGATACAAAAAAATGCAAAAACGAAAAAAAATAACATACATCATCTACGTAAACTCCAACCTAATACCTTACATCGTACAGAAAATAGTTGCCGTAGCTTCCCAACCGATACTGAAAAACTTACTTTGTTTTTTGGAAAAAAAATATACCTTCGTGGCATCTTTATTAACACTTAAATTAAATCGTTATGCCAATAGATAAACCTTATGTACTCGGCTTAGATGTAGGCGGTACAAATTCAGTAGTTGGAGTGGTGGACGCTCGCGGACATGTTTTAGGAAGAACATCAATCAAAACGAAGGACTATCCCGTTTTTGCAAACTATGTAGAGGCTTTATGTGCCGAGATTGAGAAGGTTGTGGAACCCTTAGGAGGCATGGAAAAAGTGCGTGGATTGGGAGGTGGAGTGCCTAATGCGTGTTACTATACGGGTATGATTGACCAAGCGGCTAACCTGCCGTGGTCGCATGTGCCGTTTGCCCAAGCCATCTCTGACAAGTTGAATATCCCCGTTTCTATCACCAACGATGCCAATGCTGCAGCGATGGGTGAGATGATGTACGGTGTGGCAAAAGGTATGAAAAACTTCATCACCATCACCCTCGGGACAGGTGTCGGGTCGGGCATCGTGATTGATGGCAAAGTGGTGTATGGGCACGATGGGTTTGCTGGTGAGTTAGGGCATACGACAGTGGTTCGTGGCGAGACAGGACGTTTGTGCGGATGCGGACGGAAGGGTTGTTTGGAGGCATACGCAAGTGCAACAGGCGTGGCTCGTACTGCCAAAGAGATTTTAGAAACGACTACCAAAGCCACTATCTTGCGTGATTTGAAAGAGAGTGAAATAACCTCCAAAGACGTCTATGATGCAGCCATGCAAGGCGATGAGGTTGCCAAAGAGATTTTCAATTATACAGGTACGATTTTGGGCGAGAGTTTTGCGAATTTTATCCTTTTCTCGGCTCCTGAGGCGATTGTGATTTTTGGAGGCTTGTCGAAAGCAGGAGAGTTGCTCTTAGACCCAATCCGCAAGGCGATGAACGCCAACGTGATGTATTTTTGGAAGGATAAAGTGAAATTACTTTTATCGGATTTGAAAGAGGCGGATGCGGCTATTTTAGGTGCTTCTGCGTTGGCTTGGGAGTTGTAATGCTGTTTCCTGTATTTTATCAAATTCCTGATTTTGTCCAGCGTCTGTATCGTGGGATCGTTTGGCGAAAGGTGGTGGAAAATAAAAAAGTGGCTTATCTCACCTTTGACGATGGTCCTGTGCCGGAGGTTACGCCTACTGTGTTGGATATTTTAAAGCAATACGGTGCCAAAGCGACTTTTTTCATGGTAGGAGAAAATGCCGTGAAGCATCCCGATTTATTGGAGAGGATTCGCCAAGAAGGGCACGCAGTAGGCAATCATACCTACAACCACATCAAAGGTTGGCAATTAACGACGGCACAGTATATGAAAAACATACGTAAAGCCGACGAAGTGCTGCATACTACCCTTTTTCGCCCACCATACGGTCGGATGAAACACTCGGAGAAGAAAGCCTTATTGCAAAGCGGATATTCCATCTATTATTGGGATGTCCTCACGCACGATTACAACAAACAGTACTCCAGCGAAAAAATCGTGGCTATCGTCAAACGGTTTACCCGCAACGGAAGCATCATCACTTTTCACGACTCCATCAAATCCAAAGATAGTATGCTCAAGGCCTTGCCACAGGTGATTCAGTTTTTGCAACAAGAAGGATACGAATTAATAACGTTATGAAAAAAGCCCTCTTCGTCATATCGCTTGTAGGTTTGTTGTTGCTCACCAACCAATGTGCCAACCGAGGCATAGGTCCGCAGGGAGGTCCCAGAGATACGCTTCCACCCGTGCTGATTCAAGCAACCCCCGAAAATTATACCCTCCATTTTAATGCAAGAAACATCGAATTGTTGTTTGACGAGTACATTCAGTTGGATAATCCCAACACCAAAGTGTTCATTTCGCCTCCACAGAAGCAAATGCCCGTCATCAAAGCCATCGGCAAGAAGGTGCTAATCGCTTTTGAAGAGGACTTGCAGGATTCTACAACCTATACGATTGATTTTGGGGGTGCGATACAAGATAATAACGAGAAAAATACCCTCGCTGATTTTGCGTATTCGTTTTCTACGGGCGACCATATAGATACGTTTGAGATAGCAGGACACGTCATCAATGCCCAAACGCTCAATCCTATGACGAACATTATCGTGGGGTTGCATTCGGATTTTCGGGATAGGACGTTTTTGAAAAAACCGTTCGAAAAAATAGGACAAACCGACACCAGTGGCCATTTTACCATGCGAAACATCGCCGAAGGGAAATATCATATTTTTGGACTCAAAGAAGGCAGTAAAGATTTTATTTATCAGCCAGGAGAAGGCGTTGCTTTGTACGATTCTATCATCACAACAACCGCTTCGCAACAAATGGTAGCCGACACGTTTTGGTTTGACCCATTTACGATTGACACTATTATTTCCTACGAAAAGACGATTTATGAGCCCTCAGATTTGTTACTGTTTTATTTTGAAGAGGATTTTCAGCGGCTTTTTATCAACCGTATCCAACGCGAACAACGCAACAAGTTTTCCTTCACTTTTTCCGCTCCACAGCCAACTATGCCCGAAATCAAGGAAATAACTACTCTCAAAGACGAAAATGGCACCAAACATTTCAAGCCTTTTTTGGGTAAAACTCTCTGGCAAAACAACCCCACGTTTGACACGATTACCTGCTGGCTCTTGGACTCGACGGTGATGCTTGCTGACACGCTAGCGATGGCGATAACGTATTGGAAATCCGACTCGCTGTATCAACTTTTTGAGCAAACGGACACGCTTTTTGCCGTGTATCGCGAGCCACGTTTGAGCGAAAAAAATAAAGCATTGTTGCTCCAAAAAGAACAAAACCGAAAAATTAACTTCCATTTGAACATCAGCGATAAATTTGACTTTTTTTCAACCGTGATGCTGCACACCGACTACCCCATTGCTTCGTACAATATGGATAGCATTCGGCTGCAACAACAAGAAGATACGATATGGAACTCGTTGATTTTCAATCTAATACCGCTGGACAGTGCCTATACGCAATACCTGATTCAATACGAGTGGGAACCTGATGAACAGTACCGTTTGGTGATTGATTCGGCGACTTTTTACGATATTTATGACAAAACAAACGAGCCAAAAGAGTTCACTTTCGCAACAAATTCATTGGAAACATACGCCTCGTTGCTCGTAAAAATGAAATATTTTGACCCGCAAGCCCGCATCCAACTGTTGGATAACAATGAAAATGTGGTACGCGAGTTGCCTGCACAAGAGCAAGGAACGAAATTTGAAAACTTGCCTGCACAAATCTACTATTTGCGGATTTACCTTGATTGGAATGAGGATGGGCAGTGGACGACTGGAAGCGTGGCTCACCGAAGACAGCCCGAACCCGTCTTTTACTTCCCGCAACAGCTGTCCTTGCGGGCCAATTGGGACTTTGAAGAAACGATTGATACGTCCATCCCAATCACCGAGCAACGACCGCAAGAACTGAGAAAAAATGCTCAAAAATAAACAACATATTTACCCAATCGTTTTTATCATTTTGGGGGTAATCATTTTATTCACCACTTTTTTTCTGACTGAAGACACGGTACTTTCGTTGGTGAGCAGTCTATTTGGTGTGGTTTGCGTGGTTTTGTGTGCACAAGGCAACATCATTCATTTTTTCTTTGGTTTCATTCAAATCGGCACGCATTTGTGGATTTGTTACACCGAACGGCTGTATTCGTCTATGTTCATCGATGTTTTCTACCTGGTTACGCAAATTATCGGGCTATTTTTGTGGTATAAACATCTCCGCAAAGGCGAATCTGAGTCCGAGTCGTCTGTCCTTATCGTTACGCAAAAAATGGCTCCCAAAGTGCTGGCCGTGCTGGCAGTTTCGGTGTTGGTGTTGTCGTTTGCTGTCGGGGCTTTTTTGCGGTATTTCACCGATGATTCACAACCGTATTTGGATTCTTTTTGCAACGTGCCAGCCTTTGTCGCACAAATCTTGATGATTAAAATGTATCGTGAACAGTACTATTTTTGGCTGTTTTTGGACGTTTGTTTCGTGATTTTGTGGCTCATTGCAGGGAATTATTGTATGATGGTACAGTACATCTTTTGGACCATCAACTGCTTCTATGGTTATTTTCAATGGACAAAATTGAGTGCAGAATAGGTTAAAATAAAGCACCCTATTACCACTTTTCGTACGAATAACGAAGATTTTGTCCATACATAGGATGGTTTTGTGTCTTCAATCGTGTTTGAAAAATGCTACCAATTTCTCCACTTTTTGATTTCAAAAAATCATCTTATATTAAAAATTTAAATTATTGAAAATCAACAAAAATAACCATAGATTTGAAGATTTTTTCTTTATAAATTGAAGATTTTCTGCACAAGATTTGAAGATTTTTTTGGTAAGAATTGAAGATTTTCTTACTTTTGCAACCAAATAAAAACTATGAAATATGATTATCCGTCCACAAACCAAAGAATTTCTTGCCCGACTGCAAGAGCCCCGTCGCACCATCCAAGTGATTGCGGGTCCGCGACAGGTGGGCAAGACAACCATGATAAAGCAAGTATTGCAAACGTTGTCCATGCCTGCCCGATTCTTCAATGCTGACGGAGTAAACGCTGACGACAAAGATTGGATTGCCGACCGTTGGAATGAAGCACGTGCCTTACAGCGGTTCAATAAGTATCCAGAGATGTTGCTCGTTATAGATGAGATTCACAAAATAGATAATTGGAGCGAACAAGTAAAACGCGAATGGGATGCCGACACGTTCAATGACACCAATATAAAGGTCGTTTTATTGGGTTCGTCACGTCTTTTGCTCAAACAAGGATTGACCGAATCCTTGGCTGGACGCTTTGAAATAATCCCGATGGGTCATTGGTCGTTTGCCGAGATGCAAGAGGCTTTCGGGTGGGATATTAACCAATATATCTACTATGGTGGGTATCCTGGCAGTGCCTCCTACATAAGCAATGAAGCCCGTTGGAGACGTTATATGCGAGACGCTATCGTGGCTCCTGCGATTGAAAAAGACGTCCTCCAAACCACCTATATCTATAAACCTGCCTTGATGCACCAACTATTCCTCTTGGGATGTGCCTACTCGGGCGAATTGCTATCGTATAACAAGATGCTGGGACTGTTGCAAAATATCGGCAATGCTACGACGTTGGTGAACTATTTGAAGGTTCTGGGCGAAAGTAAACTCCTCATCGGGTTGCCGAAATATGTGATGGATACGTCCCGAAAATACCGCACGATTCCCAAACTGCAAGTGTTTAACAATGGCTTATTGACGGCACTGACGGACGGGGTTAGTTTTGAAAAAGTATATACCAACCCGCAAAAATGGGGACGATGGGTCGAATCGGCAGTGGGGTGTTATCTGTTGGACAAAGCCGAAGAGTTGGAGTGCAATCTGTTCTATTGGCGAGAAAACAACGAAGAAGTGGATTTTATTTTACAAAAAGCCGACCGATTGCTTGCCATTGAGGTCAAAAGTGGCAAACGGCAGAACAATATGGGATTGAGTATCTTCCGCAATATGTACCATCCTAACCATTCACTGGTGGTTGGCGGAAATGCGATGCCCCTTGAAGAATTTTATCGTGGCAACCTGGAACATTTGCTTTAAATTTTGCCAATGCTGATAATGGTTTAGCGAAATACAAAAAGGATTTTTAAAACAAACGCCCTTGCTGAGAAATTTTAATTCATTGAAAATCAACAAAAATTACCTTAGATTTGAAGATTTTTTCTTGGTAAATTGAAGATTTTTCGCACAAGATTTGAAGATTTTTCAGGCGAGAATCGCAGATTTTTTACGGAGGAATGGTGGTTTTTTGAGGTTGGCGTTTTTTTGCTTTGTTGGGAAAAATATATACCTTTGCAGTGCGTTGGCATTTTTTATGACGAGAGAAATAACTTTTTTAAAGATAAAAAATATGAAGAAACTTGTTTTAATCGTTTGTATCTTGTTATTCCATATAGAATACAACAAAGCCGAAATTTTGACGGGAAAATGTGGCTATAATCTGCAGTATTCGTTGAACACAGAAGATAGCACGCTAACCATTACGGGAAATGGATGGTCTATATCTTCTCTTTGGGAGATAAAGTCGTATATAAAATCAATCCGATCAGTTGTGTTGCCAGAAGGATTAACAACAATAGGCAATTTTTCTGATTATACTTCTTTGACTTCTATAACAATTCCTAATAGTGTTACTAAGATAGACCTGTCTGCTTTCAAAGGTTGTACTTCTTTGACTTCTGTAACAATCCCCAATAGTGTAACTAAGATAGTTCAGTCTGCTTTTGAAGGTTGTACTTCCTTGACTTCTATAAATATTCCTAATAGCGTTACAGAGATAGGTATTTCTGCTTTCGCAGGTTGTACTTCCTTGACTTCTATAATTATTCCGAATAGTGTTACTAAGATAGCACAGTCTACTTTCGAAGGTTGCACTTCGTTGACCTCTGTAACGATTCCCGATAATGTAAAAATAATAGACAGTAGGATTTTCAAAGGCTGTACTTCTTTGACTTCTATAACAATTCCGAATAGTGTTACAACGATAGATTATGAATCTTTCTATGGCTGTACTTCATTGACTTCTATAACGATTCCTAATAGTGTTACAGAGATAGGTATTTCTGCTTTCAGTGGCTGTACTTCTTTAACTTCTGTAACAATTCCAAATAGTGTTACAGAAATAGGAAATTCGGCTTTTGCAGGCTGCACTTCTTTGACTTCTGTAACAATTCCAAATAGTGTTACAGAAATAGGTAGTTCTGCTTTCAGTGAGTGTACTTTTTTGACTTCTGTAACCATTCCGAATAACATTCCAAGAATAGGCAGTGAAGCGTTTAAAAACATTCCGAATATTGTATATGCGGGTCCCGCTTGGGGATCACCGTGGGGAGCGAGAAGTATAAACGGCTATGTGGAGGATTATCTTATTTATCGTGATGCCACAAAAACAGATTTATTGGCATGTTCGGCACAAGCCACAGGAGAAATCACCATTCCAAATACTGTTACAACAATAGCTGATTACACTTTTAATGGTTGTGCTTCTATCACTTCGGTTACCATACCGAATAGCGTTAAAACAATAGGTAAGGGAAGTTTTCTCGGTTGTTACTCTTTGGCTTCAGTAACTATCCCCAATAGTATTACAACAATAGGGACTGATGTTTTCGCCTCTTGTACTTCCTTGTCTTCTGTAAAAATTCCCAACACGGTTACAACGATAGGTTTTGGGGCTTTTTATAATTGCAAATCATTGACTTCTATAACCATTCCTAATAGTGTTACAACCATAGTTGACTATGCTTTTAGTGATTGTTCTTCGTTGATTTCTGTAACAATTCCTAATACTGTAAAAAAGATAGGCGAGAAGGCTTTTGATAAGGTTCCTAATATCAAAATAGCTTCTCCTCCCAATTTTAGTTTTATTTGGGGAGCGAAGAGTATAAATGGTTATGTGGAAGGTTATCTTGTTTATCGTAATGCTACAAAAACAGAATTATTAGCGTGTTCGGCACAAGCAGCAGGAGATATTACCATTCCGAATAGTGTTAAAACGATAAATAATTCGGCTTTCAATGGTTGTTCTTCCTTGACTTCGGTAACAATTCCCAATACGGTTACGACGATAGGAGAAAATGCTTTTGCAGAAGTTCAAAATATCATATATTCAGGTCCCGCTGTGGGTTCTCCTTGGGGAGCGAAAAAGATAAATGGTTATGAGGTAAGATATTAGCGTTTAAGAAATTTAATTAAACGTTGAAAATCACAAAAAACGGCTATGACAATGCGTTGTAGTCGTTTTTTTATCTGCCGATATTGCTATTTTGGTTACTTATTATGGAAAATGTAATTGATTGAAAATCAATAGAAATCGATTTAGATTTGAAGATTTTTTCTTGATAAATTGAAGATTTTTCAGACGAGAATCGCAGATTTTTTCGCCACCGAATAGACGTATTCTTTTTGAGGCACAACGAAGGTTTGGATTTGGATTTGTTGGCTTTGGTAGGTTTCGGCTGTTTGTGGCTCAAAATCGGCAAGGATTTCGGGCAGTTTTTCGAGCGACTGGATGCCCGTACCTAGCAGTTTTAAGTACGCCTCTTTGCGTGTCCAAATCTTCAAAAACTCCATCGTTGGCTCTTTGGCGTGGCGAATGGCGTGCTGTTCGTGGGCGTTCATCGTCTTTGCTATCAAACTTTCGCGGATGTTCCGAAAACTCTCCATATCCACTCCCACAGGGCTTTTGTCGAACGCAACCGCAATCCCTTTTTTGCAATGACTAATGCTGATGTGATAATCCAATGGCGTACCATTTTGGGCTAAAAACGGCTTTCCGTAGTCGTTCAAAACGATGTCCAACGGTGGCTGAATGCCTTGTGGTTCCAACCAATCAATAACCATTTCGAAGGCTTTGAGACACGTCCATTGGGCATATAAATCCTTGTAACGACTCGCCTTTTCGCACCGTGCAGGGCTATAAATCGCCACTTTTTGCTGCAACCGTGCCACGTCTGCCGTGCTACACGCCTGTATGTCGTCAAAAATCCGTACCATTTACTTCCGCGAGGCTAAAATCTGCTCTGCCAGCACCAAATCCATCGGGTGCGTGATTTTGATATTCGTCCGCTCACCCTCCACAATCCCGATTGGCACCTCTGGACAGTAGCGTAACACCACACCCGCATCATCGGTTGCCCTGAAATCGGGGTCGGCTTGTGCCAACCGATACGCCTGATGGATGATTTTCCGCCGAAAGCCCTGTGGCGTTTGCACATTCCATAGTTGCGTACGGTCTAAAACGGCTTGCACAAAGGGTTGGCTGGGGTCGGCTTGCACGATAGTGTCGATGGTCGGAATTGCCACCTCAACGGCTTGGAAAGTGCGTAATTGCTCAATGCACGCCGTGATTGTCTGAGCCGTAACCAACGGTCGCACGGCATCGTGGATGAGCAAGTTATCGTCATCGTTCGGGTAGTTCGCAATCGCCACCATGCTCGAGTCGGAACGCTCCTTGCCCCCAATCAGGATTTTCCGCACCTTCTTGTAGGCTCGCGTCAGTAGCTCGGTTTGTTGCAGAAATTCTTGCGGGGTTACGATGGCGATTTCGTCTATTTGTGGGTGCGAATTGAAGGTGCCCACCGTATGCTCCAAGATGGTTTTGCTGTCCAAAAGCAAAAACTGTTTGGGCGTATTGCTCCCCATGCGTTTCCCGCTTCCTGCGGCTAATAATATAGCTATGTTTCGGCTCATTGCAGTTTCCTTTGTCGTACCACTTCGTAGAGCATCACACCCGCTGCCACAGACACATTCAGCGACTCTATACTACCCAAAATCGGGATTTTGATGGCATCGGTGCACGCTTCCAAGTTCTCGTGATAAATGCCAAAACCCTCCGAACCCATCACGATGGTCGTGGGAAGGGTCATATCGGCTTGGGTGTAGGTTTTTTGGGCATGTTCGGTAGATGCCAACACTTGGAATCCAGACGCTTTGAGGTATTCGATGGCATTAGCGATTTTTTCGGTTTTGCAAATCGGCAAGGACAGCAACGCTCCTGCAGAGGCTTTGATAGCGTCCCCATTGATAGCCACCGAACCACGCGTGGAGATAATCAAGGCATCAACCCCCGTACAAACGCACGTACGAGCAATTGCACCGAAGTTTCGCACGTCCGTGATGCCGTCCAAAAGCAGCAATAAAGGCGTTTTGCCCGCTTCAAAAGCGTTCATCACAATCGTCTCCAACGAACAAAACTCAATGGGCGAAATGAACGCAATCACACCTTGATGATTCTTGTCGGTGTATTTATTTAGACGCTCCACCGGGACTTTTTGTATCCACGTGCCGTGCGGGATTTTTTCGAGCAATTCTTTGCCAATGGCGGACGACATATCCCTTCGCAAGAGGATTTTGTCAAACACTTTGCCTGCTTCGATGGCTTCCAACACTGCCCGCGTACCGAAAATCATTTCGGACTCTTTCGGTCGTTTGATTTTATATTTTTCCATTTACGTTATAATTTACTGTTCTACAACATAATAAGTCGCCATTTTCGGCTCGCAAGTGCATTCCACCACCTTCACAATAGCGAAAAAAACTACAATCGTTGCACGGCTTGGTTGTTCTCATCCAATCGCGGTTGCGGTACTGTTCAAAGCGATGTTCCCACACGTCCCAGAAGTTATCGTGGTAGATATTCCCTTGATAATACTTGCCCCGAACGCTCGTGCAAGCCGATATGTGTCCGTCCACCAAGATACTCGCCACACTGATTCCAGCCGCACACTGGTAGAGATAATTCCGTACCTTGCCTTCCCAATCGCCCAAAAAACTCTCGCACGAGAAACTAACCTGCCGATTTTGCTTCCGTTCACTGTCAATGAACCGCATCAGTGTTTCAAATTCTTGCTCGTCCAAAAAGAGTTCGGGGTGGCTTTTCGCCCTACCCATCGGCACGATAGTGAACAGTCGCCAGCGTCTGCAACCCAACTCCCATAGTTGCTTGCGAATGGTATCTAATTGGTGAATTGTCCGTTTATTTACACAGGTTACCACGTCCCACGTGAGGTTACTTCTTGCCAACAGTCGAATCGCATTTGTCGCTCCTTGAAAAGCCTGTGGGTTATTGCGAAGCCACGTATGGTCAGGCTCCAAGCCATCGCAACTGATGGTCATAGACCGCAAACCAGCCTGCACAAGCCGCTCAAAACGCTCTTGGGTCAACAACAAACCATTCGAAACCATCCCCCACGGGTACTCACGCTCGTACAAAGCCCGTCCAACCTCCTCAATATCCTCACGCATAAGCGGCTCTCCGCCCGAAAAAATCACCATCAGTTGGTGCGGGTTGACATGCGGCGTGATTTGCTCATCAATCACTTTGAGGAAATCTTCGGCAGGCATATCGGGCAACACGGAACTCACCTTACAGTCGCTCCCACAGTGCAAACAACTCATGTTACACCGCAAGGTACATTCCCAAAAAAGTTGCCGTAGCGGGTGCATTTTTTGCAAGTTTTTGCGTCTCAGTCGCTCCAACTCCAACGCCCAACGAAGCCGAAAAGATAGGTTTTTATTCATGGCAATAAGTCCTCCAAGCGGTGATTAGTTGTTGTATGTCGTCTGCCCAATTGGAGTCAAAAAACATCCGTTCATGGGTTGTTGGGTGCGTAAAACCTAAGGTCTTGGCGTGCAAAACTTGACGCGGACAAAGGTCAAAACAACGCTCCACAAACTGCTTGTACTCGGGTGTGCGAACGCCCTTCAATAGTTGTTTTCCGCCATATTTTTCATCATTGAAAAGCGGATGCCCGATGGATTGCATGTGGACACGAATCTGGTGCGTCCGTCCCGTCTCCAACTTACACTCGATGAGCGTCACGTAGAGCAGGTTTTCCAGCACTCGCCAATGGGTTATGGCATCTTTCGCAGTCGTGTCGTCCTCCTTCGCGATGGTGTAGAGCGTGCGGTCTTTGGGATTGCGTGTGAGGGCTTTATGAATCGTGCCTTGTGGTTCGTCAAAGCGTCCCCAAACCAAGGCGTTGTAGGTGCGTTCAACCGAATGGTCAAAAAATTGCTTGCCCAACAGCGACTTTGCCAACGGCGTTTTTGCCACCAAAAGCAAACCCGATGTATCTTTATCTATCCGATGAACCAAGCCAATAGATGGGTCATTCATATCCAAACTGTTCTGAAAATGGTATGCCAAAGCGTGCAACAACGTCCCCGAAAAATTGCCGTGTCCCGGATGAACCACCATTCCAGCGGGTTTGTTGACCACCAGCACTTCATCATCTTCGTAAACGATATTGAGGGGGATATTTTCGGGCGTGATAGAGTAATCTTGCGGCTCGTAATCCATCAAAATCCGAATCACGTCAAACGGCTTCACTTTGTAATTGGCTTTGATTATTTTCTCACCAACGTACACATTACCCGCATCAATAGCCGTTTGGATGCGATTGCGTGATACGTCCGCCACGTGTTCGGCTAAGTATTTATCGATTCGGATGGGCGTTTGACCAGCATCTACTTCAACGCGTAATTTCTCAAACAAAACGTCATTATCTTGCAAACGCTCTTCCATTGTTTAATCAAAAAAATCTTCGTCTTCTTGTTTTTTGGAACTCGTTGTAGTTACGGCACGATTCGAAACTTTGATATCAATTTCCGTATAAGGTTGCACAACCGTACCGCTCTCGGGTCGTTGCCAAAAAACGTACAGGTTTTGCTTGGTATCAAGTTCAACTTCGTCTCCATTTTCGTCCAAACACGTCCCGACAGTCAGTCCAGCATGCCGCAAAATCTGCACGGCACTGTTAATTTTTTTCCCTTTGATATTCGGCACACGGATATTTTGCCTCGCGATTCCGGTTCCAACAATCAAATTGATGGTTGTCCCTTCTGGCACTTGCAATCCTGGTTCCACGCGTCTATCGCCGATTTGCATACCTAAAATCAGGTCTTTATACTCCGATTTTTCGTACATAATTTCGCCCACTTGCAACGACATAGAGGTGAGAGTCGCTTGGGCTTGACGCAACGAATAGTCATACAAATTGGGCAGAGCGACCTTGCGTCTACTTTTGGCATTGACAATCACGTAAATCGTTCGATTTTCTTTGATGTGGGAGTTAGCAGGTGGGTCTTGGTCAACAATCATTCCCAACGGGAAAGACGACAGATAAGTGGAATCCATCACCTTGATGCGTAAATTTTTGGAACGAAGCAAATTTTCGGCTTCTTCAACGTATAAACTCGTAACGGTGGGCGTCAATACTTCGTCACCGTGATGAGTGTAGATTCGCAACGAGATTTGTACTATCACCAAAATTAACACACAAATAACCGCAACGTATGCGATATTTTTTGCTACCAAAATAGCCTTTTCGTTTTTCAAAAAATCAATTTTCATAAACCGAAATATACCTCTGCGTGCAAAGATAATTAAATTTATCAAAAATAATTTATCTTTGTGCACAAAAGATGATAGATAAAATTGTAACATACCGCCGTATTTTAGGAATCGACCCCGGAACGCTTTTTATGGGCTACGCTTTGTTAGATGTGCAAAATAACAAGAGCGAAGTAGTGAAATTTGATGTTTTTGATGTCCACAAAATGCCCGACCACTTCGCCCGTTTGCAAAAAGAGTTTTTTTTCTTGCAAGAACTCGTCGAAACCTACAAACCAACTGAATTAGCGGTTGAAACGCAGTTTGTGGACAAAAACCCGCAGTCCATGATAAAAATCGTACAGGCACAAACCATTGCGATTGCAGTCGCTCTGAGCCACGATTTGCCCATCTACGAATACACGCCTTTGAAGGTCAAAATGGCGATTACGGGCAACGGACGAGCCAGCAAAGAGCAGATGGCAGATATGTTGCAACGATTTTTGCATCTGCCCAAAGAAAATATGCCCAAAAAATTAGATGCTACCGATGCGTTGGGTATCGCGTATTGTCACTTTTTGCAGTGCGGATTGCCACAAAGTGATAAAAAATCACCCAAAGATTGGACTACATTCGCCAAACAAAAAGGGCTTGTTCAACCCACCAATTCACCTAACGCCAAACTATTGCAACTTTAAAAAACGAAAAAATAATTTGTATTTGTCTAAAAAATAATAACTTTGCAAAAGTGCAAAATTTTAATATACCTTTCGTAAGATATGGAAAATTCGAAACAACAACTCATTGAAAAATTAGAAAGTCTTTTAGGGAATGACAACGTAAATGCCTTGAAAACAGAAGTGGAAGACATAAAGGCTAAGTTTTATGCGTTATACAACCAAGAGCAAGAAAATCTAAAAAAAGTAGCCGAAGAACAAGCCGCATTAGCCAATGAAGTCCTTGAAAATTGGCAACCTGATATTGACGAGCTGGAACTCAAATTCCGTGAGTTGTTAAATGTTTACAAGCAAAAACGGGCTGAGGCAACGAAAAAAGCCGAAGAACAAATGAAGCAAAATCAACTCGTGAAAGAGAGTATTATTGCTCAGTTGGAAGAGTTGGCGTCGCAAGAAAATGCGGACGTGATGGGCAACATCCAAAAAGTGAAAGACCTCCAAGCACAGTGGAAAGCAACGGGCGAAGTTTCTCCAACTCTTAATCAAAAGATATGGAAACGCTACAACCAACTCCTGGAGCAGTTCTACGACTTAGTGAAATTGAATATCGAGTTGCGTGACTTGGATTTTAAGAAGAATTTGGAGTTCAAAAACGCCTTGATTGCAAAAGCCGAACAACTCAAAGATAATCCCAATGCGGTTGAATCCTCTCGCGTGTTGCAACAACTGCACAAAGAGTGGGCTGAAATAGGTCCCGTTGCCAAAGAATTACGCGAAGAAGTGTGGGGACGATTCAAGGAGATTTCGAGTTTTATCAACAAAAAACATCAGGCCTTTTTTGAAGAATTACACGGCAAAGAAAAGGAAAATTTAACCCAAAAACAAGCCTTGATTGAACAAATTAAAGCATTGGATTGGAATTCGTTGAAGACGATGAAACAATGGAACGATGCTCTCGAAAAAATCCTCGCAATCCAAGAAGAATGGCGTAAAATCGGCTTTGCACCCAAGAAAGTGAATCAGAAAATTTACAAAGAATATCGGACGTTGTGCGACGAGTTTTTCAAAGCCAAAAATCTGTTCTTCAAGCAAATGCACGGCGAATTGAGCGAAAACCTCAAGAAAAAACGCGAATTGTTGCAAAAAGCCGAAGAACTGAAAAATAGTACCGATTGGCAAAAAACGACCGAGACCCTCATCCAACTGCAAAAAGAATGGAAAAAAGTGGGGGCTGTGGCACGTAAATACTCGGACGATTTATGGAAACGCTTCACGCAAGCCTGCGATGATTTCTTTGAAGCCAAGCGAGCAAATGACCCCAGCGAAGCCACCAAAGATAACGAAAATCGCAACCTCGCAGACCGCAATAAACTCTTGCGTCAGTACGATAAAATTAAGCAAGAGTTGACTACGGCTGAAAATAACATCCTCTTTTTCACGACCAAATCCAAGGGCAAGAATGCTCTGTTGGACGGTGTGCAAAGTAAGATAAAGACGCTTCAAGACAAGTTGGCAGAGATAGACAAGAAGTTGAGAGAGTTGGATAAACCTGCTCCCAAAGCCACAGAAGTGGAGAAAAAAGCGGAACCTAAGGCCGAAAAAACAACTCCCAAAGAGGCTCCCGAAGAAACCCCGACGAATCTTGTTGAAGAACAGACGACTACGGTAGCGGAAGGTGCTTCGGACGAAAAGCCCGCTAAAAAAACTCCAAAAGCCTCAGACAAAACCCCTGAGGAACCTGTAGAAGCTGAAACGGCAGACGAAAAACCTACCGTTGAATGATAGTTCCCGCATAGGGACAAAAAAAGTTTTTTCATGTTTGTGGGATGATATTCAAAAGGATATTGTCCCTTTTTTTGTGAGATATGCCCAGTCGAGGTCTCCAATAGTGCAAACCTGAGCAAGGTGCTATCCTTACGAGTACCGCCAGATTAAAGTAAATGTTTTAAAACCAAATCATCCAACAGTTTTTAGGAGCAAACCGTTTTAGGTATCAGTGGTTGTCAAACTTAACAATTTTTTTTACTCACTTTCTTTTTATGGGAGTTAGGCGTTGTACTTTTGTGGCGTAAAGCGGTTAAAGGACGGCAAAATTGTTTGTAACGATGCAAAAAATGATTATCTTTGCACTGAATTTGTTCCGAAATCCAATTTGGACGAATCGCATACATACTGCTGACAATCGGCTCTGTTAAATCTAGTAAATTCAACTTTGATGCTCGATAAGTCATAGCAGGTTTGTACCTCATTGGAGGACATTGACCGCTTTACTTATTTTGCATCACGGCTTTACTAGAGCCTAACAGAGAAAATAATAAAGGGAATCCGTGTTCTCCCTTTTTGTACTTGAACACGGCGGATATGCTGAAACCCGATAGTGGAGGCAAAATTTTAAATTTTATTTTATGATTTACAAATTAAATTTTTCGAACGGAAACGTACAAGAGTACAATTCATGGGCTGATTTGGATAAGGCTGCACGCAACTTTGGCGGTGAAGCAAAAAAAATCAGTGCAAGCGGAGGCGTTGAAACATACGCTTTTGTACAAAAGTAAGTTGAACCGAGGCTGGTAAATAGCCAGCCTCTTAAATTTTATGTCAGATAAAAAACTTTATTGTAAAACAAAAATTTAATACTGATATGGAAACAAATAATTCATTTGTAAACTACAACGCGTTGTTAGACACGCTGTTTAAGCAATGGGAGAAGAACTACTCCGAAGGATTCTGCAAAGATGGTTTAATGCTAATTCCTGACAACCCCAATCCTGCTAATATCTCCTATGTTGATGAATTATGGGAGAAATCAGAAAGACGCGTGATGTTCTTGCTGAAAGACAATCCTGATGGTGCACAAGATATCCGACGCTGGCTTATTGACAATGAACATTGTAGAAATCTAACAGGTCCTACCCAAACGACTAGTTTTCTGCCAAACATTGCCATGATGTTATATGGCTTGATGATTACTAAGAAAGATTACCGATTGGGACACTCAGAAGTTTCGAAAACGAAAATGGATGAAGTCAAAAAGATATGGAGAAGTACCCCTTTTGCTCTCGTTGAGACAAAGAAAATAGCAGGGGGATCAGAAGTAACAGACAAAGAGGTTGAAAAGGCAATCAAACAAGATGCTACTTTCTTGACCAAAGAGATAGACATCCTCAAACCTAATATCTTTGTTTGCTGTGGTGCAGGCAATATGCGATTCGACTTCCTAACCAAAACATATTTTAAAGGAAGGGATGCAATCATTATGCAATATGACCATCCAGAATATAAGAGCCTCAAATGCTGTCTTTACTATTACAAAAAAGACAATATTGTGGTCATACAATCGCATCATCCTACTCAAATGGGGGATCCTTCGGTAGTTTATGAGCGTGTTATTAGCCCCTTTGGCACATTGATGAATAACTATCAGACCGAGTTCTAATCAAATTTTCATTTGTCTCCAGATTTTCAAAAGCCTGTGCAACAATTCCACACAGGCTTTTCTTGTAGTATATACAACATAAATATCTTCTAATCACGATAAACAAGGAATGATACTATTGTGTGTTGTATTTTTTTTTACCCTCTCTTAAAAAATCTTCATCGACTTTCATTTTGTGGGAGTTTGGCGTTGTACTTTCGTGGCGTAATGTGGTCAAAGGACGGCAAAAATTGTTTGCAACGATGCAAAAAATGATTATTTTTGCACCGAAAACCGATAGTGGAAGCAAAATTTTAAATTCTTATTTTTATGGCAACTTATAAGTTATATTTCCCGAATGGGAACGTTCAAACGTACGATTCAAGTAGTAGTTTGCAGGACGCTGCACGCAAAATGGGTGGTTACGCACAAAGCATCGTTTCGTGTAAAGACTATGTTTTTGTGGAAAAGTAAGTAGTTTAAAAATTGGGGGTGGTAAACAGCCAGCCTCTTAATTTATGTCAGAAGAAAACTTTATTGTAAAATAACATGATTAGTAAGAACATGGAAACTTGTGTAGGTGAATTGTTTGACAAGATTCAGCCAATACTATATAAATATAGTATAAAAAAAGAAGAACGACGAGAACGAGGCGAAGACTTCAATATATTTTGGACCATGAGGAAGCAATATGATGAAGTACATACCCATTCTGCTATAATTTCGGCACTTCTTAATCCGAAAGAAGTTCATGGTTGTAAATCCTCCTTTTTGCGAGCTTTTCTGCACCACATCAAAGAGTTGAAGCAATATGAAGATAAGATTTCTGATACAGAGGATGCCGTTATTGAAGTAGAAAAAAACATAGGCAAAATATCACAAGACGGAGAAACTGGAGGACGACTTGACATTGTTGTAAAATTCAAAACGAAAGAGGATAAGTCAATATTGGTTATTATTGAAAACAAGATTAATGCGGATGATGAAAAAAAGCAATTAATCAGATACCGCAATTATGCTGAAAACTGCCACTCCCAAAAAGGTTGCTCAGATTATTATATCTTCTACTTAACTTTGGAAGGCAGAATCCCTTCTGTTGATTCGACATGTAATAGGTTGGAATGTGACAAGGATTATTATTGCATAAGCTATCGGGATGACATTCTAAATTGGCTTTGCAATTGTCAAAAAGAGGCGAACGGGAAACCTCTTGTTCATGGAATCATCACTCAATATAAAGAATTAATTTTAACTTTAACAAATCAGAATATGGATATGGAAACACAACTTGAATTGGCGAAAGCAATAGTTGAAAAACATCAATACATGCTTGTCGCATCGGCTATCAATAATAATTATAGTCAAATACTAAAGCAAATGTGCGAAATAAAGATAGATGAATTATGTAATAACGTGATGCAAAAGCTTAACGTGGATCAAAACTTTAAATTCACATATAACAAATACAATATCACGAAAGAAAAAGGATGGCTCCAACAATACAGTGGGGTTTCATTTACAAAGGAGGAGGAATGGAAACACTTCTCTATTAGTTTTGAATTTTTCAAAGCCAATTTAGATAAATTCCGTTTTGGAGTAAAATTTTTGCGAAGTATTAAAGAAGAAGAAAAAGAAAGTTTGTGTCAAGCCGTTCAAGATGAATTTGGGAATGAGGAGTCTACGTCATGGTACCCATATGTTCGCGATACGAAATATCCAGATTGGACGCGTGAAGACGCCATTGATGCCTTATATAATGGTGAAATGGAAAGTTATATTTTAGATGAAATACAAAAAAATGCCTCCAAAGTTGATAAGATTGAAGCTTCTTTAAAAAACAACAAGTAAAATTGTTTGCTTTTTCAAAAGCCTGTGCAACAATTCCACACAGGCTTTTCTTGTAGTATATACAAAACATCTACAATACATAAATATCTTCTAATTCGATAAAAAAAGGAATGATACCATTGTGTGTCGTTCCTTTTTTAGTTTTTTTACCCTCCCTGAAAAAAATTTTTACCGACTTTCTTTTTATGGGAGTTGGGCGTTGTACTTTTGTGCCGAAAAGTTGCAGGAGGTGTACAAAAAATCGGGCAAATGCTCATAAAAACACGAGAATTTGCAGATTGGGCAACGATTTACTCTGCAACAACATATCAACTTACTAAAAACATAAAAAATATGAATACAAGAAAAAATGTAAATGGGGCTTCCGAGCAAACAGCCCACAACGAAAACCTCCTCATCGGTGCTAAAATCAACGACAAATGGGGATTTATTGACCAAAACGGGAAGTGGGTTATTGAACCACAATTTGAGCGGGTTAGTATCTTCCAGAAAAATGGTTTGGCGACAGTTCAAATGAATGGTAAATTTGGCTTCATTGACGGAACAGGTAAATGGATAGCCCAACCACAGTTTGATAAGGCGAGCGGTTTCGCAGAAAATGGATTCGTATGCGTTCAAATAAACGACAAATATGGCTTCTTTGACCAGACAGGTAAATGGGGCATTGAGCCACAATTCGATAATGCAATCTCTTTTGCAGACAACGGCTTGGCAGGTGCTAAAATAAATGGTAAATGGGGTTTCATTGACAAAGCTGGCAAATGGGTAATAGAGCCACAATTTGATGAAGTTTGGCGGTTTGACAAAAATGGTTGGGCGAGAGTTGGCATAAATGGACAAATAGGATTTATAGACCAAACGGGTAAATGGGTCATCGAACCGCAGTTTGATTGGGTGGATAATTTTCAAGACAACGGTTTGGCGAAAGTTAAAATAGACGGCAAATGGGGACTGATTGACCAAACGGGAAAGTGGGTCATTGAACCGCAGTTTGAGTGTGTGTGGGAGTTTGACAAAAATGGCTTAGCGATAGCGAAGATAAACGACAAGTGGGGCGTTATTGATCAAACAGGGAAATGGGTCATTGAACCACAATTTGATCGCATTTGGGAATTTGAGGGAAATAACTTGGCGAGAGTGGCAAGAGTTATGATGAATGATAAATTTGGCTTGATTGATAACAAGGGAAGAGTGGTCATTGAGCCAGAGTTCGACGAACTTGATAGTTTTGCAGAAGGCTTGGCAGGTGCTAAAATAGACGGCAAATGGGGATTTGTTGACAAAGATGGAAATTGGATTATTGAGCCACAATTCGATTATGTCTGTGAGTTCGCCAAAAATGACTTAGCGATAGCCGAAAAGAACGGAAAATGGGGCGTTATCGACCAAACGGGAAAGTGGGTGATTGAACCATGGTTGGATATGATTCGGGAGTTCTACAATGGTTTAGCGGCTGCGGAAATGAATGGCAAATGGGGCATCATCAGCCAAACACGGAAATGGATTGTTACGCCCAAATACGAGTGTGCAACCCTATACGAAGGCATTCTGTTTGTGCAAGAAAACGAAAAATGGGGAATTGTTGACCAAGAAGGCAAAATCATTGCACAACCACAATTTGACGAGATAATCAATTAGGATGCAAGAGAATTGCTTTTATGTTACGTCGTAGCAGTCATATAGTAACTTAACAACTTAAAAACATAGGTTATGGAAAAAAATATTTTTAATGGAAAAGAGGCACAATACTTGGTTAATTATTTTCAAAGCATTGGTGTTATGGTAGACATTAGAAACCTTAGGAGGCGTCGACACTTGGGAGAGTATTCTGGAAGTACTGGAATGATTTACATATCCAAAGATATATCATCAGACCAAGTTGTACGAACACTTTTACATGAATTTGCCCATCACATACATTTTCAGTTAGAACATACTTTTCCTGGCTCTTTAGAAGTGATTTTTGATGATAAGTCAGCTGAAAAGTATAGAGAAGAGCTAACGGAAGTTACAATTTTTGTTCGGCAATACAAAGGAAGGACGGCAAACAGTGTAAGAGAGGAATGGCTAAGATTAAAAGAAAGAAAGAGGGAATTATTATCCAAAAAACAACGGTTACAAGAAGAAATTTTGGAATTTGAAAAGATTATAAAAGGTAAGTATCCAAACTTTCGGCGTTCTAAAGAATTTCCTGAATGTAAAAGTTATTTAGAAAACTCTGTAGCTCAATATCTGCTCAAAACTGACTATGTAAACTCCCGTTATTGGAAGAGCAATTGGTGGAGGTTTAATTCCACCGTGTGGGAGAACGCCCCGAGTTGGAAAGGCTTAAACCTAAGTATTAATAATATAGAAACAGATTTTCCTAATATGCCCAAAGAATTTGTGGCATATATAAGATTAAGATCACATCAAAGACAAATAGCCTCAATAAATGGCAGATTACCACGTGAAAAGAACTACTATCATTATTGTAGAGCTTCAGAATTATTTGCAAGACTTGTTCAAGGATTATATATGGACAAAGAACAAATAAAAAAACTTGCTCCAAATGCTTATAAA
>JAEEGL013723659.1_pt1 | contig 23529 bp, 15 predicted proteins | sample 9134231 | NCBI WGS metagenome assembly JAEEGL01 (sample SAMN16246548, study PRJNA631951) | gut metagenome | biome: gut microbiome; feature: rumen; material: fiber-attached | host: Bos | place: Iran: Karaj | collected 2018-10
AGAGTCTTTTGCAACAGCGTCAGTAAACCATTCTGATGCCAGATAGTCGCTGTTGGGCTCGTTGGCTGGGCGCAACTTCACTCCCAGACTGTCGTCACGCCAGGCGTATGGACAGAAGGCACGTCCCTTCTTCGGGTAATATCTGTCGATGAAGCTGATACCACAGCTGCGTATACGTGGATTATGCTCCACGATGCGTTTCATGATGCCATCCATAGCATCGGGCTGGCTCAGGTGATCTTCGATGTCCTTTATGTTGTTGTTTACTGCCACATTGACCTCAGACATTGCATTGCTGATGGTCATAGCGGATGCCTGCATGCTGCTGTGGAAATTGCTGCCGTTGACATTAACAAGTACAGAACTCGTTGTATGGTAAATAAGGTAAGCCAGAGCTCCCATCATTACTAAAAGCACCAGCATGACCCTACGGGTGAGTCTTCGTGCAAACGAGTGTTTATATTTCTTATCTTTCATCGCCTTTTTTATGTTTGACGCGACAAAGTTACGAAAAGTTGTTGGAAATACCAACCATAATAGTTAATTTATGCTGAAAAATTACGGATTATCCGTTAGAAATGTGTACTTTTGCAGGCTGAAAGTGAAAAAGAATGAGAAATAAGTTAGTATTATTAGTGATGATGCTCATCTCAGTGATGACATCCGTGAAGGCACAAGACGACTCAGAGATGAGTGCAAATGAGAGACAGGCAAAGAGAATTTTCAATCAAGCCTACCAGCAGGTGTTTGGCGAACAGGGAGCAACCCTCAGATATGATGTTAATATAACTGGTATCTACAAGACATACGGCACCATCTGGTATAAAGGCAAGAAGAGCAGATTCGAAGACGCGAAGATGAACTCCTGGAATGACGGAACTACTGTCTATACCATCAAGAAGAAAAAGAAGAAGAAAAAGGAGGTGGAGATTCATGAGTCGAAGAACAACAAGTCGGATAAGTATTCGAGCAAGTTCAAGTTCGTGCCGGAGAATTTCAATTACAGCATAGCTAATGATGAAGAAGGGCTGCTGCTGACTCTCAAGGCCAAGAAGGGAACAAAGGGAATAAAGGAAGTACAGGCTCTGGTAAAGAGACAGAGTTACGAACCTATCAGAGTGAGAATCAAGATCGCCTTTATCTGGACGACTATCAAGGTTTCCAATTTCAAGTCGGGTGGTATAACAGACGAGATGCTCAGATTCCCTGCTGAGAAATATAAAGATTATAAGTTTGTAGACAAACGATGATATCTGTAGAAGGACTGAAAGTGGAGTTTGGCGTTAAGCCGCTGTTCGTTGATGCTAGTTTCGTTATCAACGACAGAGACCGTATTGCCCTCGTAGGAAAGAACGGAGCCGGAAAATCCACGATGCTGAAGATACTCTGTGGTCAGCAGAAGGCTACGGCAGGAAATGTCAGCGTGCCTACAGACTGTCGTATAGGATATCTGCCTCAGGTGATGATACTCCAGGACGATACCACAGTACGTCAGGAGGCCCAGAAGGCTTTTGCAGATATCACGAAGATGAAGGAACGTCTGGACAAGATGAACCAGGAACTCGCAGAGCGTACTGACTACGAGAGCGAGAGCTATCTGACTCTGATAGAGAAATACACCACAGAGCATGAGCGCTATATGATGATGGGCGCAGAGAACTATGAAGCTGAGATAGAACGGACGCTTACAGGTCTGGGCTTCGTGCGTTCTGACTTCGAGCGTCCGACATCAGAATTCTCAGGAGGTTGGCGTATGCGTATCGAACTGGCGAAGATACTGCTTCAGAAACCCGATGTGTTGTTGCTCGACGAGCCTACGAACCATCTCGATATCGAGAGTATCCAGTGGCTGGAGCAGTTTCTGGCGCAGAGCTCGAGTGCGGTAGTGCTTGTGAGTCACGACAGGGCCTTTATAAATAATGTCTCCAATCGTACGCTGGAGATATCCTGTGGCAAGGTAATCGACTATAAGGTGAAATACAACGAGTATGTTGTACTCCGAAAGGAACGCCGGGAGCAACAGCTGCGAGCCTATGAGAACCAGCAGAAGGAAGTGGCTGATATGAAGGCCTTTATCGAGCGATTCCGTTATCAGGCCACTAAGGCTGTACAGGTGCAGCAGAAGATAAAGCAGTTGGAGAAGGTTGTGCCTATCGAGATAGACGAGGTGGATAACTCCGCTATGCATCTGAAATTCCCACCCTGTCTGCGAAGCGGCGACTATCCCGTGATCTGCGATGAAGTACGTAAGGATTATGGTGCTCATACCGTCTTTGATCATGTTACTATTACTATTAAGAGAGGTGAGAAGGTGGCTTTCGTCGGCAAGAACGGTGAAGGAAAATCTACTCTCGTGAAGTGTATCATGAACGAGATTCCTTTTACTGGCGAACTGAAGATAGGCCATAATATCCAGATAGGCTATTTCGCACAGAATCAGGCACAGCTGCTGGATGAGAATCTTACTGTGTTCCAGACTATCGACAATGTGGCTAAGGGCGATATCCGTCTGCGCATCAAGGATATACTCGGGGCATTTATGTTTGGTGGTGAGGAGAGTGACAAGAAAGTTAAGGTGCTTAGTGGTGGCGAGCGAAGCCGTCTGGCGATGATTCGCCTATTGCTGGAACCAGTGAATCTGCTTATTCTCGATGAGCCAACAAACCATCTCGACATGCCATCGAAAGATGTGCTGAAGGAAGCTATCAAGGCTTTCGACGGTACGGCGATTATCGTAAGTCATGATCGTGAGTTCCTGGATGGACTTGTAACCAAGGTATATGAGTTTGGAGGAGGTAAGGTTCGTGAACATCTGGGAGGTATCTATGATTTCCTACAGTCGAAGAAGATAAGCGAGCTCAATGAACTGGGCAGGGAAACAAATTATTCCCAGGCAGGAAACAATGTATCCCCAGTAAGGGAACAAAACATTCCCAGTAAGGGAACATCCGCTGAGCAGAAAGCTCTCGTCCAGCAAGCCGCCGACAAAGCGATGAGCTATGCCGAGCGCAAGGAACAGCAGAAACGTAAGAACCGTGCAGAGAAGGCTGTTAAGGAGTCGGAGGCGAAGATCGAGAAGATGGAAGGTCGTCTGAAAGAACTCAACGACCTGCTGATGAAACCTGAGAACGCCTCTGATATGGTGCTTGTGACTGAATATACCCAGACGAAACAGGCTCTCGATGAAGAGGTGGAGCGATGGGAGAAACTCAGCGAGGAACTTGAATCAATTAATTACTAATCAAAATAGATTGTTTTATGAAAAGAATTCTAACAATGATGGCAATGGCATCTGTTTCATTGATGACAATGGCTCAGGCGGAACTGGGATCAGGTCTTAATCAGGCTGATTTCAATAAGAATGTCCGTCCTGGTGATGATTTCTACGAGTACGCCTGTGGTGGATGGATGAAAGCTAATCCGCTGCCTGCTGCTTACTCTCGTTATGGTAGTTTTGACCGTCTTCAGGAAGAAAACGACAAGCGTATCAACGGTATCCTGAAAGAACTTCAGAGCAATACCTATGAGAAGGGTACTCTCGAGCAGAAACTCAGCGACCTCTACAAACTCGCGATGGATATCGATCGCAGAAACAAAGAGGGTGTGGCTCCTGTGATGCCTCTCATCAAGCGCCTTGAGGCTGCAAAGACAAACAAGCAGTTGTTTGATATCCAGTTGGAACTTGCTCCTTATGGTGAGCAGGAGTTTTTCTTCTGTGGTTTTGGTGCAGACGAGAAGAATGCAACACAGAATATCCTGAGTGTTTATCAGGGTGGTCTCTCACTCGGACAGAAGGAATACTACCTCGATAACGACAAGGCTACTGCCGATATCCGTGAGGCATTTAAGAAACACGTAGTCAAGATGTTCCAGCTCTTTGGTTTCAGTAAAGGTGCAGCTACAAAGAAGATGCAGAATATCATGAAGGTGGAGACGGCTCTTGCTAAAGTTTCTAAGTCTCGTACAGAGCTTCGCGACCCAGAGGCAAACTATAATAAGATGACCCTGAAGGAGTTTGAGGCAAAGTACCCTAACCTCCCATTGGTGAAGGTTATGAACGCTAAGGGTGTTGACACGAAGTATCTGCAGGAGATGGTTGTTGGCCAGCCTGCATTCCTCGAGGGAGCAAATAAGCTTGTTGGCACCATCAAACCAGCAGAGTATCGTGACGTGATGGAGTGGGGCTTTATCTCTGGTGCTGCTAACTATCTCAGCGATGCTACTGTTGCAGAGAGCTTCGACTTTAACGGTAAGATACGTTCTGGTCGTAAGGAGAATCATCCTCTCTGGAAGCGCAGTACTGCTCAGGTGGAGCGTGTTATGGGTGAGGCTCTGGGTAAGATCTACTCAGAGAAATATTTCCCTGAGGCAGCAAAGCAGCGTATGATCACTCTTGTCAAGAACCTCCAGATAGCCCTCGGCGAGCGTATCGCTGCTCAGAGCTGGATGGATGACTCTACTAAGGTGAATGCACTCCTGAAGCTGAACACATTCTATGTGAAGGTAGGATATCCTGACAAGTGGACTGATCTCACAAAGCTTCAGATTGATCCTATGAAATCTTATTACGAAAATATGCAAGAATGTGCTAAGTTCTGGCATGCGTGGCGTCTGGACCACACAGTAGGAAAACCAGTAGATCGTGATGACTGGTATATGAATCCTCAGACGGTAAATGCATATTATAACCCAACAACCAATGAGATCTGCTTCCCTGCAGGTATCCTGCAGTATCCTTTCTTTGATATGACTGCTGACGATGCTTTCAACTATGGTGCTATCGGAGTGGTTATCGGACATGAGATGACTCATGGATTCGATGATCAGGGTCGTCGTTTCGACAAGGATGGAAATATGCATGACTGGTGGACTGAGTCAGACGGAAAGAACTTTACAGAGCGTACTGATAAGTATGCTGATTTCTTCTCTGCTATCAATGTACTTCCTGACCTCAAGGGTAATGGACGTCTTACACTTGGTGAGAACCTTGCCGATCATGGTGGACTCCAGGTGGCATGGGCTGCTTATAAGAATGCTACAAAGCGTCAGCCTTTAGGCGAGAAAGACGGACTTACTGCCGACCAGCGATTCTTCCACGCATATGCAGGTGTATGGGCTGGTAATATCACAGAAGAAGAGATCCGCAATCGTACGAAGAGCGATCCTCACTCATTGGGTCGCTGGCGTGTAAACGGGGCCCTTCCTCATGTGGATGCATGGTATGAGGCCTTTGGTATAAAAGAGGGCGATAAGATGTTTATTCCTAAGTCAGAACGCCTCGATTTGTGGTAATTTAATACGAAAATGAAAAAAAATGCCGTCGTAAATGTAAATTTACGGCGGTTTTTTTGTTGCGTTTAGAGATTTTTTACTATCTTTGCACCAAACTTAATCAAAACACGTGTTTTTATGAGCGATATTACACTTAACCCTGATAAATCAAGTCGTGGAGTTCAACAACTACAGCGACAGGAACTGACGATGCACAGGCCTGCTGCTGATAATATACAGGCTCAGGCTGTCAATTATAATTCAGCCGCTAGTGTGAAGTGTCCGTATTGCGGAACTATCAACGAGCCCGATGCCCTTTTCTGCGCTTCTTGTGGAAAAGCTCTCGGAAAAGTAAGTTGCCCGAACTGTGGTGCGGAACTCGATCCCGATGCCGATTTCTGTGAGACATGTCATCATTATATCCGTACAGATGTCTGTTCCTTCTGTGGAGCACGCCTTTCGGGACATGAGGCTTTCTGTCCTGAATGCGGTAGTCCAAGAGGAGGTATCGTATGTCCAGTATGTCATACACTTAATGATTTCTCCTTCTGTAAACAGTGTGGCACAGCCCTGACGGAAGATGCCCGCCATCTGTTGGCAGAACTGCAGATGACTCCAGAATACCAGGAGATGCAGGCTTTGGCTAAGGAACTGCAGGAACTGGATATGCAGTTGCCCTATGCCAACGAGAAGGATCAGATTAAAGAGCAGTTGAACAATAAACTGCGTGAGCGTGTGCTTACCCTTCTTGCACAGGATAAGGGATTTGCGGCAACTATTGTGGAGAAACCCTCAAAGCGTGTGCCCAAGGCTGAATTAGACAGGAAGAAGGCAGACCGTGTTAATCGCCTGACAGAACTTCTCGAGAAGATGGCGCAGGTGCCACAGCCACAACCCGCGAAAGTGCGTAACTACGCTATGGCTTGTAAGCCTCAGGGTGTGAGACTGGCATGGGAGTGTAATTTCAAACATGCCTTGCATTCAAGTCCTTGCGGATGTGCCAAGCCGCAGATGGGAGGAAAGTGGATAGTTCTCGGCAAAAACTCAAGACAAGAAATAAAAGACGATAAATAAATGAGTACATTGAGACCAACAATACCAGGTGACCTTAACCAGGATCTGGATGATGCTAATGTAGATAAGACGATGCGCCCTGCAGAGGGTCTGGTGTCTCCAGATGTCGCACCGGTAACTGAAAAGACGATGCGTCCTGCAGAACCTATGACTACGCCAATGGTAGAAGATCTCTCTGCCGATGGTGAGTATTTTATACTCAAAGGAGAGAGATATCATAATCAGAGATGCCTGAGTGATAACTCCGGTGAGGCACAGGTGTTTCTCGTAGACAAGAACGGGCAGGATTATGTCCTGAAGATATATTATCCGAATTTCGACGTTAATAAGAAACTGCTACAGACCATCTATAACTTCGATTTCGAGATGGTTGTAGATCTTCTGGACTACGGCAAGACATATGTTGACGGAAAGCACCGTTCCTATGAACTGATGGAGTATCTGCATGGTGGAAACCTCGGTGACTATCATCTTAATGGTGATATGGACAAGTTCCGTAGGATAGCCCTTCAGGGTGCTGCGGCCCTTGCTTTCTGTCATAATAACAACGTGCTTCATAAGGATGTCAAGCCAAGCAATCTCTTCTTTCGTGACAAGGAACGTACAGAACTCGTGCTTGGTGACTTCGGTATTTCAAGTCTCTTGGAGCAGGATGGTAAATCACATCGTACCACTCAGGCAAGAACTCCTATCTATGCAGCACCGGAGATGTACTCTGATGTTATCGATGGAGTAGTGGAGATAACACCCGCTGCCGATTTCTATTCCTTGGGTATGACCCTGATGGCACTTTGGCTTGAAGGTAACCCCATGAGTAGCAACGAGCGCGTGATGATGCGTCAGAAGAATGAGGGCAGACTTCCTCGACTTAACGAACTTCCTGACAGGGTGAAGATGATTGTTCAGGGACTTACTTCTGTCAATCCTCTGAATCGTTGGGGGTTTGACGAGGTTGAGAAATGGTTCCTGGGCGAGAGCCCGAATGTGGATATATCATCACCTTTCCTGAAATACAAGACCTTCCTCGTAGACCCAGACCGTAACCTTGTCGCAGATAATATCCATGAACTGATTCCTCTGCTTGTTGAGAACGAAAAACTGGCAATAGGATATCTGTATAACGGGCGTATAGGCAACTGGCTTGAGTCGTGTGGTAACACAAAACTCAGCACTATCGTCAAGGATATCGTCGTAAACAGATACCCGGCAGACCAGCATGCAGGTCTTATGGCGTCTATATATGTCATGGAGCCTACATACTGCTATAAGGATGTGAAAGGCAATAACTGTGACGATATTCATAGTGTGGCAATGTCGATGCTTAGTTATCCTAAGGAGTATGGCATGTTGCTGACGAATCCTAACGATAATCTCTTCTTGTATCTCGAGTCGCATACCAAGTGTAATATCAAACGTCTGCGTTCTTATTTCGAGAAGACAGAGACATTCGATCCTCGTGTGGCAGTAATGAAGGTGGTTTATGAGATAGACCCTGAGATCCCTCTGATAGGTCGTTACCCATCGTCTACATTGAAGGAAATCGTGAAGACTTTCGGCAGAGAGGAGCTGAGTGATGATGACTGGCATTGTCTTACTGACGGACGACTCTTGTCTTGGATGTTCAGTCATGAAGACAAGATGGCCTGTGAGAGTTTGAGAATTCTCACACAAGGACAGCCGTATTCAAAGTCATTGGCATATAAGGTCCTTTATAATCTCGATCGTGAGGCTGCCTACGACCTGCGTTTTGCATTTACTACTATTGGAGTGGGCGATCTGCTTGCAGAGCGTCTCATGGAATCGCAGAATCTCAGTGCAGACGAGATAGAAAAGGAGTTTGATGATTTCCTTCAGCCAGGAGGCCGTTTCTGTTACTTTGCCCAACTGCATGGATGGAATGAGATTCTGAATGAGGCTAATCGTTGTTTTGATTTCAAGAGTGATGAGAATCGTGAGCGTCTTGGTGCCTATGATGCACGTACGGCACTGTATCGTTTCTGCAGAATCCTTGGTTCCACACCAGTATATAAGCTTTCTGACGGAACAGAGTTGAAAGACGGGCGTGATATCGATCCACGTAATTACGGCCTGATACGTCAGGAGATTCGTGATGGCTCGTTCATTCAATGGATGTCGGCATTCTTTCATGAAGATCCTAATGCAGACTTCACGGAGGAATATGCATATGAGCATACTCTTGAGGACTGGTTGAATGATATTGGAAAGATAGATAAAACACAGACTTATTATAAGCGATTCGTTGATGCCCGTAAGGAGACCTCCGACAGGGTAGATAGCGTAAGGACAGGATGGCGAAGAGCAAAGGCAAAGGAGAATATCTGGCGCTGGGTGTTCTATGCACTTTCTGGTGTGTGGATTCTTCTGGTGCTTATTTTTGGTGTCAACAGCGGATATATTCTTTCACATCCTCTGATATCTGTAGTTCTTCCTGTAGGTAGCATTACGGGTATCATCGTTTCCACAAGAGCATATTTCAGAGGATACGGTTTCTTCTTCTCGTTCCTCTGGGGAATCCTTGGAGTGGTATCGTCGTTTATACCTTTTATTATATTAAAATATATCTCTTTGTCTCATCCTTCTTTATTCAGTCTGACAATTGTGGCAATATCACTCGTGTATATGCTCGTATGCCATCTGACTGACTTCAGAGGTGATCAGAAGGCAGACAATAAGTTGATAAATGAAGTGCTCGATAATGACATCAAGTCAACTCTTCTCGAGCCACTTTACTATACTTTCAAGACCAAGTCTTACAGATTTAAGGGTTCTAAGTTCGGACTTCTCGACGATGTGACAGATCAGGTACGTTCTATCAGTGGCGAGAGCGTGCTCCATTATGTATTGTGGAGTCTGTTGGCATTGATAATGGTTGCTGATTTCATCGTTTACAGCCCGAAGTTCATGAATGTCGCTAATCCGAATTTGGATGAGGTTGAGAGTACGTCATCAGAGTTTATTCAGCAAATAGATAAAGAGGAAGATTAATGGTTTGCGAACATTGCCATAAAGACAACAGGAGCATAGCGAAATTCTGCAAGTGGTGCGGACAGCCACTGGTAAGTCAGAATCTCTTGGATAGGCTCGTTGGTCTTGATGATGTGAAACAGCAGCTTAAGACCATCGTGGACACCTATGCATTCCTTCGCTCCCGTAAAGATATAGCACAGGTACGCGTCTCTGTGAATGCGATAATAATTGGTGAGACGGGTACAGGTAAGACTGCATTGGCAGAGATACTGCGTGACTATTTCTATCAGAATAAGATTATCGAGAAACCGAAGTTGACGATGGTTGATGCTGTCGACTATCAGCGGTTTGTGGATAAGTGGGATGAGAACATCAAGAAGGCGAAGAACGGTATCTTGTTCTTTGATAATGTTCAGAAGCTCCTGCCTGATAAGTATTCAAATCAGGTAAATCCTCTCGATAAGCTCTTTGTTGAGATGGATAAGTGGGAAGACAATCCTATTGTGATTATGTCCGGTCTTCCTAAGGGACTCGATGACTTCCTTGAGAGCAACCCTGCTGTAGCAAACCGTTTCAAGTACAGGTTCCGTCTTCCATCCCCAGGATATCAGGAACTGACGGATATATGTAAGCTTAACCTCAAGACCCGTTATGGTATTGCCGACTTCACACCAGAGGCAGAGGATCAGCTGAAGCGTTTCTTCAAATATCAGGTGAAGATAAAAGATGAGACCTTTGGATATGCTCACCTCGCCACGAAGACTGCAGAGGATATCTTCACTCAGTTTATTACACGTGGTGCTCAGGCAACAGTTGTAGAGAAGGCTGATATCAAGGGTTATGTACCAGAGGAGCGCTCTATCGAGGATATCCTCAAGGATCTCGATAACTTCATCGGCATGAATGAGGTGAAGAGTGCTGTACGTGAGATTGCCTACTCTGTGCAGAATGCTGTTCAACGTGCAGAGCGAGGATTAGGTGAACAGGAGAAGATGTCTATGCACATTATCCTTACAGGTAATCCGGGAACAGGTAAGACTACGATAGCACGAAAACTTGGTGAGATACTTGCTGCCATAGGATATCTCGACAGCGGACATGTTGTTGAGGTAGACCGTGCAAAGATGGTTAGTCCTTATCAGGGAGAGACTCCTAAGGTAGTAGATCGTCTCTGCGATAAGGCAATGGGTGGTATTCTCTTTGTAGACGAGGCATATACCCTTGCACCTGTAAATGCTGGTGGCGACAGGGATAATCAGGGAGCTCAGGCTCTTGAAAAACTGATGAAACGCATGGAGGATGACAGAGGAAAGTTTGTGGTTATTGCAGCAGGCTATCGTACGGAGATGGAGAATCTCTTCCGCATCAATCCTGGATTCCGTAGTCGTTTCAACTATTTCCTCAATATCGAAGACTATAATCCTGATGAGCTCTATCAGATTATGCTTGTATTTGCTAAGGCAAAGAAGTATCTGTTCTCTCCTGAGGCTGAACAGCTGACAAGGAAGATGATAGGCGAGATGTACGACTCTCGTGGAAAGGATTTTGCCAACGGACGTACTATCCGCTCGCTCTTTGACCAGATATGCAAGAAACAGGCTCAGCGCCTACAGGGAGCTAATATCTCTATGATGAGCAACGAACAGCTGATGACTATCGATGACAGGGATATTCCTTATGAGGCTCCAAAGACTGTTGACTATAAGGATTGTCTCAAGGCACTTGATGGACTTGTTGGTCTGGGAGCTGTGAAGAAGGAGATATCCAACCTTGCTGCGTTCCTGAATCTCCAGATCAAACGTGGTGAGACAAACACCTTCCAGGGTAAGCACTATGTGTTTACTGGTAATCCTGGTACAGGTAAGACTACTGTCGCACGTATCATGACTGATGTATTCAAGACTCTGGGAATAGTATCACGAGGACAACTTGTTGAGGCAGATCGTGCAAAACTTGTTGCAGGATATTCTGGACAGACAGCTATAAAGACCAATCAGCTTGTTGATGAAGCTATTGGTGGCGTGCTCTTCATCGATGAGGCATATACCCTAAAATCAAATGATCAGGATTCTTTTGGTGCTGAGGCTATCGATACCCTTCTGAAGCGTCTTGAGGATGATCGTGGTAAGTTTATCTGTATTGTTGCAGGCTATACTGATCAGATGCACGACTTCATCGATACTAACCCAGGACTGAAGAGCAGATTCACGCAGACAATTCATTTCGAGGACTATACTCCTGACGAGCTGACTCAGATATTCCTTAATCTTGCCTCAGGTAAGAAGTTTACTGTCGACGAGAACACTAAGGGAGCTATCCATCGTCAGTTTGAACAGCTCTATCTGCGTCGTGACAAGAACTTCGGCAATGCCCGTGAGGCACGTCGTATCTTTAATGAGGCTGTTGAGAAACAGAGTCAGCGACTGGTAAGTCTTATGACAGATCCAAACTTCAAGGAGGAGGATATGTACAAGATCACTATCGCAGACCTGCCAATGTCACAGAATGAGGCTGCTCGTCCTCTCGATGAAGTGCTCAATGAGCTCGATGAGTTTGTGGGAATGCGTACTGTCAAGAACTCTATCCGACGTCTGGCTGTACAGAGTATGTTTATGAAACAACGTGCTGCTGCTGGTGCAGGAAATGTCCAGCAGATGTCGATGAACTTCATCCTTACAGGTAATCCTGGTACAGGTAAGACCTCTATTGCACGTAAGATGGGAGAGGTGCTTCAGGCTATGGAGATACTGCCAACATCACGTGTCATCGAGTCAAGTCGTGCCACTCTTGTAGGAAAATACATGGGTGAGACTCCCAAGATAGTCAACAATATGTGTGATAAGGCTATGGGTGGTATCCTATTCATTGATGAGGCCTATACCCTCAGTGATGGAGGTGATATGTATGGTAAGGAAGCTATCGACACCTTGATGAAACGAATGGAGGATGATCGAGGTAAGTTTGTCGTGATTGCCGCTGGATATAAGGATAAGATGGAGGAGTTTATGCAGATAAACCCAGGTCTTGCCAGCCGTTTCACTCACAAGCTTCAGATAGATGACTATAATGAAGATGAGCTGTTGGCGATCTTTAAGGGAATGGCTCAGAAGGAACAGTATCAATTATCGCCTACTGCCGAGTTTAAGTTGCTGGACAAGATCTATCGTCTTGTTGTCAACAAGAACGAGAACTGGGGTAATGCCCGTGAGATGCGCAACCTGCTTGACTCTACGATTCAGAAACTCTCAGAGCGAGTATCCCAGATGCCGCCAGATCAGGTGACAAAGGAGACCTATCAGATTATACAACCAGAAGATATTGAATAACAGATATGATTATTTGTCCTACATGTAGAGAAGAGATAGATGGCGATTCACACTTCTGTGATCAGTGTGGCCAGGCTTTACTATATTGCAACCAATGCGGACACGTTGGTATTGGACGCAGATGTACGCGGTGTGGAGGCCTGATGGTTGCTCCAAGTGATCAGAATGGAAGTAATAACCCTGCAATGTCTGCTAGTCTTCAGGCAGAAATCACACAAGGAACTCAGTCAGGAAACAGCATTGCTGGTCCATTGGTTCAGGAACGTCCTGCCTCTTCAGGTGTGCCTGTGCTCACTTTGGCTAACGACAGCCTTAATATCCGTATCGTTGGTATTAACGGTGCCGTGATAGGTCGTCGTAAAGGACCATATACCCAGTTCTTTGAACAGCATGCTTATGTGTCAGGTGTTCATGCCCAACTGAAATATAAGTCAGGATCAGGGTGGGTTATCACAGATAAGCACTCGTCGAATGGTACAAAGGTTAACCAGCGTCCGCTGCAGCCAGATGTGGATATGGCACTTCATAATGGTGACATTCTCACTATCGCCAATGTCAACCTTCAGGTTATTGTAAGATAGTATTAATAATGATTGAACTGAATATATCCTCAGCCAGTAGAATCGGCTGTGTGAGACATAATAATGAAGATATGATCCTGATTAAGGATCAGTTTATCCGAAACGCAGAATATCGCACTTTTATCACTCTTAACGACTCCGACCGTTGTTTGATAGCAGTTGCCGACGGTATGGGTGGTCATAAGAGTGGGGAAGTGGCAAGCCATGATACACTTCACAATCTCCATTATTTCTTTGGTGACCTGCCTGTTGGTCTTGATACAAGTGCATTCAACGAAATGATCATCGAATGGTTGGAGTCTATCAATATGATTATCGACTCTAAGGGAAAGGTTGACGACAGGTATAAGGGTATGGGTACCACTCTGGTGGCTATTGCATATTATGATGGCGAGTTCTATTCCCTTAACTGTGGAGACAGTCGTCTCTATCGATATCGCAATGGGGAACTAAAGCAACTTTCTACGGATCATTCTCTGAGTAACCTCAGGGGAGAGAAACAGCACTCCAACATCATCACTAATTGCATTGGAGGCGGATGTACCAGCAGTTATGTCGACATAGTTGAGATGACCCAAGACATTTTAGATGAAGATACCTATCTGCTCTGCAGTGACGGACTTTCTGATATGATAAGTGATGAACAGATAAAGAAACTGCTTGCTAATGGTGCAGATGCAGATGCTCTATGTGAGGAAGCAATCGCCTATGGTGGTTATGATAATGTCTCTGCTTGTGTTATTCGTGTAAAAAAGTAAAGGAGAAAGAATTATGCCATTAAGATTACCAGACAGGCTTCCTGCCATTGATCTGCTTAAGCAAGAGAACATCTTTGTGATGGACGATACCAGAGCTCATTCTCAGGATATACGTCCTTTGAAGATTGCTATTCTCAATCTGATGCCGCTAAAGATAACTACTGAGACAGACCTTATCCGTCTGCTCTCAAATACTCCTCTTCAGCTTGACATCAGTTTTATGAAACTGAAGAGCCACACTCCAAAGAATACTCCAATAGAACATATGATGATGTTCTATCGCGATTTCTCTGAGATGCGACATGAGAAGTATGACGGTATGATTGTCACGGGTGCTCCAGTAGAACAACTGGAGTTTGAGGATGTAAGCTATTGGGATGAGATAAAGGATATTTTCTCGTGGGCGCGTACGCACGTAACTAGTACATTATATATATGTTGGGCTGCACAGGCAGGACTGTACTATCATTATAATGTGCCTAAGTATCCGCTGCCAATGAAGATGTTTGGAATATTCCCACAGAAGATTCTTGATCCCCAATTGCCTATCTTCAGAGGCTTCGATGATGAGTTTATGATGCCTCACAGCCGTCATACTGAAGTGCATCGTGAGGATATACTCAGCAATTCAGATCTTACTCTCCTGGCAGAGTCAGAGGATAGTGGGGTTAGTATAGTGATGGCTCGTGGAGGGCGTGAGTTCTTTATAACAGGACATCTTGAGTATTCGCCCAATACTCTCGACAACGAGTATAAGCGTGACAAGGGCATCCGCGATGATGTGGCCCTGCCAAAGAACTATTATCGAAATGATGATCCAGATCAGGGACCAAAGGTTACCTGGCGTTCACATGCTAACTTGTTTTATACCAACTGGGTGAACTACTACGTATATCAGGAGACACCATATAACATTGAAGATATCCGATAATTGTGAGAGCATTAGAGTTGCTGGCCCCAGCTAAGAACCTTGAATGTGGTATTGCTGCCATTGATCATGGGGCAGATGCTGTGTATATAGGAGCTTCACGTTTTGGAGCCCGTGCTGCAGTAGGTAATAGTCTTGAGGATATCCATAAGCTCTGCGAATATGCCCATCCTTTTGGGGCAAAGGTATATGTAACGGTAAACACCATCCTATATGATGACGAGCTGGATGATACTCATAAGCTCCTTTCTGGTCTTAAGAAGGCTGGGGTAGACGCTATCCTTGTACAGGATATGGCGATACGTGAGATGGGTGATGGATTAACTCTTCACGCATCCACACAGACAGATAACCGTACTCCAGAAAAAGTTAAGTGGTTTCGTGATATAGGATTTTCACGAGTGGTTCTCGCAAGGGAACTGTCTGTAGATGAGATAGCTGAGATTCATCGTCAAGTGCCAGATGTAGAACTTGAGGTTTTTGTTCATGGTGCTTTGTGCGTAAGTTATTCTGGTATCTGCTATGCTTCGCAGTACTGTTTTGGACGTAGTGCTAATCGAGGAGAGTGTGCACAGTTCTGCCGAATGAAATTCTCTCTTCAGGATGCTGACGGCAGGGAAATAGAGCGTGATCGTTATCTCTTGTCTCTGAAAGATATGAACCAGAGTGATTCTCTCGAGGAACTCATAGCTGCAGGAGCCACATCATTTAAGATAGAGGGACGACTGAAAGATATCTCCTACGTAAAGAATGTAACAGCTTCATACAGTCTGCGACTTAATGAGATAATACGTAAGGACCCTAACAAATATTGTCGAAGTTCCAAGGGTATTTGTACTTATACCTTCACGCCTGATCTGCGTAAGACTTTCAACAGAGGATATACCCATTATTTTCTTCATGGTCGTCAGCCTGACATCGCTTCTTTCGATACTCCTAAGGCTATGGGAGAGTATGTGGGTATGGTAAAGGAACTGCGTCACGACTCTTTTAATGTGGCAGGAGTGGCAAGTTTTGCAAACGGTGATGGATTATGTTTCATTAATCAGCAGGGAGTACTTGAGGGGTTCCGTGCAAATAGGGTAGTGGGTAATAGAATATATCCATATCGTATGCCTCATGGACTATGTCCAGGAGTTCGTCTCTATCGTAATAGTGATCAGGAGTTTGAACGTCTTCTCTCTCGTCAGAGTGCTGATCGAAGGATTCCTATCACTATCTTGTTACGAGCTGTGCCAGAGGGTTTTACTCTTACAGCTCAAGGTGTGTCTGTAAGGATTTCATGTGAGCATCAGGAGGCAAGAAAATCGCCAATAGAGAATATCAGGATTCAGTTGTCGAAACTGGGTGATACGATTTTTAGCTGTGCGGATGTGGATATCCCTGATGATTTCAATTACTTTATTCCTAATAGTGTTCTCTCTGATTTGCGACGTGCACTTATTGCGGAACTCCAGAATAATCGCACAGGGGTGCGCACAGGGGGACAGGCACCCTGTGAGGTTAATAAAAGAAGTCAAATTGCTGAGTATCCTCTTTATTCGCAAGACTATTTCCATAATATCTCAAATCATCTCTCACAGCGTTTCTATGGGGTGAAAGAGAAATCTGCTTTCGAACTGAAGAGTTCGTCAGAGATAAGGGACCTTGATGGGCCTATAATGCAGTGTCGGCATTGCATAAGATATTCCCTTGGTTATTGTGTGAAGAATGGTGGTAAGCGTCCTGAGTGGAGAGAGCCCCTTTCTCTTGTCCTTGGTGATGGTCGTCGATTCCAACTGGAATTCGACTGTAAGCATTGTCAGATGAATGTGTATGTTAGTGAATAGTTAATAGATAATAGTGAATAGTGTAGAGAATAAAAGTAGAATGTTTCGTAGTTTGTTCAGGGCTTTGCTTTGGATGCTATTTACCATTCACTATTCACTATTCACCATTTCCTGTTACAATCAGGGTCCGATTACCTCTGATGCCTGGGATTTGACTCAGCAACAGCTGGACTCAATATCTTTCTATTCCACTCATCATTACACTCAGGGATATAACTTTATAGTAAGTCGCGACTCATTGCATATTCTGGAACAACAGAGTGAGATGATGCCTGTGCCTGATATCTTAACGTCTGAGTTTACTAATGGTGATGTTACAATGCCGCTATTATCGCTTGTTGATTCTATCAAACTGCAGCGCAATGAAAGGCTTGTTGTTGCTGATATCCGTACTGTTCCTTCCGACTCTATTGATTCCGTATGGGTAAAGGTTGCTCGTGACCAGCTTACTCAGGGATGGGTACGTGAGAGTGATCTTCTGAAGGCTGTTTCACCAGATGATCCTATAAGTCAGTTTATAGATTATTTCTCTAATGCACACCTCCTTATATTCCTCGCTTTCTGTGTGGTAGTAGGTGGAGCATACGGACTACGCAGTCTTATGAAAAAGGGTGCGAAGATTGTACATTTCAATGATATCCCTTCATTCTATCCTACATTATTGTGTCTGTTGATATCTTCTTCCGCAGTACTTTATAGTAGCATCCAACTCTTTGGTCCTGAGTCGTGGCGGCATTTCTATTATCACCCTTCGTTGAATCCTTGGGCCTTGCCTTTGCATTTGGGACTCTTTGTGTCGTCTGTATGGGCTATCGTGATTGTTGCTATTGCTACTGTCGATGATATTCGTCATCGTCTGCCATTGGGTGAGGCTCTGCTTTATCTTGGTGGCATGACAGCTGTATGTGCTGTCGATTATGTAGTATTCAGCGTCACTACGTTATATTATATTGGTTATCCTTTGCTTATAGCTTATTTCGTTTTTGCTATTTACCGTCTGTCCTTGCAAAAATCCATATAAATAATTTGGTAGTGTCATCAGATTTTAGTAATTTTGCAGCCGTTTTCTATTAATAGGTATGCAAGATATACGTAATATTGCGATTATAGCTCACGTAGACCACGGTAAGACTACGCTGGTCGATAAGATGATGCTTGCTGGAAATCTCTTCCGTGAGGGACAGAATCTCAGCAATCAGGTGTTGGATGCAAATGACCTCGAGCGTGAACGAGGCATCACCATTCTCTCGAAGAATGTTTCTATCAACTGGAAAGGTGTTAAGATTAATATCATCGACACCCCAGGACACTCCGATTTTGGAGGTGAGGTAGAGCGAGTGCTGAATATGGCCGATGGCTGTCTGCTGCTCGTAGATGCTTTCGAGGGTCCTATGCCACAGACACGTTTCGTGTTGCAGAAGGCTCTTCAGATTGGTCTGAAGCCAATAGTCGTAGTTAACAAGGTAGACAAGCCAAACTGTCGTCCAGAGGAGGTATATGAGATGGTGTTCGATCTTATGTTCTCACTCAATGCTACTGAGGATCAGCTTGATTTCCCTGTGGTATATGGTTCTGCAAAGAACGGTTGGATGGGTGAAGACTGGAAGACTCCTACTGATAACATCACTTATCTTCTTGATAAGATCATCGAGGTGATTCCTGCCCCAGAGCAGATAGAGGGTACTCCTCAGATGCTTATTACCTCACTTGACTATTCAAGCTACCAGGGACGTATCGCCGTAGGCCGAGTTCATCGTGGACAGGTGAAGGATGGTATGCAGGTAACCATCGCTCATCGTGATGGTTCGATGGAGAAGACTAAGATTAAGGAACTTCACACTTTCGAGGGCATGGGCCATGTTCGTACAGAGAGTGTTGACTGTGGAGATATCTGTGCTGTCATAGGACTGGATAAGTTCGAGATTGGCGACACCATCTGTGATATCGAGAATCCTGAGCCACTTCCACCAATTGCTATCGATGAGCCTACAATGTCGATGCTTTTCACCATCAACGACTCTCCATTCTTTGGTAAGGAGGGAAAGTTTGTTACCTCTCGTCACATCAACGATCGTCTGGAGAAGGAACTCGAGAAGAACCTTGCTTTGAGAGTTGAGCCTTTCGAGGATTCTACAGATAAGTGGATCGTATCAGGACGTGGAGTGTTGCATCTCTCTGTGCTTGTAGAGACAATGCGTCGTGAGGGCTATGAGCTTCAGGTAGGACAACCTCAGGTTATATATAAGGAAATTGATGGTAAGAAGAGTGAGCCTATTGAGGAACTGACTATCAACGTTCCTGAGGAGTTCTCTTCAAAGATGATCGATATGGTTACTCGTCGTAAGGGTGAGATGACCTCTATGGAGTCACAGGGAGAACGTGTAAACATCGAATTCGACATTCCTTCTCGTGGTATCATTGGTCTGCGTACTAACGTACTTACAGCATCTCAGGGTGAGGCTATCATGGCTCATCGCTTTAAGGAGTATCAGCCTTACAAGGGCGAGATAGAACGTCGTGTTAATGGTTCTATGATTTCAATGGATACTGGTAATGCTTTTGCTTACGCTATCGATAAGCTTCAGGATCGTGGTAAGTTCTTTATTGATCCAGGTGAGGATGTGTATATGGGACAGGTTGTGGGTGAGCATGTTCACGACAACGACCTTGTGGTTAATGTATGCAAGGCTAAACAACTGACAAACGTTCGTGCTTCTGGTACAGACGACAAGGCCCGTATCATTCCTAAGACAGTGATGAGTCTTGAAGAGTGTCTGGAGTATATCAAACAGGATGAGCTTGTTGAGGTTACCCCAAAGTCAATGCGTATGCGTAAGGTCATCCTTGATCATGATCAGAGAAAGAAAGCTTCGATACAGAAGGATAAATAAAAAAGAAAGCGTAGCTGCTGCTACGCTTTCTTTATGTTCTTCCAGTTGTCGCTGAAGTCTGTCATCTTTGGGAAAAGCAAATCTGCATTCGCATCAAGCAACACCTGAGCTGGCAGAGGACCCGTATTTACTGCGATGGTGAAAATCCTTGCAGCCACTCCTGCTCTCACTCCTAATGGCGCATTCTCTACCACAAAGGCCTCCCAGGGTTTAAGGTCACCTGATTTCTTCAGTCCTGTAAGATATGGGTCAGGATTGGGCTTGCCTCGTTTTACATCGTAGGCTGTGGTGATATGGCTCTCATCGACAAACTCCCCAAAGTCTTTCAGTATTCTCTTTATCAGAGGACGCTGACCACTGCCGGTAACGATACCTATCTGTATACCGTCAGACTTTATCTGTCGCATTAGGTCTATGATTCCTGGCATAATAGGAGCTTCTGGCATCTCATGGAAGATACGGCTTTTCTCGTCATACATTATCTGAGCCTCTGCCTCATCGATCTCACGACCTTGTTGTTTTAACACCATCATACGGATGGTATCTACACCTCGTGCTCCTTCAGTGGCATAGGCATCATCAGCAGTCATCTTGATGCCGAACTTAGCCATGCTCTCTTGCCACGCAACAGCATGATTAGGCATAGAGTCATAGAGCACTCCATCCATATCAAAGAGCACGGCTTTGAGGTTGATACTCTCAAAGCCGTGTCTTTCTAAGTATTGCTTTATCGCTAATGCGAACATCAGGCTAAGCGCTCTTTAATGGCTTTGCTCTCAGCCTCATATCCTGGCTTATCCAGCAGAGCAAACATATTCTTCTTGTAAGCCTCTACACCAGGCTGGTTGAATGGGTTGACGCCAAGGATATTACCACTGATACCACAGGCAATCTCGAAGAAGTAGATGAGCTGTCCGAGGTAGTACTCAGAGAGGCGAGGCACAGAGATGCGGATGTTGGGCACGCCACCATCAACGTGAGCCAGCTGGGTTCCAAGCTCTGCCATCTTGTTTACTTCATCCACACGCTTGCCAGCGAGGAAGTTCAGACCATCGAGATTCTCCTCATCGCTTGGGAAGAGCAGCTTCTTCTCTGGTTCCTCGATGCTGATAACAGTCTCATAGATGGTGCGCTCACCTTCCTGGATCCACTGTCCCATAGAGTGAAGGTCGGTAGTGAAGTCTACTGATGCAGGGAAGATACCCTTCAGATCCTTACCCTCAGACTCTCCATAGAGCTGTTTCCACCACTCGCTGAAGTAGTGCAGCTTAGGCTGGAAGTTGACCATAATCTCTATCTTCTTACCATTCTGGTAGAGACCATTACGCAGTGCAGCATACTGAGCAGCTGGGTTCTCTGCGAAAGGCACATCCTTGCCACAAACCTTCTCCATCTCCTGAGCACCAGCCACCAGTTCCTTGATGCTGAAACCAGCACATGCGATAGGCAGCAGACCTACTGGAGTAAGTACAGAGAAACGTCCACCCACATTGTCAGGTATGATGAAGCTCTTGTAACCCTCCTTGTCAGCGCAAGTGCGTGCAGCACCCTTCTTAGCGTCGGTTACGGCTACGATAACCTTCTTTGCCTCTTCCTTGCCACGCTGAGACTCACACTGCTTCTTCAACAGACGGAAGGTGAGGGCTGTCTCTGTGGTAGTACCACTCTTGGATATATTGATAACGCCAAACTTCTTACCTTTAAGATACTCTGTCAACTCGAAGAGATAATCCTCGCCGATGTTGTTACCAGCAAAGAGGATTGTGGGGTTGTTCTTGTCGTTAACGAGCCATGCAAAAGAATTACCCAGGGCCTCAATGACAGCGCGGGCACCTAGATAAGAACCTCCGATACCTGCTACAACGATAGCCTCGCAGTTCACACGAAGAGTGTTTGCACAAGCCTGCAGCTCATCGATGAAATCAGGAGTGATACTTGATGGCAGGTGAAGCCATCCTAAGAAATCATTACCTGGACATGTACCATTCTCAAGAGCCTCTTGAGCGGTATTTACTTTTGGCTCGAAAGCCTCTACAGCGCCCTTCTCTAAGAAGCAAGCAGCTTTTGTGATGTCTAACTTAATGTTGCTCATAGAAATGTTTTTATCTAAAAGAATCTGTTAATAATTTAATCTCAATCTGTGGTGCTATACGCTCGTACAATATATTATACACTGCGTCGAGGATAGGCATATTAACGTGCCAGTGGCGATTGATCTCCTTCATGCACTTCGTTCCAAAAAATCCTTCTGCTATCATCTCCATCTCTATCTGAGCCGACTTCACGCTATAGCCTTTTCCAATCATCGTTCCAAAGGTGCGGTTACGAGAGAAATTACTATATCCTGTCACCAGCAGGTCGCCAAGATATACAGAGTCGTAGGCGTTGCGGTCTATGGGATGTACTGCTGTAAGGAAACGGTTCATCTCCTGTACGGCATTAGAGATGAGTACTGCCTGGAAGTTGTCACCATACTTAAGTCCGTTGCAGATACCTGCTGCAATAGCATATACATTCTTCAATACACTGGAGTACTCAATACCAATAACATCTGTAGATGTCTTTGTCTTGATATACTCGCTGCAAAGAACATCAGCAAAAGCCCTTGCTTTCTCGCGGTCGGCACATCCCACAGTGAGGTAGGAGAGACGTTCCAGAGCCACCTCCTCTGCGTGCGATGGTCCTCCGATACATGCGAGATTGTCATAGGGCACGTCAAACACCTGATGGAAATACTCGCTACAAACGAGGTTCTCATCAGGAACAATACCCTTGATGGCTGTGATGACGTATTTGTCGCGAATACGCGTCTTAAGTTTCTTAAGATGACTCTTCAGATATGGTGAGGGAGTAACAAACACCAATGTGTCGTACTGCTGTACGATCTTATTGATGTCGCTACTGAAGAATATTTCGTTGATGTCAAAATGTACGCTGGTAAGATATGCTGGGTTATGCCCCATACGACGGAAATCTTCTATCCTGTCGTCGCGGCGCATATACCATCCGATATGATGGGTATGATCTACAATAATCTTGGCGATAGCCGTTGCCCAGCTTCCACCACCGATTATCGCTATTTTTCCACAATCGTACATACTAACACTTATTAGACAGAGTAATTTTTAGACAGAGTAACATATTTATTATTTTGATATGGTATCATTTTTTTGTTATTTTGTTACTATGTCTTAATCCTTACTATGTCTTTATTTTACTTTGTCGATCCAAGCTGCTACTTCGTCTACAGATGGCTTCTGAAGTTCGAGCTTGTATTTCTTTACTATGTCTCCGATTTTCTGCTGCAGACCCTGGGGCTTCTCGTCCTTAATGTTTGTTATCAAGTTGAATCCTGCCTTGCGCAGAACTGGTACCCAGTCTTCAGAAACGCCAATCTCTGCCCACTCTGCTGGGGTGCTCTGTGGAATCTTCTTCTCAGGCTTCATCTGTGGGAACAGCATAACCTCACCAATAGCGAACTTACCTGTGAGCAGCATTACCAGACGGTCGATACCAATACCGATACCGAATGTTGGAGGCATGCCGTACTGAAGGGCACGCAGGAAGTCCTGATCGATGATCATGGCCTCGTCGTCTCCCTTGTCGGCAAGTTTCATCTGCTCGATGAAACGCTCCTCCTGATCGATTGGGTCGTTAAGCTCAGAATAAGCATTAGCCAACTCCTTACCATTGACCATCAGTTCGAAACGCTCAGTGAGTCCTGGCTTAGAGCGGTGCATCTTGGTGAGCGGTGACATCTCTACAGGATAGTCGGTGATGAAGGTAGGCTGGATGAAGGTGCCCTCGCAGAACTCGCCAAAGAGCTCGTCGATGAGCTTACCCTTACCCATGGTCTCATCTACATCCATGCCTTTAGAGAGAC
>JAEEGL016576965.1_pt1 | contig 23529 bp, 23 predicted proteins | sample 9134231 | NCBI WGS metagenome assembly JAEEGL01 (sample SAMN16246548, study PRJNA631951) | gut metagenome | biome: gut microbiome; feature: rumen; material: fiber-attached | host: Bos | place: Iran: Karaj | collected 2018-10
AAAAAAACGGACGACACAGTAAATGAGAACGACTGCATGCTGATCTATTTTGGTATGGAGTTTGTAGATGACAGGGATTATCCCACCTTCGAATATTTCTATCCGAGCAAGGAATTTGAAAATACTGATCTTGCCCATCTGGTCATGGTCTATAAGGGAGAGTACAAGGATAACTTCAAGTACGGTGACATCGTGACCCCGAGCAAACAGGTAGACTTAAGCAAATACGATCTCGAGTTTCATCTTAAAGGAGACTCAACATATAATCCGTACGCAGAATTCCATGAATTAGATCCTGACACGGAGTTTTCCTATAAAGGAAGCGTTTTTAAAGACATGGAAAAGAAGACGCTGATAGTGACAAATGATAAATACTGGTCTGATAGCGAAAACAGTTTCACGACGATCACAATGAAGGACAAGAACGGGAGGATCTATTCTTATTCCTATATGTGGAGAAATCCCGAAGAAGGGAGACCGGACATATTAAATAATGCTATCGGGGATTCGATCGATTTTGCCGTCTACAAAAATAATGCGATCATGAAGCTGTCTGAAGGAGCAGGGTTGGAAATAGGAACGGTAATAGTTCCTGATGTCAACACATCGTTCAACGAAAAAGAATTCCTGATCTTTATCGGAAGGGAAGACGGATACCCTGTATTTAACTACTATGCTCCTGACATAAACGGAGATTCAGAGGACCTCGACTGTCAGACGGTATTCTATACGGGAAGCCTGAAACAAGCTCCCAAATACGGTGATGTGTTTGTAATCCCGGATGGCGCGGTAAACATCCAAAGAAGCCGCAATGTCGACGACAACAGTCTTGAAAGACCCTACTGCATATCGTACGAACTGGATTACAAGACTGAGCTTAAATACATAGGTAACGGTTTTGATATAATGCCGAAGAAAGAGCTTGTATTGGGAAGCTGCGATTACGTCGGTTTTCATCTTTTCAGCTGCACTCTTGTAGAGCCGGACTATTCCGCCTACCACATTTTCGCCTATTACTCGACAGTCAATGAGGTGAAACTGGATAGCACGGAAACCGGCGCAACGGTTGAATTTATATGCTATAAGAACCGCCTGATCATTCCTGCGGCCAATGACCGGGCAACCTGAACATAAATATGCTTAATAAAAAACACATCATGTTATATATTCTTATCGCAGGTATCATCTTCACTCTGCCTGCCTGTTCGAAGGGGACTGATACCCGGGTTCCGACGTCTGCAACTTCGACAAGATCGTCGAACTTTAAGGCGCCTGATATGCCGGACGATCCGGATCACGAACCTCCGCAGGGGATGGGATTCGACATTTCAAATGAGGATATCTTCGAAAAGGGTTATTACGCAGTTCAATACGATTCATTCACAAGCGCATACTTCTTCTGGTCATCGACAAACAATTCCGGATCAGACATAGAGTGGAGCGTATATCTTTCCGATACGGAGCTCACGGAAGACGAGATCAAAGAACTGTCCAAAACAAAACCGCTGGCGGTCAACGAAGGATCGGATTCAATATACGAGGGTCAGTGGATATACGTCCTTTGCAGCGTAAATAAAGAGACTGCAAAGGCACCGGTCGACTCGGCATTCCATCTCTCAAGCTTCAGGGACTACGCCTGACGGATGCTTTTCGATAATATAAAAGAAATATCGCTTAGGCTGGTTGACCGGCAGGTTAACAGAGCAACACTTTTGCAGAAAGGAAGAATGAAATGGGATTATTTGATGCATTAAAAAAGAAGAAGACGGTAAGCTTTGAGGAGATCGATTCGGTCGCCAAGGCTCAGGAAGAATGCAAGAAGGGTAATCTCGAGAGAATGTATATCATGTCACCGATCTTCGGAGGAACGGATGATCCTCATAATATCCTTTATGTTCCTGTCGGTGTGAACAGGATCAAGGCAGGGTATGACAATATACTTGCAGATCTTGTAGAGCAGGGCAAAGCATCATCATTTAAATGCAAGCCTGAATATAAGGGCAAGAGCGTGGTGCCCAGCAAGATCACTATCACTTCCGGCAAAGACGGAGTAGATGTTTTCAATCAGACGATCGAAGTTTGGTAAGGATCGAAACGCAGATCAGTTCAGGCAGTCCTTATGGTTCAGTATAATCTCACAGGTACTTTTTTGAGGGCTGAAAAAGTACGATTTGTGGTTTTTTGTTCTTAACCGTAAATATCCGGAACATAACGAACTATGTACGGAAATGATTTTTAAGGAAAGAAGTTTATGGAGATAACATCAGAAAGACTGCTGATAAGACCCTTGGGACCGGAGTATCTGGAAACCTATAATGCGTATGCCATGAATACCGAAAATGCCAGATATATGTGTTTTCTTCCCCATGAAGATGAGAAGGAGTCACTGGAATTTCTAAAAAAGGCAGAAGCGGAATGGTCAAAGCCCGATCCGGTTTTTTATGAGTTTGCCATAATCCATAACGGAGAGCATATCGGCGGTATCAGCGTTCATATGGAGTACGGCAAACCGGTCCTCGGCTGGATAATCAACAGGAAATACCAGGGAAGGGGATTTGCTTATGAAAGTGCAAAAGCAGTAATGGAATATTTCGCAAAAGAACTGTGGATCACGTACTTTTGCGCATATTGTGATACCAGGAATACGGCATCTTTCAGACTGATGGAAAAACTCGGGATGAAAAGGGTAAATGAATCAGGCGGGCGCAAGAACAGATCGTCACCGGAAGAGGCTTTTGAATACAAGTACGAGATAAATTACAGCAAACATTCCTAAGTTATTTCCCCGCATAAGAAAAAACAGGAATAAGGAATAAAGATATGGATAGTTTAAGATCAGTAATGGAATGGGACATAGTATTTGAAAACTGCTGGTGGATGTGGATCATCTGTCCGCTGCTGTTTGCCATTGCTCTTGTCATGAGGCGGTCAAAGGACAGGACGCGAAAAATATGCGGAAATGTCCTTCTGGGTTTTTCGATACCGGGAATGTTAGCTGCGTTAGCGGGTTTCGGTCTGTTTTTGTACAGTTTCTTCAGGATCTTTTCCACTGTTAATCCGGCAACCCACATCGTAAACGACATCAAGCTCGGAGACGATTTCAACGATCTCGAGAATTCCTCTTTGATCTTCTGTCCTCTCATGATCATGCTTTTTCCTATACAGGGCATAGCTTCTTTTATTACCGGAGGCAAGGTCATAAGCAAAGGCAGCGGAAAAGCGGTCGGGATCCTAGCGGTCATTATGGGGCTTGCGCTCATAGCGGCAGCCGTTTATTTTGCAGTCGGTTTTGTCCATATGTTAGGAGATCCGTAAAGGCAGGAGAAGAAGCACATCCTGAACATCTTTTTGTAAATAGAAAGAGACTATCCCGTTTGGTTTCGGGATAGTCTTTTTATTTTGTGCTTTTGCAAAAGTCCCAATAATGGTATTTACAAACATATGTTCGGGGTGATAGAATGACGGCACTTTAAGTCGGACAGGAGGAATACAATATGGCTGACAGAGGTATGAGATATACATATGACGGTACTTTCGAAGGTTATCTTTGCGCTGTGCTCGCTGCATTAAGATCCGGCAAAGTTCCCGCTGCCATAACTGACCGCAGAGGGATCGGAAGTACAACAGATGCCGTCGATATCATGACTGATCTTAGGGATGCCCAGTATCTGTATTCGCTTATAGCTGTTAAGAGCAGCGCTGAAGTTCAGCAGATGACGTCCGATTATTTTCTGACGGACAGCATTAATCTTGAGATCAATCTTTATAAGATGATCTTCTTTGCGCTCAAGTACGGCGCAATAGTAGCGGAAGACTATAAGAGTGAGATTATGAACGGAATACAGATGGCGATAAGAGATCTATACAGGGAAGCTCAGTCCGCGCTTAAGGAGCTGGATTTTTATATCGGGGAAGAAGCTTTATGTTCATTGATAAATCCCGCAAATTCCATACTTCCCATTATAAGAAAGCCTATCCTTAAACGCAGGGATATCAATGATTTCATTATCTACGATAAGAGGCATCATCTGCTTCTTGAATGTTATGCAGATCAGAATATGCTCCTTGATATCTCGGATTTTCCCATGGCCGAATTCAGGAATCCCGGCGAAGCATATGAATGCCTCTGGCCTTTTGTAAGAGACAGGAGGTTTGACGTCAGGACCATACCGGGGCAAAAGAAAAGCGGCTCTGCGATAGAGCCGCTCTGGTTAAAAGCATCTTAATGATCCTTGTATCACTTCTGTTCTTCAGAAGCTGATCTGATCGCCTTTCTCATGATCTTGCCGTTGAATGTCTTAGGGAGTTCGTCAACGAATTCCACTACTCTCGGATACTTGTAGGGAGCAGTCTTCTCCTTGACGTAATTCTGGATCTCTTTCTTGAGTTCCTCAGTCCTCTCAGTACCCTTAACGAGCGTGATCGTAGCCTTTACTACGATACCTCTTACACCCTGAGGATCAGGTACACCCGTAACTGCGCACTCAAGAACATAAGGGAGCTCCATGATGACGTTCTCGATCTCGAAGGGTCCGATACGGTAGCCTGAAGACTTGATGACATCATCTGTACGGCCTACGTACCAGAAGTATCCGTCCTCATCTGCCCATGCGGTATCACCTGTATGGTACCAGCCGTCGTGCCATGCTTCATTCGTGAGTTCAGGAGCTAAGTAGTACTGGAGGAAAAGTCCCTTCGGATGGTAGTTCTGTGTATTGATGCAGATCTCGCCTGTCTCACCGGGCTTGCATACGTTGCCGTCAGGATCAAGGATCTTAACATCGTAGAGCGGGTTGGGCTTGCCCATTGAACCGATACGGAGCTTGGAGCCGACAAGGTTTGCGATGGCAAGTGTTGTCTCTGTCTGACCGAAGCCTTCCATGAGTCTTACTCCGGTTGCTGACATGAAGCGGTTGAATACCTCAGGGTTTAAAGCCTCGCCTGCTGTGACCGCATATTTAAGTGAAGACAGATCGTATTTTGAAAGATCTTCCTTGATGAAGAATCTGAACATCGTCGGAGGTGCGCAGAATGTGGTGATATTATACTTCTTGAACATCGGAAGGATCTCTTCAGCCTTGAAACGGTCAAAGTCGAATGTGAAGACAGGTGCCTCGCAGAGCCACTGACCATAGAGTTTGCCCCAGAGTGCCTTTCCCCAGCCTGTATCAGAGATGGAGAAGTGAAGTCCGTTAGGATCTACGTTCTGCCAGTATTTTGCAGTAGGGATGTGACCGATGGCATACATATAGGAATGCAGAGCCATCTTGGGGTATCCTGTCGTTCCTGATGTGAAGAACATGACCATAGGATCGTAACCGCAGGCATAGTCAGCAGGACGCTCGAAGACGTCGGAGAAGTTCTTGAACTCCTCATTGAAGTCATGCCAGCCGGGTCTTGAACCGTTGCAGAGGATGAGCGTTTCAACTCCGCAGACCTTTGCGGCCTTTTCGCATTCGTCTGCAGCATCGTCATCTGATGTGCAGAATACTGCCTTGACGCCTGCTGCGTTGAAACGGTATTCGTAGTCGTGGTCACGGAGAAGGTGTGTGGCAGGGATAGCAACGGCGCCGAGCTTTTCTAAGCCCATCATGGCAAACCAGAACTGGTAGTGGCGCTTTAAGACGAGAACGACCTTGTCGCCTTTGCCGATGCCCAATGACTTGAAGTAATTCGCAGTCATGTTGGAATATTTCTTTATGTCGCCGAATGTGAATCTCTTCTCCGTTACGCAATCCTTTGCGACCCAGAGCATGGCGAGTTTATCGGGATTTCTGTCAGCGATCACGTCAACACAGTCGTATGCGAAGTTGAACTTTTTGCAGGCAGGAACGTTAACGTCGACGTCCACCATCGTGCCGTTCTCATCCAGGACACCGTTGAGATAACGTGCATAGACCGGATCTTCGAGATTAGCTGCATCAACGTTTGTTACGTTGTCTGTACGCATCTCTTCAGAATTGTAAGGTGTGGTGTAGTTCTCGCCCTTGCCCCAAGCTTCGGGATTTAAGATGATCGCATAGAAGACGCAGTCCTCACCGCCAAGAGCAAACTCGCCGTGGGGCTGTGTGGAGTCGAAATAGATGCAGTCGCCTTCGTGGAGCACTTCGGAGGAATCGCCGATGATTACCTTAAGTGTGCCTTTAACGACGATGTTCATTTCCTGATAGTTATGTGAAACGAGGTGATACGGAGGATTCAAAGCCTCTTCAGAATAAGGAACTACGACACGGAAAGGCTCGCAGAGCTTATTCTTGAACCTGGATGCCAGACGCTGGTACTTGTAGCCGGTACGTCTTGTTATAGGGCTGCCCTGTCCGTTTCTTGTTACCGCATATTCCGTGAGTGAAGGAGAGGATCCCTCCATGATGTCGGAGATCTCAACGCCCGCAAGGTTGGCAAATTTGTAAATGAATGTGAAGTTGAAGTCCTGTGTGCCTTCCTCGAACTTAAGATATTCTTCCGTGGAAATATCAAGCTTGGCAGCTGCTTCTTCGGGTGTCAGGCCCATGTCAAGTCTCAGACCGTGAACACGGGATGCTACTTCTGAGAGTTTTAACTCTACGCTTTCGTTGTTTGTTGACATACTTTTTCTCCTCTTACGTCAATCTGTCTTTAGTCTGCCTTTGCCGGGGCAAAAAAAATGCCCCAACATCCTACTTGGACATTGAGACGAATTAAAATCCGCGGTACCACTCAACTTGCAAACATTCTGTTTGCCACTTACGAAGTCTAACAACTCCTTTGCATTAACGCAGCATCACGGGCATTGTCTACTTGGGATCGATCCTGTTCGGAATGCCGGCTCGGAAGGGATAGCCTGTTGCAAATATCGTCACGTGCCTCTCAGCAAATAGCACTTCTCTGTAATGATCCGAATCTCTGCGGCTTGCTTCGTCACAGCCTTTAGCAGTATTCAATTGTATACATCTCCGAGCGGAAATGTGCCATAAGAATATACTTGCGTAACAGAATTGTCAACAAGCCGTAGAATAAATTTTTTGCACTTGTTTTTTTAAAATAGTAAAATAAATGCAATCAGTTAAAATACCCGAACCGTATCAGGCGGATCCAGTTCACAAAAAAGGAGACTCCTGAAAGGTCATTGCAGAACATATGCAGTATCAAGGAGAGATTGTATGTCGGTTAAATATCTTGTATCGGGCGGCGAAGGCGCATTAGGAAAAACTGTTATCAGTATGCTTCTCCAAAGAGGAGAAAAAGTGAGGATCCTCATGAGTGAGCTTTCTGATACAAGGATCTACAGGAACAATCCCAATATCGAGATCTGCTATGGTATATCCACAGATAAGGATTCCATGAGAGAGTTCTTCGAACTCGACGATCCGAGATCTGCCGTGCTCTTCCACACTGACGAATATGTATCACTGTCTGATTCCACGAATCTTACGATGAGAAGAGTTAATGTCATAGGCGCCGAGAACGTCGTCGATATGTGTCTTAAGCGCAAGATCGGAAAGCTCGTTTATCTGAGCTCCGCATATGCTCTTAATCCTGAAGTGTCAGGAGAGGATCTTACGATCCATTTCGACCGCAACAAGGTGGAAGGTGAATATGCAAAGTCCAAGGCTGAAGCCGCTGCTTATGTTATGGAGAAGATCGCACTCAACAGACTGAATGCGGTAATGGTCCTTCCCACGTTTATCATCGGCCCCGGTTATTCCGAAGACTACGAGATCAACAAAGTCCTGAACAGTTATCTTAACAACGGAACCATTCCTCCGAGAGAGGGCGGCCGTGCGTTTGTCGATGTAAGAGACGTTGCCAATGCAATGCTCACTCTGGCAGACAAGGGTGAAGCAGGCGCCGGTTATATTATCAGCGGCGACTATAAGACCAGCGGCGAGTTCTTCAAGGACGTTAATGAGATCAGCGGCAACGATGCTCCTGTAAAGACAGCATCAAGGCTCGTTATGAGCAAGTCTCTGGCAAAGCTCGTTGACTTCTACTATAAGATCACGCATAAGGAGAATCCGAAGCAGGCTTATACATTATTCAGCGATAATCCCGATGCAAGATTCGAAGATAATACCAGCGGCATCTTGCCTGAGATAACGATCAGCTTTAAGGAATCACTTAAAGACACTATTGAGGGTGCCCAGCATGGCGGTATCCAGGCTGCAGCTGCAGTCAAGGAGACAAAGCCTGAACGCAAGTCTTCCGCTGATGCTATGGAAGCAAGGCTTAAGCAGCAGCAGAACGTGACCGCAAAGGCACACACAACATCAACTTCCCAGACTGAAGCTCCGGCAAAGCCCGCCCACACAAGACCTGCAACCGCTGCTGCCCAGGCAGCTGCCGCAGCTAAGGCAGCCGAGGAGGAAGCAGCCAAAAAGGAAGAAGAAAAGAATAAGTCGATCATCCCTGAGTCTTCTTTGAAGGATCCGGCTAATAACTATGTATCTGACGAAGAGAAGCTCGACAGCCAGAACAAAGAGACAACATTCAGGTTCGGAACGGCAACAGCCACAACGTTTACACGCATACAGCAGCCTGCACAGGAACCTGCTAAATCGATAATCCCTCCGAAGGAACCGCCCAAGACTCAGGCACCTGCTCCTGCAGCTCCCAAGTCTGAGCCCGTTAAGTCGATAATCCCTCAGATGCCTCCCAAGTCAACTGAGGCTCCGAAACCGGCAGAAGCACCGAAGGCTGCAGAACCCAAGGCAGCCGAGGCACCTAAGCCTGCCGCACCTTCGTCAGGATTCCCGAGAGCAGCTGCAACACCTTCATCAGGGTTCCCCAAGGCAGCAGCAACACCTGCAGCTCCTTCCGCACCTAAGGCGGAAGCTCCGAAGCCGTCAGAAGCACCGAAGGCTGCAGAACCCAAGGCAGCCGAGGCACCTAAGCCTGCCGCACCTTCATCAGGATTCCCGAGAGCTGCTGCGACTCCTTCATCAGGGTTCCCCAAGGCAGCCGCTACACCTTCCGCACCTGCTCCTGCAGCTCCTGCAGCACCCGCTGCTCCTAAGGAAGCTCCTTCGCAGCCGATCAATTCCGCATTCAAATCTGCTCAGACAGAGAGTCAGAGTCCTTTCAAGAGTGCACCTGCCGATAACGCAAGCCCTTTTAAGAATGCACAGGCTGATAATGCAAGCCCGTTCAAGAATGCGCAGGCTGATAACGCAAGTCCGTTCAAGGCTTCGAAGTCAGACAGTTCCAACATGTTCAAGAACTCTCAGGCTGAAGGCTTAGGCCAGCTTAACACTTCCGGACTTGAGGATTCAGAGTCTTATCTGAATCCCCATTCAAACGGTGCAAGTGCATATACTCCGATCAAGTCTGACAGTCCGAGTCCTTTCAAGACGGAATCATCTTCAAATATCTTCGCAACAGATAAATCGGGCGGATTCATGAATTCAGCAGATGACATTGAAGCGGAGATCGAAGCATTCTCACCGTCTTCAGGATCTTCAGTTCCTCCGGGAATCTTTGCTCCGCCGAAGAATCCGGGCAATTGATCGAAGAGCAGAACAGCTGTGGAATCAGTAATGAATAGTAAAAGAATAATCTTAGCAAGCGCGTCTCCGAGGAGGCGCGAATTGCTGTCTTTGGTTACGGATAATTTCGATGTGATCACTGCCGAAGTCGATGAGCGGTCAGCAGAGATCAGGATGGATGATGCCGGTGTTCCCGCTTTAAAAGTCAGTGAGGGACTGGCTTTTCTGAAAGCAAAGGCAGTTTTCGATTCGCTGCCTGAAGATGAAAGGAAAGATTCGGTCATTATCGGAGCGGACACTTCGGTCATCCTGGATAATGTTATCTTCGGCAAGCCAAAAGACCGTGAAGAGGCAGTGAATATGCTGTCGGTACTGTCGGGACATACTCATGTGGTTGCGACCGGTGTCGCACTTTTGTCCGGTCCCGATGTAAAGATGTTTACAGAAGAAACTTATGTCGAATTCAATGCGCTTGATGACTACCAGAAACTTTTGATATCAGATTACTGCGACAGCGGATCCCCTTACGACAAAGCCGGCGGATACGGCATTCAGGACAAGGGTGCATTACTGGTAAAGTGCATAAAAGGAGACTACTCCAACGTTGTCGGATTACCCGTGCCGAGACTGGCGCGGGAGCTCTATGACATGGTAAAATATCCGTTGGAATAAGTTTTGGAAAAAGGAGGGAATACTAATGTTTGGGATAGGACTTGGTAGTCTCGTTAAGATCGGTTTCAGAGTCAGCGATCATATACTGAAGCAGCAGGAGATCGAACGTTCAAGAACTGCTGCAGAGAAAGCAAGGCTGCAGGCTGAAGCTTCAAGAGAAAAAACAATCGAAGAGAATTCAAGATACAGAAGAACGCAATTGGAGGATCAGATAGCACGTGACAGTGTTGCTGTCGAGTGCCCTAACTGCGGTGCTACAGGCAACCGCATCAGACGCAGTTCCACAGGTTTCTGCCAGTTCTGCGGTACGGCGATCCAGATCAGCGGCAAAGGTGATATCTGCATAGCCGATCCGGTCGAGAGGGAAAGGGCATTGGCTGCTGAGGAACTCAGGCGTAAGAACGGGGAAACAGTGAATGTCTAAAACAAGTAAGAGCAACGGAACAGTCGGCAACATTTTCGCGCTCATAGGCCTCTATGCGCTCATATATATCGTATGCTCGGCGATGTTCGTCGGATTGTTCCACACGGGACTTCTAAAGAATATGGAAGTCCTTATGTACAGAGGAATCGCGTTCATAATAATCACCGGAATCATATCCGCGGTCATAATGGCTGTAGTCCGTAAGTTCTGGGGCTTTATCGCGGTAAGGGACATCATCATGATGTTCTGCATCTTCTGCTGCGTAAATACAGTTCTGTTCGTGCTTGTTCCTGTTACAGTCGAGCGTTCAGTATCGGTATTCATGCTCAGCTATATGGAGGAGAATTCTGACCAGACATTCACTCAGGAATCCGTCGGGGAAGTGTTCACTAAGAAATATGTTGAAGACTATGGTGCTTTTGAAAAGCGCTTCAATGAACAGGTCGAGACAGGCACGATAGAACAGAATCCCGACGGCTCTTACTCGATAACGGAGAGCGGTAAGTTTATCGTTAAGATGTTCAGGACTGTTGCCGAGTGGTTCGATACCGACAGGCGTCTTGTATATCCGAACGAGAATTAGTATTCATAAAAAGACGGAGCTGAATTCATAAGCTTACGGTATTGTGTTCAGATCTTATAAACGGACAGATTGCCATGACCAACAAGTTAAAGACAGACAGTAAACTCGTCAGTACCATATGGTGGGTACTGTTTATTGCTGTTATCGTTTTGTTTGCAGCAGTTATTTCCGGACCATTCCTTAAGAATTCTCTGGTGAGTTTTATATACCAAACATTATTCAGTAAGAATACTGTTCTTAATGAAGAATTTCTTCATCAGTATCAGATGTTTTATATTTCGATTCCGATCCTGCTGACATTTCTTTTTTGCATTTTGGTCTTTGCGGTATCCCTGATATTCAAAAAATATAAGAAGGCTGATTGGATCATTGCCGTTGTCTGTCTGATAGTCGTTATGAGCGCCGTTATAATACCAAGTGTTCCGACATTTAGCAGGGCTGATAATGCAGCTTGCGAAGTGCATGAGATGGTTGTGGAAGAGCGTTTTATCAAGACCGGTTTCAGAAATCACAGTTCCTGGGTGAAACTCGGCGATGGAACTGAAGTGAGAGTATATGGCTCACAATATGAAAGGATATCTGACGGTGACACGGTATATGTCGTATATTTTGAAGATCATACGGGGCAGACTCCTGTTGTGTTTACAAAAGACAAGTACAGTCTTCCTGCTTCCTGAAACTGATCTTATAAAGGCATCCTTAAGGGTGTCTTTTTTATTCCGAATATAAAACCTGATATAAAGATGCATTTTCGTAATATACAATTTATATTTGACACAATATAATTTGAACAAATACAAACGAAGGGAGAACGATAATATGTCGATCTATGATTATTCGGTACCTGCACCTAATGGTGAAGAGATATCTCTGAAAGATTTTGAGGGCAAGGTCATACTCATCGTGAATACGGCTACAGGATGCGGATTTACGCCTCACTACAAGCCGCTCGAAAAGATGTACGAAGATCTTCACGATAAGGGACTGGAGATAATAGACGTTCCGTGCAATCAGTTTGCGGGGCAGACTCCCGGAACAGACGAGGAGATACACGAATTCTGCCAGCTTAAATACAAGACACAGTTCCCGCAGATGAAGAAGTCTGACGTTAACGGGGAAAATGCTCTTCCTCTCTTTAAATATCTCAAGGAGCAGAAGGGATTTGAAGGATTCGGCAAAGGACCCACGGCACTTCTCATGAGCAAGATGCTCCAGAAGTCTGACAAGGATTATGCAAGCAAGCCTGACATCAAATGGAACTTTACAAAGTTTGTCGTAGACAGAAGCGGCAATGTCGTGAAGAGATTCGAGCCGACCGAAGATATGAAGGACGTAAGGGCTTTTGTGGAAAGCCTTATCTGAAAGGTGCAATAAATGAAGATCGATGATTCCATGAGGCTTGATTCGCAGCTGTGTTTCCCTCTGTACGCAGCATCGAGGAAGATAGTTAATCTCTACACACCGTATCTGAAACCTTTGGGGATCACATACACCCAGTACATAATGTTCCTGGTGCTCTGGGAAGAAGATAATATCACTGTGGGAGATCTGTGCAGGAGACTGATGCTGGATACGGGTACCGTGACACCGATGCTGAAGAATACAGAAAAACAGGGCTTTATCACAAGAACAAGAAGCGGAGAGGATGAGAGAGTGGTGATCATTACTCTGACTGAAGAGGGAAAAGCTCTGTATAAAAAAGCAAAGGATATTCCGGCTAAAGTGGGTTCGTGTGTAAGTTTGAGCAGGAGTGAAGCAGCAACTCTATATAAAATATTATATAAACTCATTTAAATAGTTTTCCTGAATAATGCACTATATGGCTTCTTTTTTGACGCAAATAGTGCATTATTTTGAGTTTTATGCACTATTTGGCCTTTGCCCGGACCGAGATAGTGTATTTATTGAACTGCGCCCGGATCATACGGATCAGGTTTCAGATTGTTTTGAATACAAAAAACCGGGCAACGCACAAAAACTTTTAGTGCACTAAAGATACAAGCGATATCTGAGGATAAATCTGATTTGTCTACTCTGTGCATTCGAAGAATGTGGACATGAATATTTGATTTCCATAAAATGTAATCGGGATAGAAATTCCGGCTAAGACCGGCACAAAAAGCCTGAATGACAAGGCTTTTTAGGAATAAGGGAGGAATCGGATATGCCACCTTCACAAAAGAGTTCATCTACACATTATGATTCAAACGACCGCGATTACAACAACGGATACCGCAGAAATCCCGGAAAGCTCAACGCATTCGATCTGCTCGTAAAACTTCCGATATTATTGCTGATGCTGGGATTCGGAGGATTCTTCATTATCACCGGCGGGTCGATGGAAAAAGAAAGAGCTCTCGAGTTCCTGAAAAAGATTCCTGAATTTCCTTCATTTATCGCAGATACGATTAACAGCGGAATGGAGAAACAACGGGAATACGAAGCAACGGCGGTTCAGGACAGTTATTATGTAAAATCGCTCGGCCGTTCCTGCGACTGGAATGACGAATATGATTGTTACTATGATGAGGAGACTGACTGCTATTTCTGGTATAACAATACGACCAAGACTCACACATGGCAGTACTGGTATGAGGGCATCTCATCTGATTTCGGTGATTACGGATGGATGGAATGGGATAAAGATGAGAAGGAATGGTATATAGAAGAATATGACGGCGAGTGGATAATCCTGCCGGAAGAATATGACAGAAGTCGTCTGTGGCATGTGGAATAGGCTGCAGATGTGGGAATAGAAAGGGATAGGAAAAACGCCGAAGCTGATAAAGCTCCGGCGTTTGACTTTTTTAAGGATATGTACATAAAGAATACACATGGAGATTGTATACTCCTGGAATAGAGAGATGCGAAGGGACGCTAAGCGCAAAGTGGGGGAATAGGAAAATGAAGAAATCGTATATTAAGATCACGGCTTTGATATGTGTATTGATAATGGTCGCAATTGCGCTTGGCGGCATCCTCTTTACCATAGTTCAGGTGAACAAAGCCAACTCAAGATTCAATAAACAGATCAGCAGCGTGGAAGACACTCCTCAGTTAAGCGATATGACTGTCGACAGCAGTGATAATCTTGAAGCGACACTGGTCGTGTTTAACGGACTGAAGTATCTGACAAACAGGACTGATCCCGATATAGGACATTACGGACGTTATATATATAACGACAGTTTTTGGCAGAACAATATGGATCCGAGCGGAGCGATCCGTTTTCAGTTTATCCTGGATGGTGATACACAGGTTGAGGAGTATGAATATAATGAGCAGGGTGATGAGGAAGGTCTGCCTGTGGAAGTGCACCTCGCGGGTGATCTTGAGGAAGTTACTGAACTCGACAGTTCGATGAGTATTTATCTTCAGGTATCAAGTTCAAATACAAATTCATGGACGATAAGTACCGCATATGCTGAAGATGAGGATTATGAAGGTTTTGGCAGGTCCGATGAGGAGAATAAACAGCTTCAGCTTAACCGGGAAGCCATGGAAATATATGAAAAGCTTATTGAAGAATACAAATTAAGTGACAGTGCCTCTGTCTTTGAGAATGGCTGGTTAACGTCATATGCATTTAACATAAAGACGGAATCATTATATCTTCCGATGGTTTATGACCCGTTAAAGGTATATATGTATGATACATATGTATACCATCCGCTTGAGGCGGTTTTAAGAAATTATGCTTATGCATATATCCTTTTTGTGGTCCTGCTTATCGTTCTCTGGCTTATTACATGCTTTGCAATGCGCAGAATGTATATCAACAGAATGAACTATGAGGCGAGAGCAAAGAATCTGACGAGAAGTTTTGCCCATGAGTTGAAGACTCCTCTTGCCGTGACACAGGATTATGTCGAGAACTGGGAGTTCGTAAGCGAGAATGAAAGAGCCGGTGTGGCTGCCAAGATCAATGAAGAGATAGAGCATATGAACAAGATGGTCAATACTCTTTTAAATCTCTCGAAAATGGATTCCGGTGATGTAAAGCTCGATCTTGAGGAAGTGGAGCTTTTCGAGATGGCTGAGGCATGCAGCAAGCATATGAAAGCCATTGCTGATGAGCGCAATATCGACGTTAGTTTTACGAAAGACGATGAAAACAGCGAATACGTTGTTATGGCCGATCTTGACATGATGAATATGGCTATCTCGAATTTCCTGTCCAATGCGATAAAATACGGTAAGGAAAAAGTTGAAGTAAGCCTTCAGAGCAGCGGCAGGAATATAATATTCAAGATCACGAATGACGGCGAGACGATAAGTGCCAAAGATCAGAAGAAGATATGGGATCTGTTCTATAAAAAGGACAAGTCCGGCACCGACAGGATGGGCAGCACAGGCGTAGGTCTTGCCGTTAACAAGAGCATACTTGATCTTCATAAGGCAAAGTTCGGAGTAAACAGCGGATCGGGTGAGACAACATTCTGGTTCGAGATGAAAAAGGCAAAGGAATGACAGACAGTAAATACAGGATCCTATTTGCAGAAGATGATGTGTCCTTAAGGACTATTACTTCAAAATTCCTTTCGGCAAACGGGTTTGAAGTGGACCAGGTCGGTGACGGTGATGATGCATGCAGTCTGGTAATGAAGAACCGTTATGATGCGATAATCCTCGATATCATGATGCCCGGCAAAGACGGGAGGGAAGTCTGCAAGTTTATTAGGAGCCGCTACGATGTTCCGGTCATATTCCTGACAGCTCTTATCAGCGAGAACAATATAATCGAAGGCTATGAGATAGGAGCCGATGAATATCTGACAAAACCTTATTCGTCAAAGCTGCTCCTTGCAAAGATAAATGCGCTTATCAACCGCTACAGGGGTCTGCTCGTAAAAGACGGACGTATCGAGATAGACGAGATCGAGATCGAACCTGCAAGAAAGCAGGTAAGCGTTGACGGCAGGCATATCGTACTCTCCCCGAAAGAATATGATCTTCTATTGTTTTTCGCTGAGAACAAAGAACAGATACTTTCAAGAGACCGGATACTCGATGCGGTATGGGGCAGGGATTTTGAAGGCTATGACCGTGCCGTTGATACCTACATAAAGAAGCTCCGCGCTTCACTGGGGGATGCCGGTTATCACATCGAGACCGTGATAAAGAGCGGATATATCTGGAGAAACAAAACAAATTAAAAAACGCCGGAATAAAAAAGATCCGGCGTTTGTTTTTCGGTTTGTATAAAGATCAGATCCTTCCGAAGCCGACAGCCTTTCTGACGAGTTCGTACTTCTCTTTTGCGATCCTGTTCGTGTAGTCACGGCCTGCGTCAAGGATATCATCGATGATACCGCTGTTCATGACTTCATTATATTTATCCTGGAAAGGAACGACTTTGCTGACGACTGCTTCCGCAACGGCTTTCTTAAGATCGCCGTATCCGCCGCCTTCGAATCTTGCAACTGCATCTTCGATGGAGCAGCCTTCGAATACGGAGTAGATGGTAAGAAGGTTGGATACACCGGGCTTTTCATCTTCGTCGAATATTATGATGCCGTCGGAATCCGTAACAGCGCTCATGATCTTCTTGCGGATCGTTTTCTCCGGATCGGAAAGGAAGACCGATGCCTTCGGATTGTCAGTTGATTTGCTCATCTTCTGTGTAGGTGTCTGGAGGTCACGGATCTTGGCTCCAATCGTGGGGATCAGGGGCTCGGGGATCTTAAAGAGCTCGCCGTAACGGTTGTTGAAACGGATAGCGAGGTTTCTTGCAAGCTCGACATGCTGCTTCTGATCGATCCCTGTAGGGACATACTTCGGATCGTAAAGAAGGATGTCTGCAGCCATAAGGTCGGGATATGTAACGAGACCTTCCGTGAAAGCTTCGTGAAGAGCGGACTTGGCCTTGAACTGATGCATTCTCGTAAGATCGCCGTGAGGTGTATGGCACTCGAATATCCATGAGAGATTAGCGTGATAGAGATTCTCTGACTGGATGTAGATATGCATATTCTCGAGGTTGGGATCAACGCCGCATGCAATATACATGGCAATGGCATTGATTATGTTCCTGTGAAGAGCCTCAGGATCCTGGGGAACCGTGATGGCATGCATATCAGGGACGAAGAGGAATGTCTCATAGTCTTTCTGATAGTTTACGATCTGAGAGATGCCTCCGGCATAATTGCCGATAGTAAGTGAGCCGCTGGGCTGAAGTCCCGTAAGTAATCTGTCCATATTAAACCTCCGTTTTCTTCAAGACGACTAATCTTAACACTTTATAATATAATTATCAAAAACAAAGGGAAGGGTAATCACTTGCTCTATATTCTTGCAGCTCTCAAATGTGAAGCATCGTCGCTTAACGGACTTGACGGTGAAGTGGTAGTCACCGGTGTCGGGAAAAAAGCCCTTGATGTGATAAGCGCGCTGGAACTGTCTTCTTCTGACAGGGTGCTCAATATCGGCATTTGCGCAGGAAAAAACAAGGGCAAGGGATATCTTGTTAACCAGGTCATCTCGCAGGAGACAGGCAGAAGATATTATCCTGATATCCTGTTTGAGACAGGAATAGATGAGATATCTCTTACGACTTCTTCAGGGATTGTTACTGAAGTTGAGGACGGAATGCTCTACGATATGGAAGCTGCTCTTATATGTGATGAAACACTTAAGATAATCCCTCCTTCAAATCTTGCTGTATATAAAGTCGTATCTGACAGCGGCGACAGTTTTCCTTCCCCTAAGGAGGTTGCCGGTCTCATAAGCAAAAACCTCAAAGACATAAAGAAGATCGTCTCTTATCTTTCAGCTGGTGGCGCAACTAAAAGATACGAATTCCTGCCGGATGATATTGAAGATAAATTAAGGCTCACCCAATATATGCGGAATGAACTTAAGGATATTGAGCATTATTGTGCCGTATCAGGCAGGGAAGAGGAACTGTCAGACCTTTTAAAAAAGCTGGAAGAGCAGGGCAGGCTCCCCGTAAAGGACAAAAGATCCGGAAGGGAGGTGCTCGATGAGATTTACTCATATCTACGTTGAGGAAAGAGCAGCAGGGCTTAAGGAGACCGAAAAGATCTTGAGCAAGGCCCGGGATGCCAATGTGATATATATCAGGCACTATAAAGATGTTTTCGACAGGAAGAGACAGGACCGGACTTTGCAGAAGGATAATCAGGCCCTGATAATTGCCGTAAGGGAAGGCAACAGGATATTTGAAGGAGCTCCTGTCTGCCAGTCTTTCGGGCAGAAGAATTTCTACTATGCAAGTTCAATGATGAATTGTCCTTTTGACTGCGAATACTGCTATCTGAGGGGTATGTATCCGTCGTCTTATATGGTTGTATTTGTAAATCTCGATGACTATAGAAAAGACGTTGAGGAAAAACTAAAAGAAGGACCGATGTATGTCTGTGCTTCTTACGATACCGATCTTATTGCCATGAACTCACTTACGGGGCATGCGGATTTCTGGAAGGAGATGGCGCTTTCTCACGATGATCTTCTTGTGGAATTAAGAACAAAGGCAGCTCCGGTGATCGAAGATAATATATCGAACGTCATCTATGCATATACCATTTCACCTGAAGAGACTGTAACCTGTTATGAACGTTATACGGCATCAGTAAGTGCCAGGATCAGATCTGCTGCAGGTGCGTTATCCCGCGGCGCAAAGGTAAGGCTTTGTTTTGATCCGGTGATCAGGATCCCGGATTACAGGGATGCATATAAAAGACTGATACATCAGATCACGGCTGAGATCGATCTGAAGGAACTTACTGATGTCAGTGTAGGCACTTTCAGGATCTCTTCTGATTATCTGAACAAGATGAGGAAGGCTTATCCCGATTCAAAGATCGCATGGTATCCTTATGTTGTAAAAAACGGCGTCGCGCAATACGGGCCTGATACAGATAAAGAGATGCAGGAATATATCTGCGGTCTTCTCGGGGAACATATAGGAAGGGAGAAGATATTCAAATGGAATTAAAGACAGCTGTAGTGACCGGAGCATCATCCGGAATAGGTCTTGCAATAGCCAGGATGCTGATAGGCGAAGGATACAAAGTTTATGGTATCGGAAGGGTGTTCCCTGAAAACAGTGATTTTTTCGAGAAGAGAATATCACTCGATCTAAGAGATACGGATATCCTTCTGGAGAAGGTCAGGGAGATCAAAAGAGTCGATCTTCTCGTAAATGCTGCGGGCAGCGCATACTACGGACTTGCGGAATTCAACACGCCGGACCAGATAAAAGAGATGTGCAGGACCGATCTTGAAGCTCCAATGATCCTTACATCAGCCCTGCTTCCGAAGCTTAAGGAGACAAGAGGCATGGTCATAAACATTGCTTCGGTCACATCCACCAGGATCAACACCCACGGTGCTGCATACGGAGCTCTCAAAGCCGGACTTAGAAGTTACGGAAGAAGTCTTTATGAAGAGGTCAGGAAGACCGGTATCCGGGTCGTTACGGTCTGTCCGGATCTTTGCGCGGGAACAAAGCTTTACAGGAATGCGGATTTTGCTCCTTCGGAAGAGGAAGGCTGCTATCTGGTTCCTGAAGATATCGCAGAGTGCGTAAAGGATATAATCACCATGCGTGAAGGTGCTGCCGTCACGGAAGTTGAAGTTAGGCCTCAGTTCAACAGGATAGAAAAGAAAAAGGGGTAACAATCCTCATAACCCTGAAATTGAAATAAGCACTTATATATCTTATTATTCATCTATATGAACAGTTCGCAGAGCAAAGGCAGATTATATTCATTCTATAAAGCCGTAATTACGGTTATAGCTTTTGCTGCATGCTTTTATCTTTTCCTGATAAGTTTCACGGGTACATACAGGCTCATATCCGACATCGGTAATGTTCGCGTTATCTTTCTTAATTCGGTTTGGATCTTATTGCCTGTTATTGCTGCTGTTTTAGCTTTGGGGATATATTTATTCAAGATGCAGAAGGCGGCGGCTTTTTTCGCGAGGTTCGAAGATAAAGATACATATAGCCGTGCCATGACCATTCTTAAGATAGTCATATTCGCCGAGTGCCTTATCTTTACTCTTGCCGCAGGCGGAATAAGCCAGCGCGTTGACCAGCTCGAGATAGAGCAGGCCGCATACAGCTTTGCCTGGGGTCAGACTGATGCTTTCACGCCGCCCGGATATCTCGGCATATGTCCGCAGAACACCGGAATGTCTGTTGTCATATATCTTTTGAGTTCAGTGCTCGGCCATTACAACAACACTGTCCTCATGCTGATAAATTCACTGATGATCCCGTTCATCTATTCAGACCTTTCAGAGATCGGAGGCAAGTTCGGTCTTTCCCAAAAGTCAAAGGTCCTGGTCATGATATGCGGAGTCTTATTCCTGCCTCTGCAGGCAAAGGCCATGATCGTATACGGTGAGATCCCGGGGCTGTTTCTGGCTGTCAGGGCAATGAAGCATGCATCTGACATTGCTTCACAAAAGAAGAGCATTAAGAGTACTGTTATCGTTGCATCATTTATTGCAGTGGCGTGCGTATTCAAGAACAACTTCCTGATCTATGCGATCGCGATAACCATCTATCTGGCGGCAGAACTTCTGAGGCAGAAGAGATTTAAGGAGCTTTATATTCCCGTTGCGGTCATTGCAGCGGCAGTCCTTCTTAACCCTTGCTTTAATCTCATTGTCGGAGCCTTCATCGGAAGGCCGGTATCCTCGGGCGAGTCCATGTGGTCTTATGTCGCAATGGGCATGCAGGAGGAGGGCGGCATGTTCAACGGCTATAATGCTCAGACCTATGCCGAAGCGGGTTTTGATACCGCCGTTCAGGCTCAGACCGCAAAGCAGGATATCGCCGAAAGCCTGAGATCTTTTATATCTGAACCGAACAGCGGACTGGGCTTTTATACAAGGAAGGCCATGATCCAGTGGTCCGATCCGACACACTGCGGATTTGAGTTCATCAGCAGGAACACATATCTTGACACCAATGATTCTCCTCTTGCATGGTTTATGGCCAGTCCGAAAGTGATCCGCGCTGCGGCATCATTCCTTAAGGTATTCCAGCTTCTGATGTTCATTGGCGGCGCGGCTTATTCGGTGAAGACCGCAAGAAGAAAAGAAGGCACTCCGGCTTTGCTCCTTATCCTGACCTTTGTCGGAGGATATGTCTTCCACCTGATCTGGGAATCTGCCCCGTTCTATACGATGGCTTACATGGCACTGATGATCCCTGCAGATGCTGCCGGACTTATTGCACTTATAAAAAAGCTTTCAAAGCTCGACCTCAAGAAACTTAATAATACAAGAATACAGCCGGGCGCTTCAGGCATGCTGTTCTTTATTGCGGGAACGCTCGTATTCCTTTTTGCTGCTGCAGGCCTCGGAACGGTAAAACTTCAGCTCGTTGACGGCCGCAGTGAATACAGGACTTACTATAACGAGACATTGTCCCGTTCAAGGAAGCCCGTAGAAAGCGGAATATACGATCTTAGCCCTGCATCATCAACTGACGGCAATTCAGGCATCAAAGTTGAGCTTTCAAGATATGCCGGCAAATACCGTATGAGACTGGTAAATGATGTCTATTCCGAGAATATCTATCTGACCGGCAGGGACGGAGCGGTAAAGCCCGACTATTTCTCGTTTGATGATTCCCAGGAATTTGTCATTCTCGAAAACAGGGACGGCACATATACGATCTGTCACGGGGAAGCCGGCGCGATGTATAAGGATCCCGAAGACGGCACCATCCGTATCAGCGACTTTACCGATTACACATTCAGCTTCGACACCCGGGCTTATTATGATCTGCTCAAAGATAAGCCCGGCCTGACCTGGAATCTCACTCCGGCCTCCTGATCTTTTTTGGCAGAATGCCTGTTCCCTGAAGGGGACATTTTCCGGGACAGAAATATTACATTTTTCCTGTTCATCCATATCTGAAATACCCCTGAAAAACCCTAAACACCTTGTGGTTGTCAAGTTTTCATGCTTTTTGTTACAATCACGTTACAAGCACAATATGTTGGGTTTTGCCGTTGACACAACCACAACATATAGGTATCCTTTAAGAGCGTTTCGATGAAAAACGAAGCGCATTCGCACCTATTTTTCAATTCAAAAGCGAGGTATTGGGCATGATCATCGGCGGACTTCAGAAGCTTACTCTTTTGGACTTCCCCGGTAATGTGGCCTGCACGGTGTTTACTGTCGGCTGCAACCTGAGATGCCCTTTTTGCCACAACCCGGCACTGGTTTTTGATCCCCCGGAAGACATGAGGATCAGCGAGGAGGATTTTTTCGCTTTCCTTAAGAAAAGGCAGGGGATCCTTGACGGAGTTGCCATCACGGGCGGTGAACCGCTTATGCATGCTGATATCGGTGAGTTTATTGCAAAGATCAAGTCGATGGGATTCAAGGTAAAACTCGATACCAACGGCACATTTCCGGAAAGACTGGAGAAGATCCTCTCTGAAGGCAATGTCGATTATGTGGCAATGGACATCAAGAACACTTTCGATAAGTATGCTCAGACAGTCGGAATATCAGGCTTTGATACTTCACTTATAAAGCGGAGCATCAAGGTGATCGAAGACAGCGGAGTCGCTCATGAGTTCAGAACGACAGTGGTGTCGCCTCTGCATAAGCCTGAGGATTTCGATGAGATCGCAAGTCAGGTGGAAGGAGCTGATAATTACTTCCTCCAGGGCTTTGTTGATTCGGGGAATCTGCTGAACGGCGAAGGCTTAAGCGGAATGCCGCGCGAAGATCTGGAAAAGTCTTTGGAAAATGCGAAGAAAATAATACCGCAAGCAAAGATCCGCGGAGAAAGTTAAGGAGAGGAACATGTTTCAAATCATCAAGAGAGACGGCAAAGTTGTAGACTTTGATTTAAGCAAGATCTCGGGAGCTATCGAGAAGGCTTTTGTAGCACAGAAGAGAGAGTATAACAGTCAGATCATTGACATGCTCGCTTTAAATGCAGTATCCGATGCCGAGAAGAAAGCCGAAGGCGGCAAGGTCGACGTCGAGTCCATTCAGGACAGCGTTGAGGCTACACTTCAGAGAATGGGTTATGAGGACGTTGCCAAGGCTTACATCCTCTATCGTAACCAGCGTGAAAAGATCCGTAACATGAATTCCGCTCTCCTGAACTACAAGAATCTTGTAGACAGCTACGTTAAGGTAGAGGACTGGCGTGTTAAAGAGAACTCCACTGTTACATATTCCGTAGGCGGCCTCATCCTCTCCAATTCAGGCGCTATCACGGCAAACTACTGGCTTTCTGAGATCTACGACAAAGAGATCGCAGATGCTCACAGAAATGCAGACATCCACATTCACGATCTTTCCATGCTCACAGGTTACTGTGCAGGATGGTCCTTAAAGCAGCTCATCCAGGAAGGCTTGGGCGGCATCGTAGGAAAGATCAC
>JAEEGL012465021.1_pt1 | contig 23528 bp, 24 predicted proteins | sample 9134231 | NCBI WGS metagenome assembly JAEEGL01 (sample SAMN16246548, study PRJNA631951) | gut metagenome | biome: gut microbiome; feature: rumen; material: fiber-attached | host: Bos | place: Iran: Karaj | collected 2018-10
ACAGGCAGTCGTGTGCTCGATCCGACTTGGGACTTCCTGCTATATAGCGTTGTACCTGTAGTGATGATTTGGTATGTTACTAGATATCGTATGTTCAATGACAAGATGTATAATATTGTTGCTAATACTTATCTGCTATGTAATGCATTCTGGATTATGGTAATCAGGGCGGCGTTCTCTAATCGCTTTGCCTACTTGTCGTGGTTCCTGTATCCTGTCATTATATTTTACCCCTTGTTCAGAATGAATATATGGAAAGACCAGGACCGAAAAACTGCATTGATCCTCTTCTTCTATTCGGGCTTTACTTTCTATATGTTCTTCATCTATTACTTTGGTACAACTGGCTTTAGAGGTTTTGACCAGTACTGGTGGCGTGAATAAGTTTACATTAGTTTCTTGTAAAGATGAACGTATTTTAAATACTTAGATATTTGAAATGGGAAAAAACGTTCGTTTTGATAAAGATATGTCCAGCATTGTCAAGGGCTTTGCGATCTTGTTTATGCTGATACTACATGGTTATGATGCCGAAAAGTATGAAGTGGCGTTGAACTTTGATCATGCTTTCATGTTTGCGCATGATGGTTTCCATATTTGTGTCGGTATTTATGCTTTTATGATTGGATATGGCTACGCTTTTGCAAGGACAAAAGACTTGAGGTATGGCTGGCAACATATCAAGAAACTGATGATTCCTTATTTGACGATTTTCTTGATGTTCATCCTTCCCACTTGTTATAAGGAGTTCTTTGCATCTGGTTGGAAAGAGATATTGTTTACGCTCTTTGGCCTTGATGTCCGGTTTTTCTATTATAACTGGTTCATCTATGTGTTTATTTATTCGATGCTGGTAATGCCATGGATAACGCGTTATATTGACAAGAAACCGCTGCAAAATACCGTGAAGGCTATTGTGGCTTTCTATTTAGGTCAAGTATTTGCACAATTCCTGATCTACCCTAACCTTGAATCCCACCTCTGCTTCATGATATACAATTGTATGACCTTGAGTCCATTGATCATTCTAGGTTACTTATTTGCCCATGAACGTTACTATGAACGCATTAATCTCGATAGCATTTCCAAGCCATTGGTCCTTGTGGGCTGTTTGCTCGTAATAGGTTTAATGATATTTGTGGATAGCAAGCTGAGGTTGAGAGGAGGCTTTCTTTTTGAGTTCTTCTATGTTCCTCTGCTTATAGGTGCTATAGCAGTACTATTCAGTAAATTTGAATTCAAGTATCTGAGGCCTTTGATGGTCAAGCTTGGTTGGGCGAGTATGTATATGTGGTTTCTGCAGGCCTTATTCCATACGCCTATTGTAAGGACTGTTTATCAACCTGTTGTCACGATCTTCAGCGATATCAATCTGGTAGTGCTTTGGACTATTGTTGTCTTGTTTATTGCATCTTGGCTGCTCAGGACTGCTATTGATTACATACTGAGTTGTTTAACAGCTAAAAAAACAATTAGTCATCAATCATGAGTAATAGTGTTAGCCAATATGTGAGGTTTGACAAGGGCATGACTGCTATAGTCAAGGCGTTTGCCATTATTTTTATGATCATACTGCATAGCTATGTAAGAGGCGCTTATGACAAAGCAATAAGCTATGATTATTTTATTAATAGTGGCATTCATGGTTCTTTCAAGATATGCGTGGGCATGTTCACTTTCATGGTTGGTTATGGGTATGCGTTCTCTAAAACCAAGGATTGGAAGTATAGCATTCAACATATTAAGAAATTATTAACTCCTTACTGGACGATATTATTTCTGTTTTCATTCCCTGTTTGTTTGAACTATGTCCTAGAGAATGATTTGATCACGTTCATATACTCTTTGTTCGGTATCACTGATGGCATGGACGCCATATATCTCAATTATAGCTGGTTCGTTTATTTCTTCATCTTCGCGATGATAGTGATGCCGTTTATCTCTAGGTTTATAGATAAACGACCTGTTAGGAATACTATCATAACGGTAATCGCCTCGCTTGTTGTTGGAGTGATATTTCATGAGATACCTCGTTTCTTGGCATTCTTCAATATCATAGTTCCCCGTATTGCGGAAACAAGCTTGCCTCTAGCCATTTTCAATTGTATTTTGATGGTTCCCTTGACTGTATTGGGGTATTTATTTGCACATGAGCGATATTATGAGAAGATACGCATTAACTGTATGCCCAAGGGCTTGCTTCTTTTAGTGTGCGTGTGTATCATGGTGCTTATCTTTTATGTGAGATCTTATACATATAGTGATCATAATCCTTTTAATCTTGACTTCTTTTTTGCGCCGCTGATGATAGGAGCGATAGCCGTTTTGTTTAGTGCATTTGAATGGCATCCTTTAAGGACCGTGTTGATGAAGGTGGGTGAGGTCAGTGTCTATATGTGGTTCTTTCATGCCTTGTTTTTCACTAAGGCAGTTCGCTGGTTCTATCAACCTGCCATCACGGTATTTAATGATATTAATGTGATAGAGGTGTGGACGATAGTGCTCACATTCTTAGCTTCATGGCTGATTAAGAGTATCGTTGACAAGTTGATTGGTTTGGTCTCAAAGCATCATAATTGAGTGGCAAATGGTGCTTGAATCTTGATGCTAGTATTAGATTGATCAGGTGTAACGGTTGTTGGTTAAACAGTAAATGGTGATGGCATCTCACTCCATTGTTAGTGTTCTGATTCCATTATATAATCAGAAGCGTTATTTCAAGGCCTGTATAAGTTCGGTGTGTAACCAGACTTATCGGGACCTTGAGATCATCATCGTGAATGATGGCTCTACTGATGGAAGTGCTGAGATTGCAAAAGAATGGGCTGGCAAGGATAACAGGATTCTGTTGATTGATAAGCCCAATGAAGGGGTTACGGCAGCCCGTCGTGATGGATTGAAGAGGGCCACAGGTGAGTATATAGCCTTTGTTGACAGCGATGACTTGCTGCCGAGACGCGCGATTGAAGTGTTGGTCGGCTGTATGGAAGGGACAGAGGTTGATCTTGCTGTAGGTGCTGTGACCAAGCAACTGGGGTTCATCAAACGGCACGATGTGGATCGTTTTCATTCATTCCCCTATCAGCAGGTGATAAGGCAGCCTGAGTTGTTTGACCGCTATTTTGTGGGCTTTTACCGTAATTCGGTATTCCCTGTTTCGATGTGGGGGCGTCTGTATCGCAAGTCTGCCATCGACAAGGCAATGAGGGAAACCGAACTGTTTGATAAAGACGTGAAACACATGGGTGAAGACCAGTTCTTCAACTTGAAGCTGTTTCCTTACCTGCGAGCGATGTATCGTACCGACGAGACGGTATACATCTATCGATATGGAGGTGGTACAACACGTTTCAACCCGCATTTCCCCCAATTGTTTGTGTCATCCGACAAGCGCTTAGCATTGCTGGACCAGTATCATTACACTCCAGGATATAAACCCCTGTTTGATGAATATGTCGCCTGCCTGTTTTTCTATGCTTCGCAGTTGATTTACGATAAGCGAGGAGGGAAGGAAGATGTCATTGACTATTTCAAGAAAGAATTGACTGGTCGAGAGGTGGCTCGGCGGATGCTGGATTACTACACGCAGAACAATCCCGGTACCAGACCTGTCAGTCTCATTCTTGGCCATGATTATGAGGAGATGTATCAATATGCCTCCGAGCAGGGAAATCAATTGTTCGGCTCCGTGACATTCAAGATGAAAACGATGATGTTAAGGCTGATTGAACGTCTGTTCTAAATCATCGGCTTTATTATAAGTTTTTTGTGAGTATGATTGAGGATAGGAAACCAGTAGTGAGCATCGTCATTCCGTTCTATAATCAACGGAAACGGTATCTTGATGAATGCTTGCGTTCTGTTTGTGCCCAGTCCTATAAATATATTGAAGTCATTGTGGTGAACGATGGCTCAACCGATGATAGCCCCTCTGTTGCACGGGCCTGGTCAAATAGGGACAATCGAGTTATCGTTGAGGACAAGGTGAATGAGGGCGTGACGATGGCTCGTCGTTATGGCTTGACGAAGGCGACAGGAAAATATGTGGCCTTTGTAGATAGTGACGATCTTCTTCCTCATCAAGCCATAGAAATTCTGGTTCATTGCGCCGTAGATAGTGGGGCTGACCTTACAATGGGTTCCATGACCAAAAAGTTAGGCTTTATCGAGCAGAGTCATGTGGATAAGAACCTGACATTCCCCTTTCATCAGTTAGTCTCACAACCCGAGTTGTTTGACCAATACTATATTGGTTTCTTCCTCAACACGGTGTTTTCTATGTCCATGTGTGCTCGAGTTTATCGCAAGTCGGTTATTGACAAGGCAATGCACGAGACCGAACTGTTCGACCGGGAAGTGGGTAATATGGGCGAAGATCAATTTTTTAATCTGAAGCTGTTCCCGTTCTTGAATTCCATGTATCGTACCGATGAGACTGTCTATATCTATCGGTTTGGAGGTGGCACGTTTGGGTTCAATAAGAATTTTCCCCAGGTCTTCAAGTCTTCGGACAAGCGCTTGAAGTTGCTTGACCAGTATCATTATGAAAAAGGCTATAGGCCATTGTTCGCCGAGTATGTAGCTTGTCTGTATTTTCACGCCTCACGTTTGATTACCTGCAAAATTACCGACAAAGAAGGTGTGAAAGATTACTTCCGTGACGAGATTGAGCATCGTGAACTGATGCCTCGTTTGCTGGATTACTATACCGAGCATGGCGCCCCAGACAAGCGTGTACAGTGTTTGCTTGACAAGGATTTTGAGGGTATGTACGACTGCGCTTGTGACATCAATCGACAGCGTTTTGGTTCCCTGAAAGGCACAATCCGGCGATATGCTATCCGCTTGATGGTTCGCTTGTCTTAATTTTGATTACAACTGTCTGAAATGAAAACTCAACCGTTAGTTAGTATTCTGATTCCCTTATATAATCAGGAACGCTATTTCAAGGCCTGTATGCGCTCTGTTGAAGCACAGACTTATAAAAACCTTGAAATCATCGTCGTGAATGACGGCTCTACTGACCGCAGTCCGCAGATGGCAAAAGATTGGGCTGCCCGTGACAGCCGGGTGAAAGTCTTAGATAAGAAAAATGAAGGTTTGTCTTTAGCCCGTTGTGATGGCTATAAAATTGCTTCAGGTGAATATGTTGCTTTTGTTGATAGTGATGATAAACTCATACCTAACGCCATCGAATTATTGATGAATTGTGCCCAGGAGTACGATGCGGATCTTGTCATGGGCTCCTACAACAGGTTTCTGGGAAGCATTATAACTCGTCGTAAATGTGATATCAATTGCACTTTCCCCAAGGGCAGGGTCGTTGCTCGACCAGAACTGTTTGATGAATTCTATGTGGGTTTCTTCGGAACTGGCAGATTGTTCTCAATAAATGTATGGGCTAAGCTCTATCGTAAAGAGGTGATTGACAAGGCATTCCAGGAGACGGAATTATTTTCTCCTGATATTCGTTTTACAGGAGAAGACTTGTATTTGAATTTGAAACTTTTTCCTTATCTCAAATCGATGTTTTGTATCGATGAGCCTGTTTATATGTATAGGCATGGCGGCGGTACTTTCGGTTTTAATAAGACTATGCCTTCGATTCTTTTGTTGTCAGACAAGAGATTAGAATTACTGGACCAATACAATTACTCTAAAGGTTATGGACCTTTATATGCAGAATATGTGGCTTTTGTATATAATAATGCTGCTCAGTTGATTTATTTCAAAAAGGCTGATAAAGTAGGTGTTATAGATTTCATGAAACAAGAGCTAGAGTCGCGTAAGTTGATACCCAGGTTAGAGGAGTTTTATACTTCAAAAAAGGAAATTCCAAGCCATGTAAGATTGTTGTTGGATCGTAATTATGAAGGAATGTATGACTATGCATATGCATTAGGTAAAACAACTTATGGCAGCTTGAAGATAAGAATGGTAAAATTAATAACTGAAGTTTTTGAGTTTTTAGCATAATCAGTGGATGAAAAAGACTAATAATATGGGAATAATGGCTAATCCTTTAGTTAGTGTTCTGATTCCGTTATACAACCAGGAACGGTATCTCAAGGCTTGCATACGTTCGGTAGAAGCGCAGAAGTACAAGAATCTGGAAATCATCATTGTAAATGATGGATCCACTGATCGTAGTCCTCAAATGGCTCGGGACTGGGCTGATCGTGACAATCGGGTGAAGGTGATTGACAAGCAAAATGAGGGTCTGGCATATGCGCGACGTGATGGTTATCTTGCAGCGACAGGTGAATATGTCACGTTTTTAGATAGTGACGATATGTTGGCACCTGATGCTATAGAAACGATGTTGTCGGTTCTTTTAGAGAAAGATGTGGATCTTGTTTCGGGTATGTGTGACAAGAAATTAGGGTTTATTGTTCAGCATAAGTCCGACAATACCTATCATTTCCCGTTTGACCAGGTGATAGAGCAGTCCCATTTGTTTGATGATTATTATATTGGATTCTTCCGTAATGACATATTCCCAGTTTCGGCTTGGGGCAAATTGTATAGGAAGAGCGTGATCGACAAGGCATATCAGGAGACTGAATTGTATTCTCCCGACATCCGTTTCATGGGCGAGGATCTGTATTTCAACATGAAATTGTTCCCGTATCTGCGCTCTATGTGCCGAATCAACGAGATAGTTTATATTTATCGCTATGGAGGCGGCACTTTTGGTTTTAATAAGCGTTTCCCAGAGCTTTTTGTTTCATCAGATAAACGATTGAAATTGTTGGACCAGTACAATTATTCGCAGGGTTACCAGCCTTTGTTTGCCGAGTATGTTGCGTGCTTCTATCATCATGCTGCCCAGCTGATTCATTATAAGAAAGCTGACAAATCAAGTGTCATTGACTATTTCAAACATGAAATGGCTCATCGTGAACTCATGCCTCGTTTACTTGAGTATTATACTAATCAAGAAACGGATAAACAATCTGTTCGCTTGATGCTTGAACGAGACTACGATGGCATGTATCAGTTTGCCTGTAAAGAGGCTGATAGTTTATATACTTCCCTGAAGTATCGGGCAAAGAAAATGATTGTTGAGTTATTGACGCATCTTTTCTAAGTTTATAGACAAAATGAGAATTCTACACGTAATCACTTCGCTTCAGACAGGTGGAGCTGAACATTTACTAGTAGATTTATTGCCGAGGCTGCGTGCAAGTGGTCGAAATTCGGTGGAATTATTAGTGTTTAACGGTGTGCAAACCCCGTTCATGGAGGCGCTGAGAAGCAAAGGAGTAAAGATACACTCTTTGTCTATGAATGGCAATGTATATAGCCCCTTAAACATTTTCAGGATGATTCGTTATATTGTACAATACGACATCATTCACACCCACAACACTGCATGTCAGCTATATGCACCGTTGGCCAAGATGTTTAGCTTTGCTCGCAAACCATTGGTTACCACCGAGCACAGTTCCAACAATCGCCGTCGAAATAAGTGGTGGTGCCGACCTATTGATCGATGGATGTACAACCGTTATGCTGCAATTGTCTGCATTGCCGACAAGCCCCGCCGCAATTTGGAGGAACACATAGGCAAGAAACGTACCCTCCTTACAATCCCTAATGGCGTTGATACCCTACGGTTTGTCCGTCCTGTTAAAGATATCACTGGACGTGATGAGTTCGTTATCACGATGGTTGCAGGCTTGAGGGTCGAGAAAGATCATGAGACTGTGTTAAAAGCGATGACTCATCTCACTCACAATTATCGGCTGCAACTCGTTGGTGGTGGTGTTAAGGAAGAGGAACTCAAGGCTTTGACAGACGAGTTGGGTTTGAATGAACGTGTCAGTTTCATGGGAGTAAGACTAGATGTTCCTGAAATACTGGAGCAGAGTGACATTGTATTGCTCTCATCGCATTGGGAGGGCTTGTCGCTGTCGAGTATTGAGGGCATGGCTTCTGGACGTCCCTTTATTGCAAGTGATGTTGACGGATTACGAGAGATGGTTGGTGGGGCTGGCGTCTTGTTCACGCATGGCGATGAGAAGGATTTAGCATCCAAAATCCAGCACTTGTGTGAGAACCCCGATGAATATAGAGATGTGGCAATCCGTTGCCAGGAAAAAGCTCGTCAGTATGATATCTCGGTTACAGTGAACCGCTATCTTGAACTGTACAAGAGACTGTGTCACATTAAGTAAAAACATCACAAAGGACTATCCGATTGAAACGCTTTTTTGAAGAGAATGGCAACATTAACTGTTTTCACTCCTGCCTATAATAGGGCACATACAATTGGGCGAACCTACGAGAGTTTGTGTCGGCAGACTTGCAAGGACTTCGAGTGGCTCGTCGTGGATGACGGCTCATCTGACAATACCCGTGAATTGGTCGAAGGTTGGATAGCCGAGGGGAAAATTCCCATCCGGTATATCTACCAACAGAACCAAGGAATGCATGGCGCCCACAATACTGCCTACCGTAATATCAACACACTGTTAAACACTTGTATTGACAGTGATGATTGTATGCCCGATGATGCTGTTGAAAAAATATTGGCTTGTTGGAAAGAGCATGGCTGCGACAAGGTGGCAGGACTTATCGGCCTTGATGTTACTGAGGACGGTAATGTCATCGGAACCCGTTTCCCCGAAGGGATGAAAACAACGACATTACAAGGGTTTTATCAGGCAGGAGGAAAAGGTGATAAGAAATTGGTTTATCGCACAGATGTAATCAACCGATATCCTGAGTATCCCTTGTTTGAAGGTGAACGATATGTGGGTTTAGCCTATAAATATATGCTGATTGATCAGGACTTTGAACTCATTGCACTCAATGAACCCCTGGTTATCGTGGAGTATCAACAGGATGGCTCTAGCTTCAATATGTTCAATCAGTATTGGAAGAACCCTAAAGGGTTTGCTTTTTTCCGAAAAGCAGAGATGAAGACGACTCGTAGCTTGAAGCGAAAGTTGAAGGTTTGCACGCATTATGTTTCAAGTAGCATCATCAGCAAGAATCATAGGTTTATTCAGGAGAGTCCCGAGAAAATGCTTACACTGCTCTGTATCCCTGCAGGGGTCATGCTATATTGGGTAATAAGATATAAGGTCAAACATCATGCTAAAATGAATATTACCAAGTAGTTGGACCTTGTCAATATTTCCCCCTTTTTGTGATGCTTTGTGATTTGGTGAACACTTTGGTTTGGAAACCAAGAGCATCATTAGAAAAACTTAACGATAATAATGAATGATCACGTAACAACCTCTCAGCCGACGGGGACAAAACGTATTGAATATATTGATGCCCTGCGTGGATTCACCATGTTTCTGGTCGTGGTGATGCATGTGGGTGGAATTTGTTTCGGCCCGCCCGAGGGATCGTTCCATGGGATTTTAGGTATCGTCCGAATGCCAATGTTCTTTCTCATCAGCGGCTTTGTTCTGTACAAGGCTGGCGTGGTGTGGAACAGGCAACAGATAGTCACCTTCTTCAAGAAGAAGATACCGGTACAGTTGCTCAGTCCCTTTGTGTTCTATATGGTCTATATCCATGTCCAAAAGTACGGGTTTGTTGATAGTATTTTTAATGGTCCCAAATTTGGCTATTGGTTCACGTTTGTGCTGTTTGAATACTTTGTATTTTATGCGACAGTTCGTTTTCTGGTTCGCAACTGGTGGGGTGATGTCATACTCGTGATTTTGGGCATCTGCTTCTACCCGTTCTCATGGCCTGTCATCAAGGATGCATTGCCCATCCCCAATGAGATTTTGGACTTCTTGAGTTTTCAGCATTGGCACTATTTTATCTTTTTTGTGTTGGGCACTTTGCTGAAGAAGTATTTTGATACAGTCCAGCGTTGGCTCGACGGCAAGTGGCTGTTGCCTTGTTGTATTCTGTTCTTCTTCTTGGAAATCCCGTTCTTTGATGTGTTGCACATTGATGGTAACATTATTGGTTTCCCCATGTCTCTTGCTGGCCTTGTGATCATGTTCTCGTTTTTCAGGAAAAAACAGCATCTGTTCTCCCGTGAGACGCGATTGGGCAGCGTGTTCCAGTATGTGGGCCGCCGCACACTCGATATCTACCTGATTCATTATTTCTTGTTGCCGGTAGAGTTGAGAAAAGTGTTTACAGTGTTCCATGACCACTCAATGCCGATCATTGAGTTTGCTGTTTCGACTCTCATAGCATTCTTGATCATAGCTATGTGTCTGCTCATCGGCAATATCATACGCTTGAGCCCGGTTTTAGCCCATTGGGTGTTTGGTGCCAAGAAAACATATTAAAATAATAGTTATCAGTCCATTAATGGCTAAGAAGAAGATTTTACGGGCGGCGACGGTGCCGCAGTCGCTCAATACATTTTGTAAGGGTGTGTTGAAGGAGCTGTCTGGTGAGTATGACGTGATTGCCGTTTCGTCACCAGGGGAGGCTCTTGATGAGGTAGCACATCGCGAGGGCGTACGTACTATAGCCGTGCCAATGCAGCGGCACATCTCACTCATGAGCGACCTGCGTTCCTTGTGGCAGATGTGGAAAGTGATGCGTCGTGAGCGTCCTGACATGGTCCACTCAATGACGCCAAAGGCAGGACTGGTCTGCATGATGGCAGCATGGCTGGCAAGGGTCCCGCGTCGCGTGCACACTTTTACTGGTCTTGTTTGGCCCACAGCAAGCGGTCTGAAACGCCGCATACTGATGGCGACTGATTGGCTCACGTGTGCCTGTGCAACCCATGTTATTCCAGAGGGCGAAGGAGTGAAGAGCGACCTGCTCAATCATCACATTACCCGCAAACCCATCAAGGTGCTTGGTTATGGCAATGTCATGGGCATTGATATGGAACGATACAAGCCTGCCCAGCGCACGCATGAGGATAGGCATGGATTTACATTTGTCTTTGTGGGACGAATTGTGCGGGATAAAGGCATCAACGAATTGATATCTGCTTTTGACCGCTTGTATCGTGAACATGGTGATGTCCGATTGGTACTTGTAGGGCCACGTGAAGATGACCTTGACCCCGTTTTGCCTGGGACACTCCAGCGCATTAATCAAGGTGATGGAATTGAGGCTGTGGGACGACAATCCGATGTGAGACCTTTTTATGCCGAAGCCGATGCCCTTGTTTTCCCGAGCTACCGTGAGGGTTTCCCCAATGTGGTTATCGAAGCTGGTGCAATGGGATTGCCGAGCATAGTTACCGATATCAACGGTGCTCGGGAAATCATCATCGATGGCGAGAATGGAGTCATTGTTCCTCCTCAGGATGAGGATAGGCTCTATCGGGCGATGAAGGACTTTGTTGAGAAGCCCGAGTTGGTCAAAGCCCTAGCGGAACAGGCGCGCCCGCTCATAGCATCTCGTTTCGAGCAAAGTTTTGTGCGCCAGTGCCTTTATGACTTTTACCATGAGATTTTATAGTTCTGGCTTTATGAACAATCTTTATAAAAAATATATCAAGCGTGGGTTGGGCTTTGTTTTGTCATTGCTGGCCATCATCTGCTTGTCGCCGTTGTTGCTGGTGGTGACCGTGTGGCTACACTTCGCCAACAAGGGTGCTGGGGCTTTCTTTTTTCAGGAGCGCCCGGGTAAGAATGGGAAGATTTTCAAGATTATCAAGTATAAGACGATGACCGATGAGCGGGATAGTGATGGAAAGCTCCTGCCAGATGAGAAACGTCTTACCCGTGTGGGCAAGTTCGTCCGTTCTACGAGTATTGACGAATTGCCTCAATTGTTTAATGTTCTTAAGGGTGATATGGCCTTGATTGGCCCTCGCCCTCTACTTGTCCAGTATCTGCCGCTTTATTCCCCTGAGCAGGCTCGTCGCCATGAGGTGCGTCCTGGTATCACCGGATGGGCACAGTGTCATGGTCGCAATACCCTGTCCTGGAGCGAGAAATTTAAGCTTGATGTGTGGTATGTGGACCATTGTACCTTTACCAACGACGTGAAGGTCATTTTCTCTACAATTAAAAAAGTGATCGCTCGGGATGGCATATCCCAAGAGGGTCAGGCAACAATGGAAGCATTTAACGGAAATAACTAATGTATCTTTACGGAGCAAGCGGACACGCAAAAGTTATCATTGATATACTGCAGGCCACAGAAACACCTGTGGAGGCTTTGTTCGATGATGACAGTTCAATCAATGAGCTGTTATCAATACCAGTTAAGCACCAATGGAATGGAGAAGCCCCCATTGTGGTGAGTGTCGGAAATAATAACTATCGCAAGCAGATTGCTGAACGGTTAAACTGTGAGTTTGGTACAGCAATACATCCGAGTGCGATAGTATCGCCCTATTCAACAATAGGCGAAGGTTCTGTCGTTATGCAGGGCACGGTTATACAGAGCAATGCCTGGGTTGGAAGACATTGCATTGTCAATACTGGAGCAACCATCGATCACGAATGTGTCCTCGGTGACTATGTTCATGTATCACCTCAGGCTACGCTGTGTGGAAATGTCCACGTTGGTGAGGGCGCCTGGATTGGCGCTGCCGCAGTCGTGATTCCCGGTGTGAAAATCGGCCGTTGGAGTGTGGTTGGCGCAGGCAGTGTTGTCCTCAATGATATCCCTGACGGTGTGGTTGCCTATGGCAATCCGTGCCGTGTCAGGATGTTAAGTCGTAATATGCCACAACAAATAGCTTCCCAGCAAAAGACTCAAATCAAGAAGATTGCGATTTATGGCGCCGGTGGTCTGGGTCGTGAGGTCGCTGGTGGTATCAGACGAATCAACAACTCAGGCTTTGAGAAATGGGATATTGTCGGCTATTATGATGATAGTAAGTCAATAGGAACAATGATATCACACTATGGTCAGGTATTAGGCGGAATGAATGAGCTTAATGCCGTTAACGAGCCGCTGGCTCTTGCCATTGCCGTTGGTGATCCACATGCTCGCAAACTCATACATGAGCGTATTACTAACCCCAATATCTATTATCCTAATATCGTTGCACCGTCGTTCAAGGTGCTGGATGATAGGACGTTTGCTATGGGCCAAGGAAATATCATTCAGGATGGTTGTAGTGCGACTTGTGATGTGGTTGTTGGGAACTTTAATGTACTGAATGGCTCTAATGTGCTGGGCCACGATGTTACGGTGGGAGATTTCAATGTTTTGATGCCAGGTGTGCGACTGTCTGGTGCAGTTAAAATGGGTGATTGCAACTTGATGGGCGTGGACAGTGTGGTGCTTCAGGGTGTGAAAATCGGTTACAATGTGACCCTGGGTGCTGGCAGTGTGTTGATGACCAAGCCCAAAGACAGCATGACCTACATTGGAGTGCCGGCTAAGAAGTTTGATTATAAATAATCTAACCAGGATACTTAGATGGAAAATACGTGTTTTAACCCCTTCTCGTTGGTAGGCAAGACGGTGCTCGTGACAGGCGCTTCTTCAGGCATCGGTCGAGAGACTGCCATTGAGTGCTCACGCATGGGCGCCAACGTCGTGATTACTGGACGAGATGCCGACCGCCTGAACGAAACTAACAATCTGTTGGACGGACCCGTAACGGCTCCAATTATTGCAGACTTGACCAAACAGGAGGACGTGGAACGTCTGGTTGCTGAATTGCCACCACTTGATGGTGCTGTGTTGTGTGCGGGTAATTCCACAACGCTTCCGCTGCAGTTCGGCACACGTGAGAAGTTTGATGGGATGTTCGATGTGAACTTTTTTGCCCCGGTTGAATTGCTGCGGTTGCTGTATAAGAAGAAAGTGCTCCAGAAGTGGGCCTCGGTGGTATTGATTGCATCCATCGGCGGCACACATAGTTTCATGCCGGGTAATGGCGTCTATGGTGCGTCCAAAGCTGCCCTCAACTCGGTAATGAAATATGCTGCGCGCGAATATGCCGCACGCAAGGTTCGTGTCAACAGTATCTGCCCTGGCATGGTTGATACACCGCTTATCCATCGTGGAACTATTACCGAGGAACAGCTGGCCGAAGATGCCAAAAAGTATCCTCTGGGCCGATATGGACAGCCCGAGGACATTGCTCATGGTGCCATTTATCTGCTCAGTGATGCCTCAAGCTGGCTTACTGGTCATGATTTGATCATTGATGGCGGTTTCTCGATTTAGTTTTTTGCCGATTCCTTTGCTGTTTATTAAATTGTATGTATTTTTGTCCGCCTAAACCGGTCGTGTGTATGGCGGTTTATAATATTTGATTTCAAGGTAAGACTATGAATATTCAAGAGTTTATCGATAATTTCGCTGCTCAGTTTGATGAAACTGAACCCGAACTGATTACTGCTGAAACCAAATTCAAAGAGCTTGACGAGTGGTCCTCATTGACCGCCCTGTCAATCATTGCCATGGTGGATGACGAGTATGATGTCATCATCAAGGGCAACGATATCCTCAATTCCGACACGATTCAGGACTTGTTTGAAGTCGTTGTGAAGAAACATCGTTAATCCTTTTTTTTGAGGATAAGAAGATGGAATCGCAGATAAAAGAAATCATTGCACGGGTCCTGAATGTGGACCTCAGTGTCATTAGCGATGACTTGTCATCGGGTGATATTCCCGAATGGGATTCCGTCGGCAATTTGGCTATTATCAGCACACTAGAGCAAGAACTTGATGTGGAGTTCCCGCTCGAGGACCTCTTTGACTTGACCTCTGTCAGGTCAATTGTCGATGAAGTAAACAAGCTCATTAATGATTAAGGCTTCTCACAGCGCATTGCTGTGTGATATCGCAGGACATGTTGCTGCCACTCCCGACAAGATCGCTCTTGTCGCGGGGGACCAACGTGTTTCCTATTCTCAATTGGAGGAACGGATAGCATCCGCTGCATCGTTCTTGCTCTCACTTGGACTTGAGCCGGGCGACCGCATAATGCTGCTGCCATACAAGGAGGTAGAGTTTATTTATCTCTATTTTGCTGCCCATCTTGTCGGAGTAATCAATGTGGTGGTTGATCCAGCAGCCCCACGCGAGCGTCTTGACTACATCGCGGGAATAGTGAAACCTCGGGTCTTGTTCGGCAGTCACATCGACCTTGACGGTCTGCGTTGCATCCCGTTTGGTTCTATACAATTGGATGAAGGTCTCTCATCAGCCCGGTTGCCGCTTGTCAAGTCGACAGATGTGGCTGATGTGATGTTTACCACTGGGACTACCGGTGCGCCTAAGGGCGTCTGCTTGTCTCATGACAATATCGCAGGCTCGGCGAGCAACACTAATGGGTTCATTGGTACCCATGCTGATGACGTCGAAGCATTGGCGCTCCCGTTAAGTCATTCGTTCGGTCTTGGGCGTATGCGTTGTGTCCTCTCGTTAGGAGCGACGTTGGTACTTGTCAGCAATTTCGCTAACCTAAAGTCATTTTTCAACATCCTTGAGTCAGAAAGGGTTACGGGATTCGGAATGGTTCCTGCCGTTTGGCAATACATCAAGCGATTAAGCGGTAGGCGAATATCGAAGTTCTCCAGTCAGTTGCGGTATGTGGAAATCGGCAGTGCCTCTTTGCCTGTTGAGGACAAACGCCTGCTCATGGAGTTGTTCCCCACGACTCGCCTGTGCATGCACTATGGTCTCACCGAGGCTTCTCGTGCCCTCTTCACCGAATTCCATTCATCTGCCAACCATCTGGACAGCGTCGGGCGCCCTGCCTCATCATTAGTAGAGGTCTGTGTGCTTGACGATGAGGGAAACTTATTGCCTGCTGGCTCTGATGGAGAAATCTGCGTGCGCGGCAATATGGTCTGCCGTTCCTATTTTCTGCCTCAAGACAATGAGGGCGCTTTTCATGGCGACTGGTTCCGCACTGGCGACTGGGGTCATCGTGACGATGACGGTAACTTCTACTTGACCGGACGCAAGAAGGAACTTATCAATGTGGGCGGCGAGAAAGTCAGTCCCGTTGCGATTGAAGAAGCCATCCTTTCGCTGGGCATTGCCGACTGTGCCTGTGTTGCCGTCCCTGATCCTAACGGGGTGCTCGGTGAGGTTCCCAAGGCCTTCATGGTTAAGGGAAAGTCTCCGCTTGAAATCGATGACATCAAGAATCGTTTGACACAGTTATTGCCCCCGCACGAGATTCCTGCCCAGTGGGAGTGGGTGGAACAGATTCCTCGCACCTCGTCAGGCAAAATTCAACGCTTAAAACTTAAATCATGATATGTCACAGTTAACGATTAATAATGTGCGCATTGCGGGCATGAGCGCCTGTGTCCCCGCTACTGTCGAGGATAATCGCACCCTTCCGATCTACAGTGATGAGAATGAGGCCCTTAAAGTGATAGCATCCACTGGCATTGAAAGGCATCACAAGGTGGATGAAAACACCACGGCATCAGACCTTACTGTAAAGGCGGTGGAGGCTCTGCTCAATGAGATGGGGTGGAGTGCCCAGGAAGTCGATTGCTTCGCCTATGTCTGCACATCCCGCGACTATATTGCTCCACAGACGGCTTGCGTCCTTCAGGATCGTCTCGGGCTGCGCAACGACTGCTGCGTGTTTGACTTGCCTTTCGGTTGCTCGGGATGGGTCTATGGCATGAGCATTGTTTCATCGATGATGTCCCTTGGCACCTTCAAGCGTGCCATTCTGGTAGCTGCCGAAACCAATACCCGCAACCGTAATCCCCGTGACACGGCGGTGCGCCCCCTTTTCGGCGATGCAGCGACAGCAACTGCGCTTGAATTTGACCCCGAACAGGCACGGCCCATGAATTTCATGTACGGCGTTGACGGTAGCGGATTTGATGCTGTTTGGGCACCTTATGGCGGAATCCGCAACCCGGTTACCCCCGAGGCTCTTGAGGAGAAGGAAGTCTCGCCTGGGGTATATCGCCGCGGTATTGATATGATTGTCAATGGTATGGACGTATTCGGTTTTGCCATCAAGCAGCCGCCTCGTTCCCTCAAGGAGTTGATTGAAACCTTCAGCATCGATGTAGAGACTGTTGATTTGCTTCTCCTTCACCAGGCCAATAAGTTTATTGACGAGAAGATCCGTAAGGCTGTAAAAATTCCGCCCGAGAAAACGCCCTATTGCCTCGAGGAGTATGGCAACGTTACCAGTGCCTCCATTCCCTTGACGATGGTCACCCGCTGCCGTGAGCAGCTTTCTGGTGACGAGAAGCATTGCGTGGCCTGCGGTTTCGGCGTAGGCTTGGCATGGGCGAGCATGGAATTCTATGCCGGTAACGTGAAGATGGTTGATGTGATTGACTATTAAAGTATTGCACTATGGCACAATACATTAATTCCAATAAAGAGTTTTACTGGGGTGACTGGTACTTCAAGGACCATGTGATTCCCGAGGGGTTTGACTACAAGGCCCACAAGAAAGAATTGTCGCCCTACTACGAGCAGCGGGGCTTCAAGGTCTCGATGATGTTTGCCGACTACTTCTCGCAGCTGAGTGGGGTGGTCAGTGACCGTTATCTGTCGATGGATGTATATTACTTCTTTGTCATTCCCGCGCTCAACCGCTATGACTTTATCAATGCCTATCTGGACAAGAACATCTACGGTGACTTATTCCCGATGGTGAGACAGCCATTGACAGTGGTCAAGAATATGCATGGCCATTTTTATAGTGATGGCAAAGAAATCTCATTGGATGAGGCCATTGCCCGTGTAGCCGGCTATACTGGCGAGATGATGATAAAGCCCACGGTAGAGACCTGTAATGGTGATGGTGTAGATCAGATAACCAGTGTGAACCCTGATCGTCTCAGGGAACTATTCACACGATACGGCATCAACTTCATCGTGCAAGAGAAGGCCAAGCAGCATCCCGAGCTGCAGCGTGTCAACCCCACGTCACTCAACTCGATGCGTCTCTATACTTACCGCACCCTTGAGGGACATTGCGAGTTTCTCTATCCCTATTCCATGCTGCGCTTCGGAGGCAAGGGTGCTGTCAAGGACAATACGTCTAAGGGTGGTGGAACCTGTCTCATCGATCGCGAAGGACGGGTTGATGACCGCGTGTTCCGCTTCAAGCACATGGAGATTTCTTCCCTCAAGAAGGAGACGGGCGTTGAGAATCTGGTGGTGCCCTGCTATCACAAGGTGATAGACAAGCTCCTCGAGATGCATTCACGCCTTCCATATTTTGACTTCGTGGGGTGGGATGTGACGGTTGACCCCGATGGCGAACCCTTGTTCATTGAGTTTAATCTTGTGCCGGCGATTGAGGGGCCGCAGATTATGGCTGGTCCCATGTTTGCCGACCATCTTGACGAGGTCGTTGAGCGTGCGCGACAGGGCCAATGTTCCAAGGTTCAGACCAATAAGAAGGTCTATCCCAAGAACTCTGTATTCTATCTCCACGCCCAGTAGAAGCAATATTAACAGCGGTTTAACGTTATTGTTAGTAGCATAGTGGTAATTCGTCAGGTCGTCAATACGGTTTTCAAGTCATGTAGCTATGTCATTGTTCAAGATGGCGCTTCTTGGCTGGTGGATTGTGGTGACATGGATAGGATTCTCCCGTTGATTGACGGGACCTTGCGTGGCGTGTTGCTCACTCATGGTCATTTTGACCACATCTATGGCTTGAATATGCTGACAGCTCTTTTCCCGTCAGTGCCGATTTATACCTGTCAGGCAGGATTGGACGAGTTGCTTAGCGATAAGTTGAACTTCTCTAGGTATTATGGAGAACCTTTTGTTCTGGACGTGCCTGAGAATGTCAGACTGATAAAGAATGGCGACTGTGTGGACCTGTTCGATCATGTTCAAGCCGAGGCCGTATTCACTCTGGGGCATAGCCCGTCATGCATTACTTGGCTGGTTGATGACTCGATGTTTACCGGCGATAGCTTCATTCCTGGCGTAAAGACAGTGACCAATGTGCCGCATGCCGACAAGGTCCTGGCTGCTGAGAGTGAAAAACTTATCCGTGACCTGTCGCAACACCGCATCGTGTATGCCGGTCACGCACCTGAATTGTAAAGAACTAGATAAATAGATAGAAATGGCAAACAACAAGATTTTACTTTGTCTGGCCCACATGAGCGGCCAAGAGATGAAATACATCCAGGAGGCGTTTGATACCAATTGGGTGGTGCCTTTGGGTCCCAACGTCAATGCTTTTGAGCAGGACTTGGAACAATTGTGCGGCGAGAACAAGCATGTGGTGGCTCTTAGTTCCGGAACGGCGGCGATACATCTGGCGCTTGTTAATTTGGGCGTTGGACGTGATGATGAGGTTATCTGCCAGTCGATGACGTTCTCGGCCAGTGCCAATCCTATCGTTTATCAGGGGGGCGTCCCTGTGTTTGTAGACAGCGAGCCTGACTCATGGAATATGGATCCTAACCTGCTTGAGGATGCTATCAAGGATCGCATCGCCAAGACGGGCCGCAAACCCAAGGCAATCATTCCCGTATATCTTTATGGCATGCCCGCGAGGATTGATGACATCATGGAGATAGCGCGCCGCTATGAGATTCCCGTTGTGGAGGATTCGGCCGAGGCCTTCGGTTCACGTTATCGTAACCAGTTGTGCGGCACGTTCGGTCAATATGGCATCATGAGTTTCAACGGTAACAAGATGATTACTACCAGTGGCGGCGGTGCTCTGATTTGTCCCGACGAGGCTACTAAGAAAAAAATCATGTTCTATGCCACACAGTCGCGTGAACCGATGCCCTATTATCTGCACAAGGAGATTGGCTATAATTACCGCATGAGCAACATCTGTGCTGGCATCGGTCGTGGTCAGATGACCGTGCTGGATGAGCATCTTGCACACCACAGGCACCTGTGTGACCGCTATGTAGAACTCTTCGCCAGCGTGGATGGCATCACGGTGCACACCAATCCTGATGAGCGTTGTGACAGCAATTACTGGCTGAATACCATACTGATTGATCCTGCCAAGACAGGAACCGACTATGAGACTGTACGTCAGCATCTTGAGGCTTGCAATATCGAGTCTCGTCCCTTGTGGAAACCGATGCACACCCAGCCTGTATTCAGCGGGGCACCCGCCTATGTCAACGGTGTGAGTGAGCATCTGTTCACAATGGGTTTGTGCTTGCCCAGCGGACCATGGGTAAGTGACGAGGACGTCGAGCGTGTAGCTGGCGAGATTATTGCCTGCTGCAAGTGAGATTTTTGATGCCATTGTATGTCATCTCGCAGGAATCCAACGGTGAGGGGGCTGCCGTATTCTTGTTTTTTAAGAAAAATTTCTAAAAAGAGTGTGTTGATAACTTTTTTTGTGTAATTTTGCCCCCCGTTAAAATATCTAGGGTATTTTTGCGTTAACGTTATAGATAACGTAATGGATTTAGACCAATTCATAGAGAACTTTTCGGAGCTGTTTGATGAAACAGATACCGACACTATAGACGCCACAACCAGATTCAAGGATTTGGAGGAGTGGTCATCACTTGTTGCCTTGTCGGTCATCGCAATGATCGATGAGGAATATGATGTTGAATTCCGCGGTGATGATATCCGCAACAGCATTACTGTTGAGGACTTATACAATACAGTCCTTGAGAGGTTGGAAGAAGAGGAAGAGTAATGGTGGCTGATAACTGATAACGGCTTGCCGGGCATTAAGTGCTAGCGGCAAGTTGTTGTGTCTGCCATAACCAAGTTTGTTTTTTAGAATATCCTGTCACTATGGCAACGATAACATATCACGGAGTGGGCATCAAGGCACTTAGCGCTTGTGTTCCCCCCGATATTGCTTACAATAAGGACCTGGGGTATCTTATTCCCGAGGAAGAAATAGAAAAGACCATCAACAACATTGGCATCGAGGAGCGACGCATCGCCGCCGATGATGTCATGGCGAGCGACTTGTGCTACAAGGCGGCACGTCGGCTGATGGAGGATAATGATATCGATCCAAGTAGTATCGATGTGCTCTTGTTCATGAGCCAGACGCCAGACTATCGTATTCCCGCCACATCGTGCTTGTTGCAACATCGCTTGGGACTGCCACGCGAGACGTTGTGCTTTGACATCTCGTTGGGTTGCTCAGGCTATCTGTTCGCGCTGAGCACGGCATTTGCCTATGCTTCGATGGATGGTGTGAACAGGGTCCTCTTGTTGGACGGCGAGACCTTCTCCAAGATTGTCAATCGCCGTGACAAGGTGGACTGGCCCCTCTATGGCGACGCGGGAACGGCGACCTTGATCGAGAAGGGTGACTACGGTGACTCGACATTCATGTTCTATACCGACGGCAGTGGCGAGCATGTGCTCAAGGTGCATGCCGGTATGCGCAATCCCATTACTCCCGAGTCTTGCATCGAGCGTGAACAGGAGGAGGGAAACATCCGCAGTGACCTTGAAGTGTTCATGGACGGCATGGACGTCTTTAACTTTGCTATCAGCAAGGTGCCCAAGAGCATTAAACTGCTGCTCAAGGAAACCGATAAGACGATTGATGATGTGGACTATCTGGTCTTTCATCAGGCCAACCGTTTCATGATGGACTTTTTTGTCAAGAAACTCAAGGCCGATCCTGCGCGTGTACCTTTCTGTATCAGCAAGTATGGCAACACGAGCAGCACTTCGGTGCCTCTCACCATCTCCAGCGAGTTGAATGGTAAATTGGACGGCACGCACACGGTATTGCTGAGTGCTTTCGGCGCTGGCCTGAGTTGGGCTGCCGCCATCATGCAGATGCGTGATTGCCATGTGTCCCCCGTCTTTGATTATTGACATTGGCACTGATGGAGTCCCAACTCATTTTCCACCACATCGGTATCGCCTGCCGCGACATCATGAAGAGCCAGGCCTTCTATACGGCAATGGGCTATCATGCGGCAGACGTTGTCGAGGACCCGTTGCAGCACGTGCGAGTGTGTTTTCTGGACAAGGAGGGCGCACCACGGCTGGAACTGCTGGAACCTCTCGATGACCAGAGCCCTGTGGCGCGCACCTTGGCGACTGTTGGCGTGGCTCCTTATCACCTTTGCTATCAGGTGGATGATATTGAGGCTGCAATTACCGCTTTGCGAGGACAACGCTTCTTGCTGGTGAATGGTCCTGTCCCCGCCTGTGCAATGGGCGACAGGCGTGTAGCCTTCCTGTTTCAGAAGCATACAGGTCTTGTAGAACTTGTTGAAACGTCCTGTCATGAGTGAACTCCTGTTGACCTTTATCGTTCCTGTTTACAATACCGAGCGTTATCTCGAGCGGTGCTTGAGCTCAATCGTGGGACAGGGACTGCCCGAAGGCTCCTATGAGGTGCTGGTAGTGGATGACGGCTCGACCGACGGCAGCCGTGATCAGGCAGCCGCTTTCACTTTGATTCAGCCTCAGGTTCATCTCATTATCCAGAAGAATGCCGGTGTCAGTGCAGCGCGTAACCGTGCGCTGGAACAGGCGCGGGGCCGTTACGTCCAGTTTGTGGACAGCGACGACTATCTGCAGGATGGCACCATATCCCGGTTGTTGCAGCGTGCCGTGGATGAGGACCTGGATGTGTTGCAGTTCAATTACACGAGTGTTGACACCTTAGGCAAGAACCAGGCCGTGTTGCGTAATGATAATTACCCGACAACTCCGGTTATGACGGGTGTCGAGTATTTGGAAAGCCATGCCATGACCCCCTATGTCTGGCGTTTCATTCTGCGGCGTGATTACTTGAATCAACTGTCCTGTCGCTTTGACACCTCACTTATCGTGTGTGAGGACGGAGCACTCATCGCACGTTTCCTGCTCAATGCCAATCGTGTAGCTCAAGATGCTACACAGGCCTATTGCTACATGAATCGTGGGGACAGCGCCATGCACAATAACGATCTGGACTACCTGCGCCGTCGCCTGTTGAGTCAGGTCGATTCTGCTTCCTCTATCGACAAGACCATCCGCGAGTTTGAGGCTGCTACAGGCCGACAGGCCCCCATCAGCGTCTCAGGCGTGAGAAATGTCTATCTCTATTTCGCCATGACCAAAGCCTTGACCAGCGGCTGTGTGGACGAGGTGGTCGCACGCGTCCGTCAGGCAGGACTGTATCCCTTCCCCTGTGTGGGCCCCGAGGCCAATTATTTTGGCAAGAAGTGGCGCTTCATCCACCGCTTGATGATGCACCCTCACCTCTGGTCCCTCCTAAGCCGCATCTACCGCTTCATCAAAAAATAGTGATAGCCAGGCTCGATAGGCATTTTAAAACAAGGAATTACGCGAATTAATCTTTATTTGTTCGGGCATTGATTGCGTTGCGCCCATGAACCCGTGACTTGTTATTGAGATGAAATCCATTGTGGATTTGCATCTCATTTTATTATACAAAGACTAGTAATATGAAAAAGTTCAGTTTTGTCCTTCTCGTATTGTTGCTGGTATTGATTATGATACCGCAGGCGTCTGTTGCTGAGAGTTTTAATGCTATTCAAGTGAAAAAAACGGGGGAGACTGTTACAGTAAAACGGAGCAGACTGTTACAGTTTTGATGGCGCAAAATTAAACATTTTTCCTGAGACTGTCGCCACGAAGTTCAAATCTTGTCGCCGAATGTATGATTCTGTCGAGTATCGCGTCGGCGGCAGTGGCGTTGCTCTCAAGTGTCTCGTACCATCCTGAGAC
>JAEEGL010669006.1_pt1 | contig 23527 bp, 51 predicted proteins | sample 9134231 | NCBI WGS metagenome assembly JAEEGL01 (sample SAMN16246548, study PRJNA631951) | gut metagenome | biome: gut microbiome; feature: rumen; material: fiber-attached | host: Bos | place: Iran: Karaj | collected 2018-10
CTCAAAGATCTTCTCAAGTTCTCTCCTGTGCCATCTGTCCATCCGGCTGCTACAGATGTCATCTCCAATGGCATATCCACAGTCATGGTTTCCAATGAGGAGAGTGACTCTGTCTGGGTACTGCTTCTTGAGTTCCAGGATATGCTTGAAGTTGTCTACTGATCTCTGAAGGTAATCCTCATCATAGTTGAATTCCTGCGGATACGGATCATGATAGTCACCCAGGAAGACAATATTGGCATTTGTTGCCCCCAGTGTGACTTTCACCGGTTCTTTCCAGAATTCCCGGCCATGCACATCCGGTATAATAAGCCATTTGATATTCTTCATCATTATGCCATATAGTTCTTCAATATACCTTTTATATACAATTGATGATCATAGTATACTTCTAGTAATCTACTGATTTTTGCCTGTTTTTCCTTGGTTGGAGGATCCTGCTTTTGGATGATGTCCAATGCATCACCAATCCACTGTCCACTCTGAAGTTCAATCACATCCAGGTTGGGGACTTCATTCCTGAAGTGCTTGATCAGTCTCTCCCAGTTGCCAATGACTGTGTCAAGAAAAATCTCATCTCCACCATAGTTTCCATCAGTCTCCTGATATCTCCTGATGAAGTTGGTTCTGAATTCTTCTTTCCTGTCTTCTGTAGGCAGAACCACATAGAATGGTATCCCTGCTTTTAACAGAGCCTTCTCAAACCAGGGATCTGCCATGACAATGTCATAGTTGACATCATTCCAATACTTAAGTACTGCTTCAGCAGATGGGAACTCACCAATCTTATTGTCAGTGAGATCTATGACACCAGGATGGGACTTCACATACTCTGACTTACCCACCCCCCAGAATCCTAATATTAATGTCTTCATATATTAAAAATAACAAAATGGGAGGTTTTCCTCCCATTAGATGTCTACTTGAAGATGTCAATATTTTTCAGGATTCTATAGATCCACCGGGCAGTCTTCCTGGTGAGATGCTCTTCTGCTTTGATGGTAATCCTATCCTTGGACAGGAGGTCATATCCCTTGAACAACAGGTCTCCATTGTCTGATACCATAGAGAAGATGACAAAGTTGGGGATCACATCCTGGATATGAATGTCATACTCATGATAGAATCCATGTCTCCACTCGCCTTCATATGATGTCATGTTGAGGATGAATTTCACAATCCTCTGCATGTACCATTCCTTGGTTCTGATGATGGTCATAGTCTACTTCTCTTTTTTACAAACCTTCCCTTGGCATCTCTTGGCTGCTTGCCGGCATCTTCTGCTACAGATTCCTGGACAGTGTTGAACAATGACCCAATATTGACAGGGTGTTCTCTCTCTTCCAGGTAGTTGTCTACAAACTCATAGAGGATGTTGACATCAGTGGCGAATGAGGTAAATATTGCGGTGACGGCCTCAACTGCCTCTTCCTTGGTTGCATGATCACCATCTACCTCAACAGACTCAATTGCACAGTTGAGGATATACTTAATAAACTCATTCCCCAGTGATGTGACCACTGCTGCTGTGATCAACCAACCAGTGTCAGTGGGTTCCCTGTTAATCCAATCTAGGAACAGATGCATCCGGTCTGCCTGGGACAGATGGTTGATGATCTCATCCGGCATATAGCCATAAACTTCATTGTATTCTCTCTTCATATCTGTTTATTTTAGTTTCTCAAGTTCCTGCTTGAAGAAATGGTAGTAGTTGATCCTCCTGGTCTGCTCATTGATGGCATCCTCCATCTCTTTCTGATGATAGTTTATATCCCAGTTAGCACATTCAATGAGTTTCTCTCTGTACTCTTCCTTCTTCTGCTCAAAATCTTCCCTGGACAGATCTCCGATCTTGGCAAGTTCCTCTTCCCAATATCTTGTTGATTCCTTGGAGATGTTGAGCTGGTCAAGGGCAAAGTTCTTCACAGACTCATAATCAGAACTGCACTCCCAGTTCTTGATCTTTTCTGCAAAGTCAGCATACTTGGCATTGATTGCAGTGTCCCTCTTGATTGCCTCTTCATAGTACTGTTTGTCCTTGCCATATTGGGCAGTATACTTCTGATAGAGGTCATCATCACTCATCTCCTGGATCTGCTTCAGTCTTTTCTGGGCTTCCTCCATCAACTTCTTATGATAGTCAATGTTGACCTGGGTAGACTTCATAATATCCTGTGTGTAGTCTTCTCTCACATCCAGAGGTTTATCACCAAGGAAGTAAAGGATTCCAAAGTTCCTAAGACAAAGATGGAGGAAGTCTTTTGGTGTTTTGACCTCCCCATCAATGATCATTTGTGTATAACCTGTAGGCATTTATACTATTATTTAAAGATTAAACGAATTTCAGACGATTGCGGATTACGAATTATTACTCTTCCTCTTTGATTTCAGCGGCCTCATCATCATCCTCATCCTCATCATCATCTTCTCTGTCAAGTTTCTTGAGGTTGAGTTTTTCATGACTCTTGATTTCCTTGTCAATGACAGCAAAGATATCATCCTCATTCTCTGCTTCTTCCCACTCGATTCCAAAGATTTTCTCAAGGGAGAGCATGATCATATCCATCTGTACAGGCATCTCATCATCAGCTTTACCATTACCTTCAAGTTTGAAACGCTTGGAGATATCCATCTTCAGTGAATTTACAACTCTTTCACCAAAGTCAGAGAGTTCACCACTCTTAAGATAGATCTTCTTTGGTTTCTCACCTCTTGGGGTATAAGACTTCAAAAGGGTTTCAAAATCCTCATAGATAGGGATTTCATTATATGCATAGTCTCTGACTTTGTGCCCAAACTTCTTATAAAGGAGTCCAGGTACTTTCTCGACTACATCAAATGAATCATCTGCTTTGAATCCTTTTGAAGTAGGAAGGGTATCCTTTACTTTTGCCCTCTCTTCTGGATCAAGGTCATCAAGATTCCAATTGATCTTGTAAAGTTTAACGGCTTTCATATTATTGTGTTTTTATTATATATACTTGTTTCTGATACAAAGGTACAACAAAAAAATGAAATATCCAAATTTTTTTCAACTTTTTTTCAAAAATCAGCGAATTTCATATTTCGCAGTTCGCCATCGTCAGTTGTCAGTGGATTTCAGATGTTATATCTTTATATAGATATTTATAGAAATCAGTCAATTGCAGGTTTGATGTCAGGCAATTTCATGATCAGGCGTCAGCGAATTGCAGACCATCCTTGGTATAGACTTCCAACTTGGTGTATTCAGAGTGGAAGTCATGTACCAGTCGACCTGCATATTTCAAGGCTTCAAACTTGGCCATTGGGAGATCATGCAGCAGGTAGTTGCCACAGGTCTCCGGAGTGGCTGCCGGTACTTCAGTCTGATTCAGGATCCACTTAAGACACTGGATGGTGAGCTTCCTCATTTCCTCAACAGTGTATGACCCTGGGATTCCACTCATGATCACATACATCCCAGTGAGACAACCCATAGGTCCCACATATACCACATCACCCTTGATGTCTTCATTGTTCCTGAACCAGGTGGCCATCAGATGTTCAAGACTGTGCATTGCTGCTGGGGCAATTGCTGGTTCTTTGTTTGGCTCTGTGAATCTCAAGTCAAAAGTAGTGAACCACTGGTCTTCCCTGGACACATATATACCGGGCTTCAACCGGGTGTGATCAATTGTAAAGCTTTGAATTACTTCCATAATGCGTTATTTAGCGTATACGGTCTACGGTAGACTGCGTTATTTTACGACTTTTGTCATCCCGTTTAAATCCGTTATCATCAGTTTATAATCTGCCGGCATCTCCCTCTCCTGATCAGTGAAGTGCCAGTAATACTCTTCACCAAATGCTCCCATCAGATAATCCTTGGGCATCTTCTTCAGATAACCTTCCAGATCCTTGGGGTAACCATAGTCATCACTCTTCCCATAGAGGATGACTGCACCAATGTTATCATCAAACTTGAAGTATCCTCCTCCCAGTACATCCTGGTCAGACTCATTCTTTCCCAGGAGATCTGCATGTCTGAAGACAAACCCACATCTGATGTCTGCCTTATCCTTGTACCTCAACAGGATGTACTTATTTGCCTTCTCCATCTCTTCTTGGTTCTATGTCAAACCCAATGATGTCTATTTTGTTGATGACCCCATTCTTATCAGTGTCACCATATCCTCTTGGGACTACCTCAATACCATTTGACCCAACTTCTGCAATGATCTTTTCCAGGATCTGTCCATTTGGAGTCTGCAATGTCTCCACTGTAGCAAAAGCACCATCAGTGTCTACCTCAACTTTCTGAAGTTTTCCTGCAACTGCTGCCAGATTAGTGGATACCTCACCTTGCTGACCCAGGTGAACCCACTCTGAAGTAATAGGTTTCTTGAGTGCCTCTTCCATCACCTCCCTGGGGATCCTGCATCCACTTGAGTCAGGACCAGTACCAAATATCTTTACCTTTATCTCCATCTTAATCCTTTGTATTATCCTGGAACTTCTTTTCACTGACGTCAATCAGGTCAATGAACTTCACAGCCATAGTCTTCAGCATATCCAGTGAATATTTCTGACCATCATGCTCACCATCTACATAATCATCCTGTCTATTGCAGAAATACACATAACCAACCTTGCCTCCCTCAACAACCCGATCAAACTCATATGCATTACCATTCTCATAGACCTTCACCAGATTGTAACCAGAGAAGGCAGAGATGGTATTGTTTGTCATTATCTTGATATAGGGGAACTGTCCATTGGTGTAGATGGTGTAATCATAGTCCTTGTGTTGATCAGAATAGAGTTCAGTACCTTCTGCTTTCTCTCCAGTGTAGACCTGTGAGAAATCCTCTCCCTTGATGTCTCCACCAAGACCTCTTTTCCTTATGTCATTCCAAACACTCATATCTTGTAATTACATTTAGAGTATCTTTTCTTATCCCAGGAGAATTTATCCAACTCTCTCCGAAGATCAGAAATACTTGAGTTAAGTTTTATATATTGTTTATTGAGTTTCTCCATTTCAATTTTGATATCCCATTTAGTATTCCAGGAGTTTTCCTCCTCAACCTTGTCTTCTTTCTTGATCTCTGCACCGATACCTCTCTTTCTTATGTCTGCCCAAACACTCATTATGAAAACATTTTAGAAACCATACTTCTCCTTACATCCATATCTACAATAATATCATTATTTTTAGGATGTTTTCCTATCACAACAGAAAATACAAATTCATCCTCTTTTTTGATCTCCTTACCGAGTCCTCTCTTTCTTATGTCTGCCCAAACACTCATAGTCTACCAGGTTAAAAGGTTTACCCACTCTTCCAGGACATCATTGTCAAAATGCTCAATTGGAATATCCCCAGGACGCAGGATGAGATTGAAATCATCAGTGTCTTCTGTACACAATTGAACCTTCACCTCTCCGAACTGGTCTACATAGAGATGAGTCACATAAATCTCATCACTTTCTGATTCTGACCCGGAAGTAAGTCTGTAACTCTCCTGCTTCTTGCTTCTGCCACTGAAGGCGATCACGGCAACGATATTCTTGATATCATTCCAATCCCTGAACCTCTCTCCGGCCAGGGTGTCAAAATAATTGTTCTCAAGAATAATGTCTTTTATTTTCTCAACTAATGTTTCCATATTATCAGCTTAACTTGTCAATTACATATTTGATCAACTCATCCTGGACAGCTGCTGCCTCTTTTTCAGGAAGATTGAGACCACCAGTGAGATGACCCCAACCCCTGAAGTATCCAAGAATTGGTTCATACTGATAGAGATCACATCCATCCTTGACGGTGAGTCCAGGATATTTCTGACTCGGCTGCTCACCATTCAGTACCTTGACCATATCATCACAGAAGGTCTTGAACCATTTCTCATTCTCTTCTGTGAGATCATCCACTGTGAAGGTCATCACACTGTCCTTGTCAAAAACATATCCACAGTCATCATACCAGAAAGGGGCATGCCATACATCAGTCCATTTTGGTGTTGTCTTCATTGTCAAATTCTTCTTTTTTAATCTTTTTCCATTCACAGTATGCAGGACATGAAAGACAGGTTGGGAAAATCCTGCACCAGAAGGGCAGTCTACTGTCATATATGTACCTCAACCATTTTCTCATTTCTTCACCAGTCTTGATTCATGTCTCTTGGATCTCGGATTCCAAACCTGGACTACTGTGAAGTTCCCCTTGTCAATCTCCTGGAGAACTTCAGTGAGTTTCTCATTGAGTTCCCTGGTCTGATCAACAGTCAGTGTGAAGGAAAATCCTGATTCCTGGTCAGGATTGGAGTCATTGACAAAAGTTACATAAATTTTGTCTCCCTCTTCCTGCTTATATACATTTATCTTCATATCAATTACTTTTTATTTTTCCTACGGTTGCGGTTCACGGTAGGGATCCTCAACAAAGTCAGAATGGTATCCACAATGGGGACACTGCTCTTCATCCAGGTCTCCTTCTCTCTTATCAAAGGGAATGTACTCACAGATCTCCTCTGCTGTCAGTTCCTTTCCACAGAAACCGCATTTTACTGTACCATTAAATATTCTCTTTACCATAACTGTCATTTTGTCACTGTCATATTGTCAGTTTTTGAAAAAATGGGTGTCAGCCTGTTTCACAACACTCTGACACCCGGACAAAAACACATAACAACATGAAAACAACATAAGTTATTCTTTGCACCTTAGTCAGGTTACATTGAACACTTTATTTCTATACTTCGTGTTCCTCGATTTTGATGGTTACTCTCATAGAGGAACTGTTCATCACATAATTCCCACCCAATGTCTTGCTGGCAGTACCTCCATTGGTATCAGCATAGACTTCAATCTGCTGGGTGGCATAGTTCTTGACCTTTTCGGGATCGGTGAAGAGCTTTACATGACACTCATTGTGATTGTATCCTTCAATAAGGGTCTTGGCAACATAAATCTTCATAGTTTAGCCCTCCTCTTCAATTACAACATACTTAATCTTACCTTCTGCCAACAGATTGAGATATTCCTTTTCAGACAATACCTTAACCCGGTTCTTTCGATTGTTTGCCCACATAAAAAGGCGGGTACCCTTGTACCACTTGGAGACCTTCTTCCTGGTATCACTGAACATATCTTCTCCAACCTCCTGCCAGAGATCTACAAAACAGGTGATGAAGATACTTGTGGCAATGATAAACAGTACAAATGCTAAAACGGTAATCATAATGTTGTTCTTTTTAGTTGTTCTCTTTTTCTACTACAAAGATACAACAAATAATTGGATTTTCCAAATTTTTCAGTGATTTTTTTCAAAGAACTTTCATTCGCAGACCGTCATCGTCAGATGTCAGTCTATTTCATGATCTCCAACAGTTCAACAGTGAATGTCAGGACACTGTTTCCAGGAATATGTCCAGGGATTCCCACTTCACCATAACCAAGTGCCGGCGGGATGATGAACACATACTTCTCACCTACTCCCATCAGTTGCAGACCCTCTGTCCACCCAGGGATTACCTGGTCAAGACCAAACACTGCCGGTTCTCCTCTCTGGTATGAAGAGTCAAAGACAGTTCCATCAGTGAGTCTGCCTTCATAGTGACACTTTACTCTGTCATGTGCAGTAGGAGACTTGTAAGGGTTACCCTTTGCTTCCCTGATCACCTTATACTGAAGTCCTGATGCTGTTACATTCATTCCTTCAACCTTGAGATTCTCTTTCAGGTACTCTTCAGCGAATTTCAGATTCTCTTCCCTCTCTTTCTTGTCTGCTTCTTCCCTTCTATTCTTCACTTCAGCAAAGAATTTGTTGAGGATGTCATTTCCTTCATCAACATCTATCTTCGGAGTCCTGTTGAGGTAGACAGTCTTCACACCACTGATGAAGTCATCAAAATGTAGTGAAGAAACACCTTGAGCAATCATACTCTGGGCAAGACTCAAACCTAATGCATAACTTAACTTATCCATATTTAAACTTTTAATATTACATATTAAATATAACAAAAAGCACCTGGGTTTGTGACCCAAGTGCCAACTTTTTTTGCCTGCCTCGAAAACTTTTTTACTTCTCCATCAGGCGGTAGAAACCATCCATACCTTTCTTGAGGTAGCGGCGATCACTGCGGGTAGGGAAACAGACTGAACCAGTGGAAACCTGATCAAGGTAACCGATTCCCCAGTGATTCTCATTCAGGTTGCGGCCGGCGACGGTGAGGACTACACGGTGGAGCTCACTCCAAGTCTGGGGACCATTGGCCTGAACATAATCCAAAAGGATGGTGCGCATTGTACGATTCTTTCGCATTGCTCTAATCAATTAAAGGGTTAAACATCGATGTTATTCAGTTGCAAGGAATTTTGTGTAAATCATTGCAAACTCTTCTTCTGTAAAAATCTTGTCACATACACCTATAAGGCGACCATCAGCAAAAGCTCTCCAGTCTTCCTTTTCCAGGTCAAAGTAGATGGAATATCCCGCTCTCTTTGGAGGACAGTCACCACCAGAAGGAACTTTGGATATTACATCCATTTTCTTTGTTCCCCAGGCTTCCCTGATGGATCCACTTCCTTCAGGTTGTCCCTTTGCAGGTTTCTTCCTGTACTGGAAGTGGACAATGCCCTTCTTCAGCATCTCCTGGAGTTTTTCAGGGGTGATCTTGTCATCAAAAGCATTGAGATCCTCTGCCTTGATGTCAGTTCCATTACCCTGTTTTCTAATATCTGCCCAAACACTCATATCTGTATAGTTTTGTTATATACAGTATTTATAGAGTTTAGGATTCCATCACACCAATGAGCTTGGACTCGGCAAAACAGCGCCAGGCATCCTTCTCCACATCAAAGTAGGAAGTGTAACCAGCATCCTTGACCTTGTTCTGACCACCATAGGGCTTGCGGGTGATCATACTGGACTTGAGTGTTCCCACTGCGGTGCGAACACTTCCGTCATTCTTCTTGTACTGGAACTTGACTGTTCCCTTGCAGAGCATTTCCTTGAGCTCGGTGATAGTTACTTTCTTCATAATGTTGTTCTCTTTTGTTGATACAAAGATAATACAATTTTTTGGATTTTCCAAATTTCTGGGGAACTTTTTTTGTGATTTTTTTCAGTTCCCCAGAAAGGGGTTTATCGTGGTTCGCAATCGTCTATTTCGCCGGTCCCTGGGTATAGGAGTCATAGACTTTCTCCCTCTTGGCATGAAGTCCAAAGGAGACTTTCCAGATCTGTCCAGTTCCCTTGTCCCTGAACCAGTCACTGCACTCTTTCAGGGCTTCATAGGCATCATCATAGGTCTTGAAATAACCAGACACCTTGGTGCGGTATTCATCAACGGCATTTTCAATAAGATAAATCTCATTTGAAGACTCCTCACTGTCAAACTCTCCTCTCCTGATGAGTTTCTTGATGTTATCCAACTGACTGATCAGTACCTCATACCCCCACCAGTTCTCCAACATCTGAAATAGATTGGATTTGTTTTCAGGTACCCATCCAGGATTCTTTCCATCCTTGTAGAGTTGTTCATTGTATGCCTGTTCTTTTGTCAGGTCTTTGATGGACTTGTCTAAATAGTCCTTTAATTTCTTAAGACTGAACATAGTTGTCTATTTTACTTCATTCACAATGGTGTCTCCAAAACTGTAAGACACAGAACCATGATACTTATCCAATCCCAGGTGACCGATTTCCCCAGCAACTGACATCATCTCACTGTCAAGATGATTCTCCAGTTCTTTTGCTGTTCCATCATAACACACCACATCAGTAGTGGTGATGATGACAGTCCTTTTCACTCTGTACTTCCTGATCATATCTACTCCTGTCCAAAGAGTTCAGCATACACATCAGGATGGATCTTGAACCAGACACCATAGAGTTCCTTTGCCCTCTCCTGGTGGTTGATCATCCACTCCTTCTTGACAAACTTCCCATCGATGTTAAGGAAGTTGGGATCATTGGCCATATTTGCCATTGCCTCTTCCTTGGACTTAGGCATTCCCTTGGTCTTGGCCAGGAACTCCTTGATTTCCTTCTGTCTCTGGACCTTGGACTCATACACCTTCCCAGTGAAGTGCTTCTCATGGGTGAAGGATTCATCATACCAATACACATAGACATTGGTCTTGCGTCCATTCTTGGTCATAGAGACCTTCTTGCGGTGGAGATAGGGGATGTCATACTTGGCAACCTCTTCCTCTGAACCAGTCCCGGACATTGCTGCCAGGAGAAGCCACCAGGGATGATCACCTTCCTTGTGACCATGCCAGGATTCAGTGAAGATGTCCTTGGTCGCACCTTCTTCAATCCCCTTTCCAACAAGGGATTCAGTGGTGACACCAGTTTCAGGGGAGACAGCACCCATAAGGTCAAGGATGTGGAGGATCTTGTCAGATTCGGTCATGTGATTGTAGTTCATATGCTTTGTTTTTAGATTGTTTCTTCTTTCTGATACAAAGGTACAACTTTTTTTTGTAATATCCAAATATTTCTTGACTTTTTATCTATAAAAGTACATATAAGGATAAGGAGATGTACTGTTTAATGACTGTACCATTTCTTCTGCATCCTTTTCAGATTCTACATAGGTATGAGTCTTGATCTCACCTGTGTTGCAGTTCTTCTTGTAGATGTAAAACTTGTTCATTTCAGTATCTCTCTTGTTTCTGATACAAAGGTACAAATAAAAAATGAGACTACCAAATTTTTTTGAACTTTTTTGAAAAAATTATCTTATCCACCCCCAGGGGTCATGAGAATTGTACATTCTATAATGAGTTTGACATTCATCTGCTGTAATCATACCCGCATTGAACATACTTTTTGATATTCTCCGAAGGAGATCATTCTTATATGTTGTGGTGAGGTAGTCATAGTCATCACTAACTAATTTAAAGACATTTCTCATTGTCTGGTGTTCATCAGTAACAAAGATATTTTCTTCCTTGATTTGATGGAAGAGTATTTTCCTACCAAGAAATTTCATATTGTTTTTATAGGATATGAGATTCTTGATGGTTTTAATATCATTTTCTGTAAAGTACTTGTTTTCCATATTCGCAGATCGTAACCGTTATTAATCATTGGTGTTGATGACAATCACATTAGGGAGGTCTTTACATAAGTCCACAAGATGAAGGAATCTGTCATGATACTTGATGAGGTCATCCATATTATGATAGGGTACATCAATCCTGTCACCCCTTGCAATTATCCTCTTCTGGCAAACATCCGGGTCAGCATCCATAATGATATAGAGTCTGTCACTGCTCTTGATAGTGTTGTAGAATTTTCTTGACTCTATGATACATTTCCAATTCTTACTGTCAGCAAAGATGTCTTCATTGAGAGTTGCTTTTGAGAACTCTCCACGATCCAGGATGGGTATGTCAGGAAATATTTTCTTCAGGTATTCAATCCTTGTGGTCTTACCTGTTCCATCATTCCCATCCACTTCAATGTAGTTAATCATAGGATAAATAAATTTTTCTCCATTTAATAAAACTGAATACTGCCATCAGAGTCCAAATCACATACAGACCAAAGAGGTAGATGGCCTGGTCAGGCAGGTTAAAGTACTGATACATATAAGCAATGTCATTGACAAACCAAACCACCCAAGTTTCTATCTTGTGGAGTGACATCAAGACCAGTGCTGCAATCGTGGTCGTAGTCGTAAATGCATCTACAAAGGGAAGGGGGTCATCTGTTGACTTGAGTACAAATCCAAGCACTACTGTGAGTGAGATGATGATGAAACAGGTCAGTATCCTTTCAAAATTGGTGATGGTGGAGATCTTCTCATTGTTTCCACCAGGTTTCCACACAAACCAGGAGATGATGCAGATGATGAAGTAAGCACCATTCTGGAACATATCCCCATAGAGGTGGTTGATGTATGAGAACACTACCAATAACACCATCTGACCAGCATAAACCAACCAGTTGATTCTTTTGTTGAGCATTGCCAGGATACCTTGGACAATACCCACGAGGACGATAATGATTTCGAGTAACATTTACTTGTTGATTAGAGAATTAACATACTTATAGATGAGTGACTTGGCTTCTTCCCTGTCTTTGCACTTGAAGAGCTTGGCATCTGCAACATGCATAGCAATCTCGATTGGATACCAGTTCATATTTCCAATGTTCTGTTCAGGTTCACCTTCATCCTGTGTTCTTCCGACATAGAAGATTGCAATGTCTTTCTTGAGAAGTGCTGCATGGATGATTTTTGACACAGTACCAGGGATGTTGGAGTTGTCAACCAGGAAAACTGCATGTGTACATCTCTCTACCATATCAAATTCTGTCATTACCACACCAGCACCATCCAATCCATTATCATAGAAGTAGAAAGGACCAATGTAATCCACACCATGACCAAGAGATACAGAACCAGACTTGGGTTGGTGTAAGATGTTGTTGAGATCATTCAGGATTATAGTCCTGTAGTCACCTCTCAACTTGTCTGGTGTGAAGTCCTTGTATTGAAACTCAAAGTTTCCTCCACAATATAGAAGTATCATAATCACATCTCCCAGTAATTGATGATGACCGCAGAGGGGAGATTGATAGCATCTGACACTTCTCTCTCCAGATATTCAGCCAGTTGACCTGGTGACATATCTTTTACACGCATTTCCAGGGTGTTGATCTCCATACTGTTGAGCATATAACCAAAACCACCTTCAGGAATGAATCCATAGGTTACAAAATACTTCTTTGTCATAATGATTAGATGTTAAAGGGTTTCGCAGAATGCAATCATAAGAATTATTCAAACTTCACAGGGAGTTTGAACAGGTTAATAATAGATTTGAAATCATCCAGAGTCTTGATGACACCCTCATACTTCTGACGGGGACTCTGGGTAAGGACATAACTTTTACCTGGTGTGTGAAGGTCAATGAAGATCTTCCACCTGTTACCATTGTCATCACCACCAGAAAGTTGGAAAGCATCCTCATCATTGGATACATCACCAAAGATGGACTTGAATCCAAATTTCTTGAGGAGTTCACTTGTGAGAACAGGGTTGGGATCTTTCTTTTTATTCTCTTCATCTTTCTCAAGTATGGAAAGATATTGATCAATGGCAGATTTACAGTCATTGATGAGCATCTCTGTGGTGTACTTCCGATTACCAAATTTGATATTGTCCTCTTCACTCATATAACCTGCCCAGTCTCCGGCATGACCATAGTCCCAACCAAAGCAGGGGGAATCAAAGTCTTCAAGTCCCAGGATCTTGTTGGCCATACCGACATAAGTGAGACCATTGTGTACATGGATACCATCTATGGTTTCATACTCCTTGTCCAGATGTTTGTCAAGGAACTCCTGGGTACACATCACATATGCAGCGGGGTGTATGCCACAGTTAAGACAGACATATGTCACTCCTCTGTACTGATCGGTTGCCACTATGACAGCAAACCTGTCAATGTTGTTATAGACTATTTCTTTTTTATTACCTACCATTTTCTTTTTCTTATTTTCCTTGATGAGTCTGATGATTTCCTCATTCCTTGACATCATCTGGGGAATAAACATTTCAGCACCCATAGGTATACAATTATTTACGGATTATACCAAAAGAATCAAAAGAATTGAACTCTGACCTGACAGACTTTCCAAGATGATAGATACCATCATACCTGCCAATGTAAAGGACTTCACCAGTGTCTATGTTCTGGATCTCAATGACTGTCTTATTCTGGTTACCAAGACTGTTCCACTCACACTTTGTATAGTTTCTGAAGTATGTGTCCACAACCAGTTGGAAGTGATCATACATCTCTTCCAGATACTTGTCACCAACCGGTTTCTGATGCCAGGTCGGGTCATATTCATAGAGTCTGTCTCCCACCCAGGAAGTGTAGTGATAGAACTTGGTCACAACCCACTTGGAAAAGTCAAGTCTCTTTACCTTGTCATATTTACTTGTTCCAAACATAGTCTTATACTGTTAGGATGTTACTTCATCTTCTTGAGAGCAGAGACAATGATCTGGCGGACCCTCTCCACAGTGAGGTCATCATCATTCTCCTTGTTCCACATCTCGGCGATACCCTTGTAGTCCATCTCATAACCGGTGGTGAACCCGAACTTCATCCGGATCATGGTCTGCTCCCTGGGGGTGAGCTTGCTGAGGAGTCTGATGATGTCATTGGACAGACTCTCCTTCTCCACCTCTTCCTCAAAGGCATTGTAACTTGCGGTGCGGATAGCGAACTCACCACACTCACTCTTGGAGATGTCCTCGTCACTGTCAATGAAGGAGTCAATGCGGGAGACACTGACACCCAGGAGGATGCTGGTATCACTCACCACCTCGCCCATCTCCTCAATCTGGTCCAGGAGCTCATACTCGGTGATTTCCCTGCCATACTTGGAAAGGAACTCCCGGCGAATCTTCTTCACCATATCAGGAATCTTGGGGTTGTTGGCATGCACAATACCCATACTGTTGAGGAAGGCAGTGATGTTGGCCTTCATCCACCAGCGGGCATAGGAAGAGAACCTGTAACCAAGGGCAGGATCAAACTTCTTGATTGCAGTCAGGATACCCATATTGGCCTCCTGGATGAGATCCTCCAGAAGTTCAGGGTTTCCTGTATAAGTCTTTGCGACAGCGACAGCAAGTTTGGCCATCTTGTTGAAGACAATGGTCTCCGCACTCTTGTCACCTCTGGCAATGCGGGAAAAGAGAGTGATCTCCTCATCCCTGGTGAGAGAAGTGTTGTTGTGGATCTCCTTGAAGTAGATGTCAATGATTTCATTGGTAAATGTCAGGTACATGTTTGTTATGTGTTAAAGGTTCAACTATATATACTTTTTAAACTTCTGTTCCTTTCTAAAAAAGTCAATTATTTTTCAATCAGTATTTCCTGATACATAAATTTTCCAGTTGTGTAGTAAACTCTGCTCCAGTCAAGATTACTATATCTAATATCATGCCGTGCATTGTTTATGGCAATACCAACTGACAAAATGTCATCATTTGACTTTATGTCATATGTGAGGGCGGTAGGATAGTCAATATAGACTCTTGTACCAACTCTGGCAATAAGTTTGACAGGCTGTTGTACCATATATACACCAGGTTGTTTGTTGAAAGGGTATCCTTTAGGTGGCATATTCTACTTGTGTCTGTTATAAAACTCTTGTTTTTCTTTCTTTGACAGTCCAAACCAATACTCATCACAGTCATCTATGAAGTCATTGGCATCCTGGTTGGTGGGACATTGGAACATTCCCATCAAGGCATTCAATCCAAGGTTGTTCCACCAGAGGTCAAGGTCTTTCTGTGTCATATTGTCAGTTGTTTATGTCAGTTTGTCAGATCAATACAGGTTTTCTTCAATATTGTCTGCCAACTTAATCAGGTTGTTCAACTCCTTCTCACTCATTGCCTCAATCTCTTCCATAGTGAAGGTCATCTTGATGGCATAGAAGTAGTTGTACCAGTTTTCAGAGCAACCCATACTGTTTCTTGCAGTAGTTGTTCCTACATTCTTGATTCCATTTATGATTTCTTCCTTTGTCATAACTCATTTTCTTTTCTTGGTACAAAGATACAAATAATTTTTGAAACCACCAAATTTTTCTACATATTTGTGTAAAAAAATATCCACCCTCTTGTGAGGATGGACTTTCGCGGACCGTAATCGTAATATTATTTCTTTTTATTCACCACATCTGTAATGAGAGCTTCCCATTGATCTACTATCTTATCAACTTCAAATCTTTCCATTGATTTTATTGCTTCTTTACTCATTTGTTCTCTTAATTCTTGGTTTTTCATCAAATGTGAAAGTTTTACACTAAATAATGTAAGATTATTGTCAGGTATTATATATCCATCTTTATTATCTGTAATTATTTCACTTATATTACCTCTAATTGAAAATGAAATAGGAGTACAACCTTGACTCATTGCTTCAAGAAGAACACAAGGAAAACCTTCTTCTCTTGATGGTAGTGCAAAAATAGATGCTTCTTTCATAAGACTTTTTATATCTTTACTTAATCCAATTAAATGAGCACTGTCAGATATACCATATTCATTTATATGATTCTGAAGAAAATTAATTGCTAACTCTGATCCAGGTCCAATGATATCAAGTTCCCAATCTGGATTTGATTTAGATATCTGTCTCCACATGAAAAGTATAGTATCAAATCCTTTTGTTTTCCAAACATTTAGTCTTCCAACACAGATGACTTTCTTTTTTCTTTCTACTTTTTCATTTTCATCTAATCTTTGAAATGATAGGGGATTATACATAACTTTCATATTATGTAATTTATCTTTCATATATTCTTTATCATTTTCTGTGAGAACTGTTGTTACATCAGCATAATCATAAAGATGATATCTTATCATAAGATCAAGAAATTTTTCATTACTCCAGTGAAAGTTTGTATGGTCACAGGCAATGATAGGAATATGTAAACCTCTATTTGCAATTAACAATCTACTAAATGGTCCAGGCATAATACCTATAAGAATATCAGGTTTAACTTCTTGAATGACATTTCTTAAATTTTCTATATCTATTTCTCTACCATTAAAATCAATATTAATTACATTTACAGATTCATATATATCATATGTATCTTGTGGATATATATCTGTTTGTGATTGGTTTACAACAACATATACAGTGTGTCCTCTTTTTGCAAGTATATTTGCAATTATGACAGTTACTCTTTCAGCCCCACCCTCAAATAAATTTCTTATATGAAATAAAATTTTCATAAGTTATACTAAATTCATATATTGTAACATTAGAATGTCTGATGGCAGAATTAACTCAACCTTGATACACTGAAATCATGGATTATCACATTGGCATGTCTCATCGGGTCTCCATTATGGTCAAATGAATAACCAATGGTCAAGTCAAGGTCACCATCATTTCCATGTTCATCTGATGGTTCGCCATCTTCTGAATAGATAATAGCGGGAGATACCATCACCCACTGTCCATTGACCACCCTCAACACCTTTCCATTATCTGAACTGGTCACATCTGGTAGACTGCTGATGTTATCTGGAATGGTTTTTCCACCGACTGTGACAGCATCTATAGGGCGATTTCCTTCACCATCACCCAGATTGATATACTGTATTGACTCTATGTTGTCGGCCATTTTTAGAAGTTTATACTATATGAAGTATTTATGGGTTTCATCAATATAAATATAACAAAAGACCACCCTGGTGGATGGTCTTTTTTGAATATGAAAGAATTTTTTACTTGGAGTACTTGTCTGACAGGTCAAGAAGGAACTTGAGTCCCATTGCATCCATTGCTGTTGATCCGGAAGAGGAAGTTCCATTACCCCCCATAATAATTTTAGGAAGTTCAATCTTGGAGAATGCCTCTGCAACACCAACCTTGGTCTTGTATTCCCATTCTGCTCTCTCCTGAGGAGTCAGACCTGCTGCCACCTTTGCACGGTTGGCTGCTGCCTCTGCTTCACCCTCGGCAATAATCCTCTTCTTATCAAACTCTGCCTTCTCTGCCGCAAGACGGGCAACTTCCCTCTCCTGCTCTGCCTTGGTCACCTCAGTAGCCTTAATCCTCTCCTGTTCCCACTTGGCCTTTGCTGCTGCCGCCTTACCCTCTGCCTCTGCCTTGATAGCATCCTGCTGGGCTGCCAGAGCCTCTGCCTTTTTAGTCTGGATGGACATGTTAGCCTGCTGCTGTGTCTGAATCTGCTGGTTCACCTTCTCATCATAAGTAATTTCAGTGATGGACACCTGGTCAATGGTCACACCATAGGAAGTGAAGGGGGATCGTTCAGAGCGGACATAACCATTGGGAGCATTCTCATCTTTAACAAGGGAAGCAACCTTTACTTTCTTGGTCTCTCCAGTGAATGAGTCAATAACATCCTCTTCATGGATTGCAGTCTTGTAAACACCATTGGTCAACTGGTCAGTAATGTAGAACACCATATCATTCTTCTTTTCAGCATAAGACTCAAATGCTGACATCAGAGGACCGGATGCATAGATAACTTTAACAACATTCTGGGCAACAAGGTCATTCATTAGTCGATCCATTCCATTGTATGCAGTCTGAATCAATTTCAGATGCTCAATGTCTGTAGGGAGTACGACACGAAGGGATCCGTAGATGTAACCAACAGATGCATCATTGAAGATAACCTTGATTGGGGTACCATGGGAGTTTCCATCCACATCCTTACCACCAAACCAGAACTGCTGGGTCTTGTAGTACTTGGTGGTGTGTCCGAACCACTGCCACTGGAAACCAGGCTCGGTCCAGTAGACCATCTTACCAGTGAAAGGATACTGGTTGACAACAATCTGTTCATTCTTGACATCTTCACCAACACTACCCATCAGGCAGAGAACGATGACTGCGAAAATTCCGCAGATGATAGCTGTAACTTTACCTTTAGTTAAATTGATCATTTTTTGTTTGTATTAAAAAGTTAATAAATTAAGAGTATTTTTTGATTAATTCTTCTGTTCTTTTTTTTGTGGTATTGTATAAATATGGATTACAATTCATTAACCAGGATTTCACTGCATCAAGAGTTTCAAATTTAAGGTGTCCAATATGTGCAAATCCCATCTCAATTGCCATTTTTTCTGTTTGCTCAGATGGATAATTTGGGAATATTGGTCTTAATGAGTATCCTTCTTTATTTGCCAAAGTTTGTAAAAAATACTGTTCTAAAATAATATCAGGCCAATAAAAGAATGATATATTTTTGATAATATCTATATTATGGAAATACTGCTCAATATATTTGTCCTTGAAGTCTTGATTGTTAAATTTCAAAAAGGAAGTATTGGGATAGGCTACTGAATTTAAATCAGGAGCAACAAAATCATTTTTGAATTTTATACCTTTTAACTGATCCAATAGTGTAAACATTCGTTCATTATGCATTGTGAAACTATTTGGTTCATAAAAAGTATAAATGGCATCATCTTTATAATCAAGGATTACATCATATGCTTTTTTATTTCTAATTATTATATCACCATCAATAAGAACATCACACAGGTCCATTCTTTTGAGTGCCTCAAATTTATATTGTGCGGCAAAACTAATGTTCTGAATTTTAGGTTCATCAAGAATGATTATTTCATCATAAGGTAAAAAATCAAACAGATGTTTTCCAAATTCATCAGTGTATAATACAATCTTCTGACCACATGCCTTGACATATGCTAAAGAACATGCATAGTGATATAACAAATATTGTAATGTATCTGTTATATAGTAGAATTTGTTCTCCAATAATGGTTTTGACCAAAATGTGTGACAGAATTTCATAAGTCAGAGGTTATTTTATTTCTTGGATTTTCTTCCACTCTTGGTGGGTGTCTTTACTTCCTCTACCGGTTCCTTTTTAAGGATATAGTAGAAAGGGATAAACATCTGTGGGATCTTCACATCATTCCTGGTGAATCGGATCACTCCAAAAATCTGCATAAAGCAGAAGATGTAGTACAGGACTGTTGCAATCAACAGGAGTCCAATAACAATTTTGAAAATCATATTTTGTATAAATTAAATATTGTCCATTTCTTTTAAGTGATTGAATACCTCTTCTTTTTTGGAGATGCCTTTCCACCTCTGTTCTTCAGGTACTCTTGCATAAAGAGTGTTGAATACCTTTTTACTCTTAATACAATTAAAACTGTTTGCAATTAAAGTCATATCTTTGTGTACAGATGCCTGTTTGGATGGTACATAGAGAAGAACTTCACATACAAATGTACTGTCTTTGTCATAGAGGTTGTATGAGACAAATCGTCCATCATCGGAGACATAATCAATCTCAAACTCATCAATGTGTTCTATAACCTCATTCCATATTTTGTAATCTGAAAAGTAACTTACAGTGAATGGAATAACAAAACAGGCACAAACTGTTCCAATCAAGAATATAATAAATGATTTCATATCTTAAATGTTCTTAATCTTGGATCTCATTCCTTCATAGAGTGCAATTTCTTCCATTGCATTGTAAACTCTCCGCTTGTACCACTTATGGTCACCATTGTGGATGGTCAGGGCCTTATCCATATCATAGTTTGGATTGTGTGCCTGTTGCATCAGGTCAAATATCTCATAAGCTGTGTTGAAGTCAGTTACCTGGTCAAAGGTGAAGTTGGTGTGATGTACCCGGTTCACTTCTTTGACATAGATGGGGGTAATCTGGAAGTATCCCCTTGCCCCAACAGAGGAAACTGCATTGGGATTGTATTCAGACTCAACCTTCATAAGCGCCAGGGTGAAGAGATCCCACTGTGAAAGTGTGTCAGGTTCTGCCTTGGGTTCTTCAACTGTTTCAACCACTTCTGCTATTGCAGTTTGCTTACTTTTCTCTATGTCTGCATAGATGAAAAGAAAGATGTTGATAATCATAGACACAAAGAGTGCCACAATAGTTGCTGTTTGTTTCATTGTCTTGCTGTTTTCTTTTAACACTACAAAGATACAGCAAAAAAATGACAATTCCAAATTTTTTTGAAATTTTCTACATATTTTTTATTTCGCGGGTCGCAATCGTTAGAATAGGGAGTATTTGTTTACTGTCTTTGGATAGATGAGACCTTCTGTAACCTGATTCCTTTGACTTGACTTCTCTGCTACATTATATTTGTGACTCTTACCCTCAACCTCAAAGTCTGACCAGTATTCACCAATCATAGGGTTGTCCCTCTTTCCATCATTGAGCCAGGTGGAATAGATGAAGACTTTACCTTTCAACATTTCATTGAGTTTGATTTCATCTTCTTTGTTCCACCCCTTGAAGTATTGGACAGCAAGTCCATAGTAAGGAGGATCACAATAAAAGATTGAGTTCTCTGGAGATGCTTCTAAAACCCCCTCAAATGACTTGTTATAAAAAGTGAAGGTCTTTGTACCAAACAGGTGAGAAAGTTCCTGTACAGAGGAAACAAGGTCATTTATGACTGCATTAGAGAGTCTGTTGTTGAGTTTACAGAAAGGGACATTCCATTTTCCTGAACCATTGAACCTCATAACTCCATTGAACCCGGTCCTGGTGAGGAAGAGGAAGTCCATTGTCTCAAATGAGTCATTGAACCTGTTCTTGATTTCATTGTAGTAGTCAACACCACCAGTAAGGAGTTTTTGATTGTGTATCTCAAACACTTCCTTGACCTTTTCAGGAGTGATGACCCCATCTGCTATCCCCTTGTAGAATTTGATGATATGTGGGTTTATATCATTGACAATCACATTCTTTATGTGACTGGGACAGTTGAAAGCAACTACACCAGATCCAAGGAATGGTTCCACCCAGGTGTTAATCTCTGGATGTTCATCCAAAAGATTATTGGCAATCTCCATAATCTTTGGAACTATTTTAGTCTTCTTTCCTTGTATTTTGATTGGAGGTACTATCATTTTCTTTTATTTGTTCATTTATCCAGTCCTTTGCTTCTTTCATTTTTCTGAACACCATTGGACCATCATCAAGGTTAATCACATAGAAAAGAGGTTCGTGCTCAATGAAATAACCTTTATATTCAGTAATCTTCATTCTCATCTTTCTCTGTATCTATGTTGATTAATTCTTCTTCAAGCTCCTCCTTCAACTTCTGTCTTGATGAGGATGTATAGAAACTCATTCTCTTGACTCCAGTTTCCAGTTTCTCCTTGAGACCAGCTGGTACCTGATAGGAGTTCTTCAACTTGTTCTTCTTGTTCTTACTCGCCATATGGTTTCCTTGTATAATAACTTTCAAGAGACTCTCCTTCCATAGAAATCTTGGAAAGGGTTATTGTCAATTCAGAATTGCAGTGTCTGCACTTTAATTTGGCAGGATAATTATCCTGGTGATACATCCTTGATCGCACCATTGTTTCCTTGTGGGAATATCCAAAACTACTTCCAAGGTCTTCTACCCAGGAGTAGACTGGTTCACTCCAATCTTCACCTCTTTCAGTACACATTTGAACTTCTGAAAGTTCCATAGTGTGTCCACAGATAGGACAGGTGATATTTTTTGTGTCAACCTCTTTTAGATTACCATCACACACCACTCCACCCTTTACTTTAGGTGGGTGACTGTATAATATCTTTTTTGATTCTGGTCTATTGATGATTGATTCAAAACTTGCCATATTCTCTATTGTCTATATATAAATCATAATAAGTCTTTGCAATCTTTAATCCATCTCCAATTATATCATGTATGTACTTGACTGCTTGGGTTGAATATTCAAATTTTTTTGCTTCTTCTCTTTGTTGTTCAGTGAGAAGGTCAATGGGAACATTCTTTTTCAGTTCTTCTATTATATCTTTCTCTTCCATAGTACTGTAAATATAACAAAAAGGGATGCACTTCACAGCGAATCCCTTACAAATGTTTAACAATTAAAAATAATGAATATGAAAAAATTAAAGTTTTGTACCATAAATGTTTGGTATTGAACTTATATCTCCAAGAACATTCCACTTTGCTTTTGAACTTGGCTTGAAGGCAACCAATTCACCAGAGTTGTTGAATTTTCCAAAGCATAGTTCCAACTGTCTGTCACCATTGTCATCAATATACATATATGTCAATTTGTATATGGTGAAGGTTATGTCATTGAAAGTATTGGGATCTAATTTGTTCAAATAATCAAGCATCAACTTATCCTTTTTAGTTGCTTCCTTATGATAGGCAAGTCTTTCCAGGTTGTATTCATGGAATTCAAGTTGATAGTCACCAGTCACTGCTTCTTCAAAGCATTCAACACCTGTTGTGTGCCAGTTGAGATAGAAGTTGTGTAGTTTAATCTGGTCATTGACTTCTTCACCAAGTGTGATGGTCTTGTAAACCTGGAAGTCTGTGAATGATCTGGGGGAGACACTTTCAGTAAGTGCTTTCACCATTACTTTTTTCTCGCTTCGCTCGCAGGAGGTAAAAGTAATGCCAATGATGATGGCAATAAAAATGTAAATGAACTTTTTCATATCTTTAATGGATTGAATCATATTCCATTGCTTCAGTAACTTCAATCAATTTTACATTGCTCTCCTCTTCTGTTTTAGAGAGAATGGTTTCTACCTTATGGTCATCCATCTCAATGACTATACACCAGTCACTATTGACTGTTGAATGTGTCTGCTTGATGCTTCTGACAAAATTGGGGTTGAGGAATTTGATTTCCCCATCATTGTTGTTAATACTGATAAGTTTCATATTGTTTGTTGTTTTAGATTACATAAATTCACCAATGTCTTCCATCAGATTGGTAAGTCTGTGGAGGTTGTATGCCAGGTTGTACCCATCAATGTTGAATTTGGGTTCACCTTTGTAGCAAACCAGGGTATCTGAAAGAGTGATGGCAGTGCAACCGGCGATACGGTCGAAAATCTCTTTGAAAAGTTCCTTGTCAGTCATAATAAAATGTCGTTTTGTTGTTGTTTTCTTTTCTTGATACAAACATACAACAAAAAAACGACAAATCCAAATTATTTATCAATTATTTTTCTAATTTTTTCTTCAGGTATTGTAAAACC
>JAEEGL010988392.1_pt1 | contig 23527 bp, 15 predicted proteins | sample 9134231 | NCBI WGS metagenome assembly JAEEGL01 (sample SAMN16246548, study PRJNA631951) | gut metagenome | biome: gut microbiome; feature: rumen; material: fiber-attached | host: Bos | place: Iran: Karaj | collected 2018-10
CGGTGGCGGCATGACCGGCGGCAATGGCGGAGGTGGCGGCATGTCCGGCGGCTTCGGCGGAATGTCGGGCGGCGGCGGACGCGGCATGGGGAGTATCAGCAGCATGCGCGGCGGCAGCGGCATGGGCGGCGGCAGCTTCGGCGGCATGGGCGGCGGCAGCCGCGGTATGAGCGGCATGGGCGGCGGCATGGGCGGCGGTATGGGCTTCTAGCCGGGGTGTTTTTTTAAATTATTCCTGTTAAAATGAGAAAGCCGCCCTGTGCGGCGCGATTAACGCAGATTATCGATTGGCATACGCGTGCAACGCGCGTATGCCTGATTGTTCCAACATCGGAGGGAGGTGCCTTTTGGGCGTCAAAAAGGTCAGTTTCTGGACGGGCGTGTTTATCGTCGCGGTTGTCATCCTGCGTCTTGCAATCGGATGTCATTTTCTCTATGAAGGACTCTGGAAAATGGACCCGTCGAACGGGTTCAGTGCGAAAGGGTTCCTGGGAATCGCCAAGGGGCCGACCGCGGAGCTCTATTACAAGATGCTCCCTGACCTGAACGGTGTCGAACGGCTCCAGATGGCCGAGGCGATTGAAGGGAAGATGGTCGACGGCAAATTCGAGGCCGGGAAATCGGTCGGCTGGACCCTTCCCGTTTTCGAAACGGCATGGTTCAAGTATTACGGCCGCTATCTCGAAAAGTACGGTCTTAACGCCGAAGACAAAGCCGCTCAGCGCGCCAAGACCGACGCGATCTTCAACCAGTATGTGAACTCTCTGCGTGAATGCACACTCGAGCAGCGGGACGCGATCCGCGAACTGATGGGAAGCCGCAAGCGTCTGGAGGCGAAGCAAAAAGTCAAGACCAACGGCGCCGAGCATCAGAAGGTGTGGGACTGGGACAACAAGCTCAAGCTCCGCAACGAAGGGGACGCGATGGCCGCGGTTCCCGAAAAAATGGGCGCCAATATGCAGTTGGCTCTCTGGGACGAACTGACGCCTGAACAGAAGGCGCTCGGCGAGATCCCCCCGATTGCCTACGGCCAAAACCACGTGCCGGGGATCGAATTCATCACCAGGATTCCCGTGATCAAAGAGTTCGCCGTCCCCTCGCGGATGGGGCTTCTTGACCTGGGGGTGACGATCGGACTGACGGCGATCGGCCTCTGCCTGATGCTCGGTTTCTGTACCCGCCTGGCGGCGCTGGGCGGCGCGATCTTTATGATCAACGTCGTCCTGACCCAGTTCCCCTGGCCGACGGTCTATCCGCATGCGCCGGAAGTGGTCGGGCACTCGATGGTGGTGAGTAAAGATACCGTGGAACTTTTCGCCCTTCTTCTTCTGGTTATTCTCCCGGCCGGGCGCTGGGGAGGCCTGGACTGGTTCCTCTGGAATTGCGGCGGCAAGCAGCTGGCGCGCCTGTACCACTGGAAGAAAGATCCGCTCACTCCCGAAATTGACGCCGACACGACCGGGGGCTGCTGCAGCGGCGCCGTGGAAAAGAACGAGGCGTAGCACTTGCGGCAGGACGTGCGGTTTCCAAAAAAGAGAGAAGTTTCATCACATATTCAGGGTAACAGAATGACGAATCAAACAGATAAAACACAGCTCGGATGTTCCCGCCGCAACTTCATGAAAGCGGGCGTACTGGCGGCGGCGGTGCCGGCCGCCGGGCTCGGAGCGTTCTATTTCGGGTATACCAAGGTCAAGGGGGATCCGGTTCGCGTGGCGATCCTGGGGACCGGCGACGAGGGAAGCGTCCTTTTAGGCGCGATCAACCCCGACTACGTCCAGGTCAAGGCGATTGCCGATATTCGCCCGTATAACCAGTTCCGTGCCTTCCACGGCGACAATTACAGCGATGCGGCGCTGGCGGCGCGTTGCGGGCTGATGGCCAAGTACGGCTGGAAGACCGAAGACGAGGCCCGTCGGCACGTCAAGGTCTATGCCGACTACCGCGACCTTCTGCTCGATGCCGACAAACTTGGGATCGAGGCGGTCATCATCGGTCTGCCGCTCCATCTGCACGCACCCGCTTCGGTTCAGGCGATGAGCCGCGGATTGCATGTGATCTGTGAAAAGCTGATGGGGCACTCGATCATCGAATGCAAAGAGATGGCCCGTGCGGCGAAACTCTTCGGAAAACACCTGGCGATCGGCCATCAGCGGCATTACAACGTTCTCTATCATGAGGCGGAGGAGCAGATCGAACGGGGACTTCTGGGTGATCTGCATTACATTCGCGCCCAGTGGCACCGCGGCAATTCTCCCGGGGCGGACTCGTGGCAGATGCCGATGCCGACCCCGCTCAAACCGGATGACAAACAGGCGGGGAAACTCGCCGACGAACTGGCCGCCTGGAAACAGAATCTCGCCGAGGCGAGCGGTCTGGACATTGAAAAATGGCGGAAAAAGGTAATCCAAAAGGAAGCCGAACTGACCGATGCGCTCCTGGCGAAGTCCGGTTCGAAATACAAGGGCGTCGAACTGAAAACCCCCGCCGAATACGGCTATCAGAACGCCGATTTCGGGCAGGGAACAAAATACGCCTATGATCGACCCGCGGCCGAAGAGCTGGTCCGCTGGCGTCTTTGGAAACGGACCGGCGGCGGGCTGATGGTCGAGCTGGGGAGCCATCAGCTCGACGCGGCGTCGATCTTCCTGGCGGCGAATAACCGCCGCGCCGCCGCGCTGCGCGGCGATGACCCGAACGCCCTTCCCGACCGCGGCAAGGTTCATCCGCTGAAAGTCTACGTTTCGGCGAACCGCAACCTTTTCGGACTTGACCGTCAGGTGCATGACCATATCACCACGCTGGTCGAATTTCCCGCGCCGAATTACGACCCCAACACGATCGACGGGCGGAAGCGGACGATTACCGTCCAGTATTCAACGATCAACGGGAACGGGTTCGGTGGCTACGGGGAAATCGTCTTCGGGACGAAGGGAACGATCATTCTCGAGCGCGAACAGTCCGCTGAACTTCTTCGCGGTCCGGCGACGAGCAAGGTCGAAAAGAAGGCCGCAGGTGCCGCCGCACTCGATACACAGGCGAGCGCGCCGGCCCAGAAGGCCGTCGCCAGCGCTGCGGGCGCCGGCCCGGCGGTCAGCCGCGGCTACAAGGAAGAGATTGAACACTGGGCCTGGTGCATTCGCGAAAATCCGAACAACACCAATCCCGCGCTCCAACCCCGCTGCAACCCGAAGATCGCCCTGGGCGACGCGGTTATCGCGCTGGTTACGAACATCGCCGCCGATAAGGGCGAGAGCGTTAACTTCAGGGAATCCTGGTTCGATCCGGAAAATGACGAGACGCCGGAAAACGATCTGACCGATCTGAAAGGGACGCCGAATCTGGATCAGGAGAAATACAAGCTCGGCTGAGCCTGTATGTCTTAGTGAAATCGGGAATCAAATTAAACTTCCGCGTTTAAAGGACTCCCCTTCCCTTCAACGGGCGGCCGGACGACTGAAACGCACCAAAATACCAGCAGAGGAAAGAAATGAATTTAACGCCGGAACAGAAAGCAATCGGAAAAGAGAATTTCCTGGCGGCGGTCGGCAGTTCCGTAACACGCCGGGAATTTCTGAAAAAGTCGTCTCAGGAAAACCTCGCCTCCGGAAAGGGGATGGGCGCGTACTACTTTCGCTACGGCGAGTTTAAAGACCCGGTGAAAGTCGCCGTCCTGGGAACAGGCGACGAAGGAAGCGTGCTGATCGGCGGGATCAACCCGAAGTATATCAAGGTTGTCGCGATTGCCGATATCCGCCCCTACAACCAATACCGCGCATTTCACGGCGACGTGTACAGCGCCACCGCCGCGGCGGTTCGTCCCGGCCTGATGAAAAAATACGGCTACAAAACCGAAGCGCAGGCCAAGGCGAACATCAAGGTCTACAACGACTACAAAGACCTTCTGAACGATGCCGAAAAACTCGGGATCGAAGGGGTCATCATCGGCCTTCCTCTGCATCTTCACGCTCCCGCGGCGATTTTGGCGATGCAGAAGGGGTGCCATGTTCTGACCGAAAAACTGATGGGCCATTCGGTAGCCCGCTGCAAAGAGATGGCGCGCGCCGCGCGGCTTTACAAGAAACACCTGACCATCGGTCATCAGCGGCATTACAACATTCTCTACGATCACGCGACCGACCTGATCAACCGCGGCGTGATGGGCGATCTGCATTACATCCGCGCGCAGTGGCACCGCGGCAACCTGCCGGGGTCCGACTCGTGGCAGATGCCCCTTCCCCCCGGCGCGAAGGAGAAAGACATCGAGGCGACCCGTCTGCAGGACGAGTGGAAAGCCTGGTCGGCGGAAGTGAAACGTCTGAAGGCCGGGATCGTCGAGAAAGAGGCGCTGATCGACAAGATCAGCAAGCTCCCCGAGGCCGAAAAGACCGCCCAGAAGATCGACGAGGCGAAACGCCTTTCGAGGGAAAAGGCGGAGTTTGAGAAAGACCTCGCCGCCTGGCTTCCGAAACTCGACCAGAAGCGCGCCCAGCTTCAGGACGTCGTCCTTCTCAAGGGGGGGAAACTCGGTGACCGCGAGTTCAAGTCGGCCGACGAATACGGCTATCAGAAGGAAGAGCGTGAAGACGACGGTCAGGCGTATGACCGTCCCGCCATTGAGGAGCTGATCCGCTGGCGTCTCTGGAACCGTACGGGCGGCGGGCTGATGGCCGAGCTGGGAAGCCACCAGCTGGACGCGGCGTCGATTTTCATCGCCGCGGCGCACGGCGGGAAAAAGCAATATCCTCTTTCGGTTTCGGCGACTTCGTCCCGCTCCCTTTTCTCGTCCCTCGACCGTGACGTCGACGATCACATTTCGGCGGTCTACGACTATCCCGCGCCGGGATATGACCCGAATGACGAACTCGGTTCACAGCGGAAGATCACCGTTGCCTACTCGACGATCAACGGGAACGGGTTCGGCGGATACGGCGAAACGGTTTTCGGTACGAAGGGAACCCTCCTGATCGAGACCGAGAAGGAAGGGCTTCTCTACCGCACCAGTGCGGTCAACGACAAAACGCGCGTCGCCAAGTCCGGTTCGGGCGAACTGGATATCGTGATCGACGATGCGGGGGATCCTCTCTCTTCGGCCATCGGGTATCAGGGGATTTACGCGACCGAGGTTTCGCGCGGGTACTGCGAAGAGATCGAGCATTGGGCCTACTGCATCCGGAAGAACCCGACCGCTGACCCCGATCTGGTCGATCAGTCTTACGAGGACCCGACCCTGGTCGGAGCCGATGCCGGAAAGAAACCGACGATGCCGAAACTGGTCACCCGGTGCCGCGGCGACGTGGCGCTGTGGGACGCGGTGATCGCCCTGACGACGAATATCGCCGCCGATCTCCGTCTGACGGTTCCGTTCAAAAAGGAATGGTTCGACGTCGAAAGCGACGACACCCCCGAATTCGACTATGCCGACCAGACGGTCGAAAAGAAAGACGGGGAAAGCGATGCCGATTACCAGAAGCGTGTTGCCGACTACAAGGCGTTCCAGACCCCGAACCTCAACCGCGCCGAATACAAACTCTGAAAAAGAGCGACCGGTCCGAAGAGAATGCGCCCCGCGACGGATTCCGTTTCGGGGCGTTTTTCGTGTACATCCGGTGCCGTCGTGAAACAAAACCGCTTTTTCGTCAGCCGCGCTATCTGTACCCTGCCGCGTCTTTCTCTCCGACCAGAAGGGTCAGCCGGTTGGGGACGATCTGTATGTCGACAGGAAGAAAACCGACCGGATCGCCGTCGATCTGGTAGGGGATTTGTATATCAGCTTCTTGCGGCGTGAGCCGAAATCCCGTATTCTTCCGAAAACTAAAGCCCGGGAAAAAACGGTGGGATTTTCCGAGCGACGCCAGCGCTATGCCGAATAGGGAAGGGAAGAGGCCGCCACATCGGAATCCGCAGAAGTCGAGAAGGGCGTCCTGCGGGTCGGAGCCGGTTACCGTAGCGGCGCCGAACCCGTAACGGGGAATGTTGAAGAGGAACGCCCATCGGACGGAGAGGGGTTCCGTGCCGGGGTCTGTTTCCGCCGACTCAACCTGTATGGCGGGGTAGGGATAGCGCCGAATCGAACGGAGAACCGGTCCCAGGTAGGAACGGTAACCGATATGCCCCTGGTTCCCTGTTCCGCTCCTGAACTTCTCTTCCCGGTTTCGGTGGACCTGCGCGACGATTTCCGCATCGATCCCCGCGGTGAGCATGATCAGAAAGAGCCGGCCGCCGGCAGTTGCCGCGTCGAGCGTAACGGTTCGTCCCGCGTCGATCACCGCGGCCGCCTGAGCAGGGGCGAACGGAAGGTGAAACTCCTTGGCGATCAGGTTGGCGGTGCCGGCGGGGAGAAGGGTGATCGGGACGCCGGCCGGAGTGCGCCGGGTCAGTTCGGCGGCGGTACCGTCCCCTCCGACGCCGACCAGGGCGCGGAGTTCTCCCGCGCCGAACGAGACTTTCGCCTTCTCTTCGACTTCGTCCAGGTCAGTGAGAAGTTCGGCGGTGTAGCCGCGTGCCGTGAGACGGTCGCGCAGCTCCTCTGCGCGGCGGACCGCCGAACGACGCCCCGCTTTGGGGTTGAGAGAGATCAGGATACGGCGTTTCTCGGTCATGGGCCAGTGGGGTTGGGGAAGGGGAACCGAACCGTTTGGGGTCCGAACGGAAGAAGGCTTTCCTTTATAGAATATACCTGATCGGCGCGGATTTTTCAAAGAAAAAAGGGGGTCGACCCTTGACGGAACAGTCAAAGAGGGTAATATCTTAATAGGACGCGCGCGTTTTGCCGCCGTCCTGCCGCCCGAGTAGCTCAACTGGCAGAGCGCAGCATTCGTAATGCTGAGGTTGGGGGTTCGATTCCCCCCTCTGGCTTTTCCGAGCTGTGCCGGGTTTCCGACGCAGCTTTTTTTGTCCCTTTTTCTGTTTCTGCGTACGGGGAAGGGGATCCGTCAGCGAAGCTCTCTTTCATGGAACGCCGGATGAAAAACGCGAAATGGTTTCTCCTGGTCCTCGTTTCCCTTTTTGCCCCCGCTGCCGCCCCGCTTTTTGCGGCGGCCGAGGATCCCGTTTTCACCTTTGATCTGGAATATGCCCGGAACGCCGACCGTGCCGATCCCGCCGCGATGCGCCGCGCCTGGGACGAGACTTTTCTGATTGCCGCACTCCAGGGATTGGTTAACCGCGACGCGCCCCGGCTTTATCTTTTCTACGTCCGAGAAGGAAAACGGAACATCGACCGGTACTGGTTCGATCTGTTCCGCTCTCCCGACCCTGACGGCACTCCCGGCTGGATCGAGGAAAGACCGGTTCGGGAAGTCGGGTCTCTAGAGGAGCTCCTGACGCTCTTTCGGGACGACTACCGCGGAGTTGTCCTCTACGACGAGCGGGTTCCCGCCACCTCGTGCCTGGCCGCGACGCTTGCCGGGGCGGACAGGCTCCTTCCGGTCCGGTTTGATCCGGCGCCCGGTTCCCTCTACTGCCGTCTGATTACCGATCCCGACGGTCTCCGTCTGCCGGTCAGGGCGCGACTTCTGGCCGACGACGACACGCCCCTCTTCACCGGTTCAGGAACAATCCCCGGAACCGACCGGCCGTCGACGGGCAGCGCCAAGGCCGACGCCTACCTCTGGCTGATCGAACATTACATCAAGACCGGAAAGACATCGGACGGCCATGTCGGTTACTATACCGATTTCGCGTGGCTCAATTCGGACAACGCGATGCAGAACCATACGCTGACCAATTACGATTATTTCATCGCCCGTCGTGCCCCCTTCGTCGACCTTTCCCCTTGGAACGATGAAGCGCCGAACGACGATCCGGGTCAGCCGGTCGGAACGGACGCCAAAGTCCTCGCCGAGTTTTTCAGCGCTCTCTGTGCACGGAATCATGGCAAAAAGATGATCCATGTCGGCGGTTTCATCCTCTGGAATGCCAAGTACACCAACTGGGGAAACCTGGGGGGGAAGCATGACCCCGTTGCTACCGAATGGAAACAGGTTGAGCTCCTTTCGAACTTCAATGCCTGGCTCGATGCCGACGCGCTCGGCTGCGGAGCAATGGCGAACGCCTCGTTTTACGCGCATTTTCCGCTGAAAAAGAAGTATCCGTTCCGAAAGCCGTCTCTTTCGGACCTGAAAAAGCGGGGGCTGATCGACCGCCGCGGCCGGCCGGCGAACAAGGCGTATATAACCCTTTATGCGGGGGATTACGACAGCGCCGCCTGGGTCTACCAGATGATGCCGCGTTTTTGGTCCGATCCGAACCGCGGCTCGGTGCCGATCACCTGGGCGTTTAACCCGACTCTGGCCAACCGGTTCGCGCCCGGATTCGACTACCTTCGGAAAACGGCGACCCCGAACGATCTGTTCGTTGCCGGCGATTCCGGCGCCGGGTATGTTAATGCGGAGGCGCTTGTTCCCCCGCGTCCTATTTCCGGACTTCCCTCCGCCCTGGATATCTGGACCGATCACTGTAAGAAGTATTACACTCGATGGGATCTTTCGGCAACCGGATTTCTGATCGACGGATTTTCACGCCGGATCAGCGAGGAGGGGCGGAAAGCCTATGCGCTTTTTTCCCCCGACGGAATTGTTCAGCATCATTACGGCGAAAGCGGGATTACTGACGGGATGCCGTGGCTTGGCATGAAATATGACCTTCCGAACGCGCCTGATCCGGCCGAGGCCGCCCGAATCGTCTTGAACGATGTGCAGATATCCGATGAACCGCAGTTTTTCGTCTACCGCACCATCCTCTGGTCCCCGACGCAGATCAAGGCGCTTTACGAGACCTTGAAATCGGATCCGGAAAAGGGTGAACGGATCGAGATTGTCGATATGTATTCCTTCTTCCGCCTTCTGAAGGCCGCCTTGTCGGAAAAATCGGAATAATCGTTATAAAATGCCTAAACGTTGAGGAGACCGGGGCCGATAAGAAAAGCGGGGGAGGGACTCATTTTACGGCATAGAGGGATACGGCGATGGATCGACGGCACTTTTTACTCAGAGGGATTCAGCTCCTGGCGGCGGGGGCGGTCATGGTGCGGACCGGACAGCTCCGAGCGGCGGAACCGATCGGTTACGACCGGCTGATGTCGACTCTCTACCCGAAGACCGAAGGGGAAAAGAGGTACCTTAAAGAGGTCGTCGCTCTTGTGAAGTCCCGGCAGCTTCCCGAAAAGCTTGTCTATGCCGCCTGGCGAAGCGCTGAAGCGAAACAGAAGAACAAACGGGTGCGGATCTTCGCCGAAACGCTGGCGATCCTCTGCAAACGGAGCGAAATCCCGTTCAGGCTGAAGCTCTCGATCTAGCCGGAGAATGCGGAGCGCGGCCTGAACAAGGCGCGCTCAGGTGAACCTTTTCACCCGATCAGAGAATCCCCTTGGTACTCGGAATCCCTTTCTGCCGCGGATCGCTTTCAATTGCCGCGCGGATGGCGCGGGCCGCCGACTTGTAGATCGCCTCCGCCAGATGATGTCCGTTTGTCCCGTACGGGACACGGATGTGGAGCGTCGCGGCGGCGGCGTTGGCAAACCCCTGCCAGAACTCATGCACCAGTTCCAGATCGAAGCTGCCGACCCGTTCGGTCGGGAAGGAGGCGTCGAAGACAAGGGTCGGCCGACCGCTGAAATCGACCGCCGTCTCACAAAGAACCTCGTCCATCGGCAGTACAAAAAAACCGTAGCGCCGAATCCCTTTCTTGTCCCCCAACGCCTGGGTGAACGCCTGGCCCAGGGCGATACCGGCGTCTTCGACCGAATGGTGACCGTCGACTTCCAGGTCGCCGCTTAATTTGAGTTCCAGATCGATCATCGCGTGCGCGGCGAAAAGAGTGAGCATATGATCGAAGAATCCCATGCCGGTTTCAACCTTTGACTTTCCGGACCCGTCCAAATTGAGGGCGAGCGTGATTTGCGTCTCTTTTGTATTGCGTGTGATCGTGGCTTGACGCGGCATGGCTCTTCCTTTCGGCACATGGTTAGGATAAAAACTTTTCGATCAGATCGAGGCATTCCTCGGTCTGTTCGGGGGTTCCGACGGTGATCCGCAGCCCGTCTTCCCGCCCGGCGATCTTTTCCCAGCCGGGATAGGACATGTAGCGGACCAGATAGCCGTGGTCTTTCAGATACGCATAAATCGCCCGGTGCGAGACCGATCGGTCGGGATGGACGTTCCAGGTAAAGTTCGCCTGCGAGTTGGGAACGGCAAATCCGAGCCGGCGCATCCGGTCGGTCAGGTAGCGGCGGGTGGAGAGTATCTTTTCGCGGTTTTCGAGCCGCCATTTCTGGTCGGTGATCGCGGCGGTCGCCGCGGCGATCGAAAGGGAATCGCAGTTATACGAATCTTTGACCTTGATGAGCTCGGTGACCGTTTCGGGCCGGGCGATCAGAAACCCGAACCGGAGCCCGGCCAGCGAGTACGATTTGCTCAGCGTCCGCGAGATCATGATCTTCGGCGATTTCCGAACCAGGCCGATGCAGTCCTCTTTGGCAAAATCGGCGTACGCCTCATCGATCAGAAGAGGGCAGGGGAGCGACTCGGCGAACGCCAGAAGGCGCTCTTTCGAAACGACCGTTCCGGACGGGGAGTTCGGAACGGGAAGATAAACCAGCCCCAGGGGCGCCTCCGGCACCGGGGCGCGGTGAAAGAGGGAATCTGGCTCCGGTGCCTTTCCGAAATAGTCGGGGAGGGTCCAGTCAATGTTGAAGAGGACCTCTTCGCCGACCGCCCCCTGGATCTGGGCCAGGGAACGGTAGAGAATGTAACTCGGATAGGCAAGGCGCAGAAGCCCCTTTTCCGGAACAAAGGCGCGGGTCAGAATCGTCAGGATATCGTCGCTGCCGTTCCCGCAGAGGATCCAGTCGGCGGGAACGTTCAGCACCTCGGCGGCCGCCAGACGGAACGGTTCGGCGGTTGAGTTCGGGTAACGCGAAAGCCCCTCGTCGGCCGCGCGGCGGATCGCCTCGTAGACCGATTCGCTGGCACGGTACGGGTTTTCGTTGGTGTTCATCTTGACCGCCTCTCCCCTTTTCGGCTGTTCGCCGGGGATGTAGCCGGGCATGTCAAGAATGTTCTGGCGGATATAGTCGCTCATCGGTCTATCGGTTTTCAAGTTTTTCGGCGGTGGACCAGAGTCCTGCGCTCGGGGTCGAAATGAAGTAGATCTCTTCGCCGTCGGGCATGGTGTTAAACCCGCTTTTGAGTTCGGCAGGGTTGTACCGCCGAAGCGTTTCGCCGAGATCGGCGTAGCCGAACCCGACCGACTCGATTTCTTCTTTGCTGAGGTGTCCCGGCGCGTAGGTGATCCGGAACCGCCCTTCCGAAGAACCGTGAATCAGGTGGGCGGTTCCGTGGGTCAGGTCTTGCAGAACCGGCTCGGTTTTCCAGAGGCGGAGGATGTTCTCGGTTCCGGAATACCCGTATTTGCGGATCAGCGCGTCGACATCGTCCTGCTCGCCGAACCGGCGCAGACCCGGCGCGATGATGAGCAGCTCGCCGCCGTCGGCCATCGCCATTCTGGTGCGGTAGATCGCCTTGTTCGCCACCCAGGTGCTGTGGAATTCGTCTTCCTGCATGACCGCCACCACCTTTTTGAGCGGCGGGACGATCGTAATATTCTGGCGGCGTGAGGCTTCGGCCCCCATCAGATAGGTGTCGAGGTCGTCCCCGGCGTAAAACCCGGTATGTTCCAGAACCCCATCGGCGTTGTACGCCATGACCACTTCAATGTAGAGGTCGGGCAGATCGCCGAGAAAATCGTTTTCCGCCTTGTTGTAGCAGCGGCGCAGCGGGGTGATCAGCTGTCCCAGGTTGTTCTCGATTCCGCAGCAGGCGGCCATCATGTGGGAGGCGCAGATCATCTCTTTCCCTCCCAGGCCGATGAAGTAGTTCTTGTTATGGTTTGCGAACCCGAGCACCTCGTGCGGAACGATGTGCCCGACATTGATGATCAGATCCCATCCTCCGTCGAGCAAGGTCGTGTTGAGCGAAACGGGGATCGGCCAGTCGGCTTTCCCCTTGGAGGCCTCTTTCACGAACTCGGCGCTGACTTCACCGATCACGCGGCTGCCGCCGCGCCAGTCATGCGGAAGGATTTTTTCTTCCGGAACGGAACCGAACATCCACCTGTTTTGTTCGGGGGTGTGAGGGACATGCTGTCCCAAGGTCGGAATCAGCCGGACATCGGCCCCCATCGAATCGAAAAACCGGTAAAGTGACTCGGTGATCCATCCCGCGCCGCTGTGGGCCCGTGTAATATCGGGGGGGAGGAGGAGAACCCGTTCGGGCCGGGGGGCAAGCCGCCGGAGCGCCTCCTGGGCCGCCCGCTCGGTCAGTTGCAGGACTTTTTCTCTGGAAAGGGAACCTTCTTCGTAAAACCAGGGCATTATTCTCTCTTTGCGGCAGGGGTGTCTTATTCCGGCTGGCGGCCGTCTCTCTTGACTCCGATTTTGTCGGTAATTTCCATTATCATATCGCGGAGCTCGGCCGGAGCTACTTCGCCCAAGGTCTTCCCTTTCCGGTCGAGCTGTTCGTTGACTTTCAGCGCGGTTTCCTGCATGACCGAATGGGTCTCCTGACTTCCGCCGACGAGGGTGAAGTTCTTTCCGCGGGTCAGACGTGTCTCGCCGTCAGTGTTGTCGAGTCCAACGCCGAGAAGCGCGTTCACTTTGGGAGGTTTCGGTTTAACTGGTCTCATTCTTTTCTTTAACCGCCTTTCACCCCTATATTATAGCACATGGGGTAAAAAGAGCAACGAAATGCCCGTTGATGTTAAAATATAGCGATTATAGCGATTATTCTTAAAGTGCCGGTTTTGCGGGGCCGATAAGAGAGACGGGAAACCCCCTCAAGAGGGGCCTGAAGGTTATTTCCGTCTGCAGAAGCTGTAAAGGCAGGGAAGATAGGAAGGCAAAAAGAACGGAGCCCGCAATGGCAAACGAATGGAGCACGGAGAAACTCTCGATGACCGATCGGATGACGGCCGTGGTCGGGAGGATCGGGAAAAGCCTGAGCGACCGGATCATCCACGCCGGGCAGTTGGCGGCTTTTTCCCTTTCGACGATTTACTGGCTCTTTGCCCGGCCCGCGAAAAAGTCGACTCTCGTTTCGGCCTGCTTCAGCATTGGTGTCCAGAGCCTCCCGGTGATTATGCTGACCGGAACCTTTATCGGGATGGTGTTGGCGGTTCAGACCCATCCGCAGTTTAAGGCGGTCGGGCTCGAATCGCGCCTGGGAGCCGCCATCAACCTTTCGCTGGTCAAGGAGCTCGGTCCGGTTCTGGCGGCGACGATGCTCGCCGGCCGGGTCGGAAGCGCCATTGCCGCCGAACTGGGAACGATGCGGGTGACCGAGCAGATCGACGCTCTGGCGAGCATGGGACCGAATCCGATCCATTACCTGGTCGTTCCCCGGTTCATCGCCTGCCTCTTTATGATTCCCGGGCTGACGATTATGGCCGATGCGATGGGGGTTTTGGGAGGAGCGTTTTTCAGCATCAAGCTCCTGGGCGTTGACTGGGGGTACTACTGGGATTATTCCCGTCACGCGGTGGCGCAGTACGACGTGTTCGCCGGGATGTTCAAAAGCATCTTCTTCGGCGGGGCGATCGCGCTGATCAGCTGCTACCAGGGATTTCACTGTGATGCCGGCGCCGAAGGGGTCGGCAAAGCCTCGACCAAGTCGTTCGTGGTTTCGTTCGTGATGATCCTGATCCTGGATCTGATTCTGGGGATTTTCCTCGACAAGATCCATGTCGTGTGGTTCGGCGGCGGTCCGCGAGCCGTTGTCTGAAACAACCAAATTTACTGCCGGAAATCCGGCATGGAGAATTCATAATGGCTGACGAAGAAGATCGGAATCCGGCCGAACCTGCAACCGGCGGCGAGCCGGTTTGGGAAGGTCAGGTCTACACGTCGGCCGACGGGACACGGCGCGTTCTGCGCCGGCGCCCCCCAGTTCTTGAAACACGGGCTCTCGGCGTTGAGTTTGACGAACGGTATGTCCTGCATGACATCAGTCTGAAAGTCAGCAAAGGGGAAACCGTGGCGATCATCGGCGAGAGCGGATGCGGCAAGACCGTCTTTCTGAAGACGGCGATCCGCCTGATTGAGCCGACCGAAGGGACGGTTCTCTTTAACGGCATCGACCTGGGGCAGCTCAACAGTCGGCAGCTGAGCGAAGTTCGGACCCGAATCGGGTTTGTGTTTCAGCAGGCGGCGCTCTTCGACAGCATGTCGATCGGAGAGAATATCATGTTCCCCATTTTGCAGACGAACCCGCGAACTCCGCAGAGCGAACTCCGCGACCGTGTCGCCGAGCTTCTCTACGAGGTGGGAATGACTCCCGAAGTCGCCGACCGGATGCCGGTCGAGCTTTCGGGCGGGATGCGCAAACGGGTCGGGTTCGCCCGCGCCCTGGCCGCCGAGCCGGAACTGATGCTCTACGACGAGCCGACGACCGGTCTTGATCCGATTATGAGCGACGTGATCAACGAGCTGATGATCCGGGCCCGGGACAACCACAAGGTCACGGGGATTGTCGTGACCCATGATATGAAGTCCGCGAAAAAGGTCGCCAACCGCATTGTGATGTTTTATCCGCAGAGCCGCCTGGATGAAGAACAGGATCAGATCGTCTATGACGGGCCCGCGGACGAAATCGATGATTCCAAAGACAGGCGCGTTACCCAGTTCGTCGAAGGACTGGCCGGCGAACGCCTGATGGAGATGACTCTGGCGCGCGGCGCCTGAGTTTCAAATGACAACCGGAGCTGAAAGTATGGCCAACAGACGAATGGAATTTATGATCGGGATGACGGTGCTGGTCGTTTTTGCGACCATCATCATTATGACGATCCTTTTCGGTTCGAACCGTACGAGCCTCTTCCAATTCAAGCAGGGGCAGAAGATGTCGATCGTTTTCGACAAGGCGCCGGGCATCAAGAACACCTCGCGTGTAACCAAGAGCGGCATTGAGATCGGCCGCGTTGTCCGAACCGACCTGATCGACGAGGAAGGGAGCTCGCGGGTCCGGGTTTATTTCACTCTCGATGATCCGAATGTGCATATCTACTCGAACGAGCAGGCGCGCATCAAGCCTTCGCTCCTGATGGGGGAGGCGGAGATCGAATTCGTGAAGAATCATAAATACGACGCCGAAATCCGCGAGATGACCCCGAACGACTCAATCACCGGTATTTCGGGGAGCGATATCATGGGGACGGTCAGCAACATCGAAGGAGATCTGAAAGACGCGATCCAGTCAATCAACGTGACCGCGCAGGAAGCCGCACGCTTCATCGAAAACCTGAACTCCTTTATGGGAACCGAACCGGAAATCAAGATGAAGAAGGAACGGATGAACGCGATCTTCAACTCGCTGGGCGAGACGCTCGAGACGACCCGAAGCCTGGCGACGAACATCAACGGTCTCCTTTCCGATCCGCAGATCCGCGAGAACATCCAGCGCGGGGCGGAAGATTTCCCGAACATCCTGAACAAAATCGACACACTTCTTGACAACGGCGAGGATCTGTACCACAGCGTCAAAGACGCGGTCGGACGTTCACACACCACATTCGACAAGCTCGACCGGAGTCTCGACAACATTCAGGACTTCACGCAGGTTCTTTCGGATGACGGTCAGGAGTTCATTTCGAACATGAACGCCAGCAGCCAGGATATCACCAAAATGGTGAAAAACATCAGCAATCTGTCTGAGAATATCGTCAAGCAGATCGACAACAAACAGACTCCGCTCGGAATGCTGACCGATGAAGAGGTCGGCCGCGAAGTCCGCGGAATTGTCCGGAATGTCGAAGCGGCGAGCGAAAAGGTTCAGCCGATTCTTGACGATGCACGCGTCTTTACCAATAAGATCGCGCACCGTCCGAGCGCGCTGGTTTTCAGCCGCGACACCTATAAAGGGGCGCCGGCGCTCGGGAACTCCCGATATTCCTATCAGCCGTATTCCCCCGCAGGCGGGATTTCTTCGCAGCTCTGGACCGAAACGCGCCGGCGTGCGCCTTCTCCTTCGGCGGGGAGCGCGTATTATCCCGATTCGCTCGAGTCGTTCCGCGCCACCCATCCCGAGACCTATTCGGAACTCCGGCGCCAAAGGCCGATGGGGAACTGTCTTTCCGGAACCGGGCTTTTCGGTAAAGGGCCCGGCGGCCAAGACGCCGAGTCTGCGGAGCAGGGCGGCTACGTTTCTGATCCCGGTGTGTATTACGGGCTCGAAGGGGTTGTTCCGGTCGAGGGATACTCCGCCGACGGCTACTATCCCGGGCCGATGCCGGTTTCGGACGAAAACGAGATGGACGTTCCATGCGGCGGATTGCGGGGAATGAAATTTTCGCTGACCCGCGCGTTCCACAAGGCTTTCGGCGGGAAAGACGAAACGGCCGCTCCCGCGTGTCCCCTCAAACCGCAGGTCCCCCCCGGGGTTCCGATGATCGGTTCGCTCTACGGGTCGGACGGCTGGAGTGCGGCCGACGGTATTCCCGCCGAGACGATTTCGTGGGCGCCCTCTTACGGCGGTGACGACGTTTCAGTTTTCGACGGCGGCTGCGCTGTCCCTTCGTGCGAAACCCCCTCGTGCGACATTCCGAACTGTGACGCGCCTGCGTGCGATCTGGGGGGAGCGCCGATGACATTCGGCAGCACGCAGGATGTTTCCGCCCCGTCTCCGAATCGGAGCGACTACGGCCCGATGGAATCTCCTCTCCCGCCGCGACCCTCCGAAAAACCGAAGACGGAAGTCCCTTCCGCCGAGCCCAAGGCGCCGGCCGAAGAACTTCCTTCGAGCGCGGTTCGGCCCGGCGATTCGGAGAAGAACGCCTATCAGGCCAGCGGCATGGCTCCCGGCTATTCGAACAGCGCTGCGCCGATCGGTCTTCCTTCCCCGGTGAAGAGCCGCAGCCGGAATTTCGTCGATGACGGGCTTCCGCTCCGTTTTACGCCGAACGACTGATGAGCGCAGGGCAAACCAAAAGGGCCGAAACGGCGGATCCGCCGTTTCGGCCCTTTGCTCTTCTCGGTAGGCGTTTTCAGCTTTTGTTCTTGTAGAGTTTCCGGTCGAGTCCGGGGATGTAGTTCGTCCAGTGGGAGTCGGAGTTGACGTCTTCGCGGAGATTACGGTGAAACTCGGCCAGTTTGGCGTCGAGGGAATCGATGTAATAAAGCGCGAGCGCTTCGAGCGTCATCGGGACCTTGGCGCTTCCGTTTTCAAGGGTTCCATGATGCGAGATGATCAGGTGGGTCAGAAGCATTGCCAGTTCCGGGTCAAATTCCGTCGCGGTCAGTCTTTCGGTTTCGGCGATCTTTTCGCGAAGCCGGGCGGCCCCCAGATGAGGATGTCCGAGCATCTGCCCCAGGTCGGTGTAGGCGAAGCCGCTGTCGGAGGAGAGCTCGTCGATTTTGCCGATGTCGTGCAGGAACGCTCCCATCAGAAGGAGGTCGGGATCAAGGATGTCTGAGTATATCTGCCCGATATTTCTGGCCATTTCCATCATTTTGAGGGTATGTTCCAGAAGTCCGCCGATCATGGCGTGATGAATCTTGATTCCCGCCGGACGGTTGCAGAATGCCTGCATGAACGCCTCGTCGGTAACGAAACAGTCGGCCAGGTTCCGGAGGTCGGGATTCCTCAGTTCGGTGAGAAGCTCTTTGACCCGGGCGGTCAGACGGTCGATATCGACGGTTCCGCCGCGGGCGAAGTCGGCCATATCAAGCTTTTCGGGATCGACGGGAGTGACCGACTTGGCGATGAACTGGAGTGTTCCCTGAAACCGCTGGACAACCCCGTCAACCGAAACGAACGAGCCGTTTTCGATCTTCGAAAGGATGTTGTTCCCGGCGTTCCAGAGGCGCGCGTCGATCGAACCGGTTCGGTCGGTCAGGACAAACTGGAGATAGAGATCGCCGCGTTTGTTCGGACGAAGAGAACGTTCCGATATCTGGTAGACTTCGGTTACATGCTGGTTTTCGTGAAGCTGGTTAATAAATCGTCGGCTCATAAACCCCCCGGGCCAATAGTAGAAATAACAAATTTGGACTCATTATAAAGGACTTCAGTTCGGGGTCAATGGGAGCGGATACGGGAAGGGGCACCTTCGGCGGCGGTTCGTGAAACGCGGAACTGCCGGCTGCCGTCCGTTCTCCCGTGCCGCGTTATGAACGGGGCTGTTCGACAAGCTGAACGAGAAGATCGGCCGTCTTGCGGCAGGCACCCCGCTGCGCCGCGACCAGTTGCCGGGCGCGCTTTCCCAGTTCGCCCCGCCACGCCGGATCGGTCAGGGCTTTCCCGAGAAAAGCGGAGAGCTCGCCTGTGTTTCGGACCACGCGGGCGGCATCGGCGGCAAGGATACGCTGCGAGATCTCGCGGAAGTTTTTTGTGTTCGGTCCGAAACAGACCGCCGCGCCGTAGGCGGCCGGTTCGAGCATATTCTGTCCCCCGCGCTTCCCGAGACTCCCGCCGACGAAGGCGATCTGCGCGCATCCCCACCATGCGCCGAGTTCCCCGATCGTGTCGACCAGAAGGATCCGTGCCCTGTCGGGAGAAACCGGCGTTTCTAAAGCCGAACGGCGCAGCCAGGCGAGTCCGGACGACTCGAGGAGCTTCGCCACCGCCTCGAAACGGTCGGTGTGGCGCGGAACCAGGATCAGTTTCAGGGAAGGGAACTTTTCACTCCACATGCGGAACGCGTCGAGCGCCATAGCTTCTTCCGGCTCCTGGGTGCTCCCCGCCAGGAAAACGATGTCGGCCGGACCGCTTTCCGTCGTCTGGAGCCGGATCCCCGCCAGGTGCGCCAGTGCGAGCGTTTTAGGATTCCCGCGGTCGGTCTGCGCGCCGTCGAACTTGATCGAGCCGGTGACCGAAAGGCGCGCCGGATCGGCACCGAGACGGAGGAAATAGTCAGCGGCGGTTTCGTCGGAAGGGGCGATGAGTGCGAGGCGGCGCAGAAGGGGACGGAGGAAAAAGCGGATCAGACGGTACTCCCTGTAGCTCTTGTCGCTGATCCGCCCGTTGATGATTGCAGCCTTTGTGCCGTGCCGGACCGCTTCACGGATCAGGTTCGGCCAGAGTTCCAGTTCGGCCAGAACGAGAAGATCGGGACGGACCCGTGTCAGCGCGCGGCGGACCGACCAGGTGAAATCGAGGGGGCAGTAGAAGACGGTCAGGTCGGGAAAGAGGGATTCGGCCAGTCGGCGGCCGGTCATCGAGGTTGAAGAGACCACAATTCGCCAGGAGGGGTGCTCGCGGCGCAGAAGCGGAAGGATCGGCTTTAAGAGGTTCACTTCGCCGACACTGACCGCGTGGAACCAGATGACCGGGGCATCCCCTTCGGGGGTTATCGGCGATAACCCCCGGAACTTTTCGGCGAACCCCTCGCGGTATTTGCCATGTCGAACCATCCGCCAGAGAATGACCGGCGAGGCGGCGATCAGAAAGAGAATGTAAAGAGCGTTGAGCAGGATACCCATCAGTACCAGAAGGCTTCAAGGCACGGCTGGTTTTCATAGAGCCAGTGACGGACGAACTGACGGTCCGAGACGGTCTCTTCGGGATCGGCGCCGGGGGCAAGATCGCTTCCGACGATCAGAACGGTATCTTCGGGCGCGGCGTTCGAAAGGGCCCAGGTGATCGCATCGCTCCGGCGGAAGGTCCGTTTCAGGCATTTCGCGCTGTTTTCGATCCCCTGGAGAAGGTCCTTCACTCCGGTCGCCGGGTCCGCCTGCCGGCCGATCGTCAGGATGACCAGATCGCTTCCCTGTTCGGCGGCACGGCCCATCAGCGGGCGTTTGCTCCGGTCGTTGTCTTCCGGAGCGCTCAGGACGGTGTAAATCATCCCTTCGGTCACCTCGCGGAGAGTGTGGAGAACATCGGCGAGCGACTCGGGGGTCGAGGCGTTGTCGACGAAGACGCCGAACGGCTGGCCGCAGTCGATCCGTTCCATCCGGCCGGGGATATGCTCAACGCGTTCGATTCCGCGGACGACCGTCTTCAGGTCAATATCCCAGCTCAGACCGAGCGCAGCGGCGGTCAGGCAGTTGCAGATATGCTCTTTGCCGATGATCTTGGTGCGGACCGGAATCGCGTCGCTCCCGGCGATGATGTAGAAGGTCTGCTCGCCGCGGTTCTGTTCGACGCGCATTCCGTTGACCATCGCTTCGTTCGGATGCATACCGATGGTGATCGTCGGGTTCTTGATCAGGTGGAGAACCGCCCCGGTTACGCGGTCGCTCGGATTGCAGACGACCAGCGCGTCTTCTTTGACATAGTCGAAGATCTTCATCTTGGTGCGGCGGTACAGGTCGACCGTCTTGTGAAGGTCGAGGTGATCGCGCCGGACGTTCGTCAGGCAGACGGCGTCGAAGGCAATCCCCGCCAGACGGCACTGTTCGAGCGCTTCGCTCGAAACCTCAACGATGACATGGGTGCAGCCGTTTGCGATCATGCGGGCCATCAGTTCGGCCATCAGAAGAGGCTGGGGTGTCGTTTCGCGGTTCGGCAGAAGAACCCGGCCGTCGTAGACACCGAGCGAACCGATCAGACCGACCGGATAACCGCTTTCGGCCAGCATCCCGGCGATGATGTAGGAGACCGAGGTTTTGCCGCTGGTGCCGGTGATGGCGATCGACTTCATCTGCCGGGCAGGAAACCCGTAGAGTGCCTGGGCAACGCGGCCGGGGACCGACTGAACGTTTTCGACCGGATAGAGATTTCCGAAGACGTTTTCGGGAAGAAGAAGAGAGGCGTCGACCAGTGCCGCGCCGGCACCGCGCCTTTGGGCGGCATCAAGCTGAGAGGCGGCCTCGGAGGCGTCGCGGGCTGTGCAGATGAAAAGCTCTCCCGCTTCGAGCTGAGCCGGGTCGGTTTGGAATGAGGTAATGACCAGGTCGGCCGGAAGGCTGACGTCCTCTTTGAGGAGTTCGGAGAGTTGAACCGGAACTCGGTTAATGACTTGCGACATGTTGCCCCCTTGTATGAATGATATTGTACCGGCTTTTTCAAATCGCCCCGGACAGCGTCCGGGATGCGGATGAAAGTATTACGCTCGGCACACGGATATTTCCCTGAAAAAAACGGTTTTTCACGAAATTGGCACAATGGGTAAAACAGGACGTCCTTAACGGCGGAAAACGCCCCTTTTGTGTGTCAAACCGTCGGTGTAAACCAGATAACCGCTACTATCACCATATTAAGTTCACGCCTGTCGATTGTCAAGGAAAAAACCGGGATTTTTTCAAAGAGTTTCGAAAGGGGAATTTACGATTTTGTTTATTCTGCGCTTCTTGACAATGGGAAAGAATTGAAGATAATATACTGTAATTTTAGGTTCGCATTCCAGGTGATTATGTTTCCACCAAAACGCACGATGATATTGTTCAAGGAGATTCATTTATGATGAAATCGAGTCTTTCCAAAACGCTCCGCTGGACGGTTTGCGTGCTGGCTCTGGCCGGCTGTTTCGCGTTTACCGCCCTGCGTGCGCAAGACGGGGCCGCTCCCGAAGCCGCACCGGCTGCAGAAGTTGCCGCCGACGCTCAGGCCGATGCCGCCGCTCCCGCCGCTGACGAAGCCGCACCGGCACCCGCCGAAGAGGCACCGGCTGCCGCCGCCGAAGGCGATGCCGCGGCCTGCGGAACCGACGATCAGGCCGATCCCGGCTATGCCCGTCTGAGTTTCTTCGGCCTTTACGGCCTTTACTGGCTCCTGGCGCTGGCCGGAGCTCTCGCCGCCCTTTTCTATGCCTACAAATTCTTCAAAGCGATGATGCAGGCCGATGAGGGGAACGACGAAATGAAGTCGATCGCCGCCGCTGTCCGTGAAGGGGCCAACGCCTATCTGAAGCAGCAATACAAGGTGGTCGGAATCTTCTTCGTCGTGATCTGGGCGTTTCTGATGTTCCTGGCCTGGGGCCTGGGCGTTCAGAACAAGATCGTCCCCTGGGCGTTCCTCACGGGCGGTTTCTTCTCGGGTCTGGCCGGCTGGTGCGGCATGAAAACCGCCACCTGGGCTTCGAGCCGTACGGCGGCCGGCGCTCAGAACTCGCTCAACCAGGGACTTCAGGTCGCGTTCCGTTCGGGCGCGGTCATGGGGCTGACGGTTGTCGGGCTCGGTCTTCTTGACATTGTTCTCTGGTTCGGCGCTCTCTACTGGGTCTTCCCCCATCTGAACTGGACGATGAGCCTGACCGAAATCACGGTCGTGATGCTCTGCTTCGGTATGGGTGCCTCGTCGCAGGCGCTCTTCGCGCGCGTCGGCGGCGGTATCTACACCAAAGCGGCGGACGTCGGGGCCGACCTGGTCGGTAAAGTCGAAGCCGGTATTCCGGAAGACGACAAGCGGAATCCCGCCACGATCGCCGACAACGTCGGCGACAACGTCGGCGACGTCGCCGGTATGGGCGCCGACCTTTATGAATCGTACTGCGGCTCGATCCTTTCGACCGCCGCGCTGGGGGTTGCCGCGTTCACGGCGCTCGGTTCGGAAGCCTGCGTTCAGCTCAACGCGCTCTTCCTGCCGATCCTGCTGGCTGCCGTCGGTATCGCTGCGTCGATCTGGGGGATCCACCTCGTCAGGACCGACGAAAAGGCCGATCAGGGGACGCTCCTCAAAGCGCTCGGCAAGGGGGTCAATATGCCTTCGGTCGTGATCACGGTTGCATCGATCCTGATCTCGCTGGTCATGCTCAGCGGCTCGACCGCCAAGTGGGCTGGTCTTTCGGTTGTCACCGGTCTTTTCGCCGGCTGGCTGATCGGGAAGTGGACCGAATACCGCACCAGTTACGAATACAAGCCGACCCAGGCAATCGCCAACCAGGGGAAAACCGGTCCGGCCACCGTCATCATCGCCGGGATCGCCGAAGGGATGTTCTCGACGTGGGCTCCTGTTGTGATCGTCGGCGTTGCCACGATCCTCGCCTTCGGGTTCACCACCGGTTTCAATTTTGAGGATGTCAAACTCTTCTCGCTCGGTCTTTACGGTGTCGGTATCGCCGCGGTCGGTATGCTTTCGACCCTGGGCGTGACGCTCGCGACCGATGCGTACGGCCCGATCGCCGACAATGCCGGCGGGAACGCCGAAATGGCCGAACTTCCGGCCGAGGTGCGTGAACGGACCGACGCGCTCGACTCGCTCGGGAATACCACCGCCGCGACCGGCAAAGGCTTCGCGATCGGTTCGGCCGCTCTGACGGCGCTCGCTCTTCTGGCTGCCTACGTCGAAGAAGTCCGCGTCGGTTTCGAACGCTGGGGCGCGACGGCCGTCGAGAAAATCGAGCAGGCTCAGGCCGATAACCCGAATTACGGTTACTTCAAGGTCGCTGACCGCTTCGTCGTCAAGTACGATGAAAACACCAAGGCCGAGCGCGAGGCCGCCAAGGCCAGCGGTCACGAATGGTTCCCCGAATCGTATCTCGTGATGCCGAACCAGGCGAACAACCCGAACGAAGACGCTCCGATTTACCGCGGAGCCGAAACGACCTGGGGAAATTCGAATGAAAAGTGGCAATCGGTTTCCTGCAAGGGTTTTCC
>JAEEGL011976619.1_pt1 | contig 23527 bp, 19 predicted proteins | sample 9134231 | NCBI WGS metagenome assembly JAEEGL01 (sample SAMN16246548, study PRJNA631951) | gut metagenome | biome: gut microbiome; feature: rumen; material: fiber-attached | host: Bos | place: Iran: Karaj | collected 2018-10
ACCGCTTCCAGACGTTGCAGGTACTCAAGTATCGACTTGCGGTCTTGCCTTTTCGCACATATGGTCATGTGCTTCATTGGCAGAACTGACATATACTAACCTCCTTTTCATTTCTGTTTTCTGATGATCTCAGATCCTTCAGACAGGATTCCTCGAATGCTGTGAAATAAGGATCAAAATGTGAGATCTTCAAGGATTAGCTTTATGGCTGTATCCTTCCTGGTGCTCACCTCCGAGCGCAGTTTTTCTGCATCGGCTTTAGCAGAAGTTTCCGCCTCTTTCAGGATGCTGTCGCTCTTTGTCTTTGCATCCTGCATAAGAGCATCAGCTTTAGCCTTTGATTCCTTGGTGAGATTCACCTTAAGGGAAGCGGCAGCATCCTCCGCCTCGGCTACTATCCTGTCAGCCTCGACGACAGCCTCTTTTTCGGCGCTGTCAGATGCAAGCTCCGCCTCGCGGATCTTCTCGATAGTGTCCATTGCCAAATTGTCTCCCCCTTCTTATTTTGTATACAAATTGGAAAAAACAGAAAAACAGTAACAAAGATGATTTTATCGTAAAACTGGTTTATAATCAAGTTGCACAAAAGAGGATAAAATAGGAGACAAAAGATATGCTGGATGTCAAAAGAGTTCATTTTATTGGTATAGGCGGAATAAGCATGAGTGGGATCGCCGAACTGCTTATATCTAAGGGGTATGAGGTCTCTGGATCGGACTCTCGCGAGTCTGCGATCACAAAAAGACTGGAAGAGCTGGGTGCGAGGATACGTTATCCGCAAAAGGCAGGAAATATTCCCGAAGATACTGACGTTGTTGTGGTGACAGCTGCCATTCATGAGGATAATCCTGAACTCCTTGAGGCGAAGGAACGTGGGATAAAAGTGGAGACTCGAGCCGATTTTCTGGGGCAGGTGATGAAGGATTATGACATCCCCGTTGCTGTGGCCGGTACCCATGGAAAAACCACTACCACAGCTATGATATCTGAAATTCTTCTGAAGGCTGATTGTGATCCTACAATATCAATAGGAGGGATATTGCGTGACATAGGAGGGAATTTCCGTGTAGGCGGTAAGGAATATTTTGTTATGGAAGCCTGTGAATACACGAACTCTTATCATTCGTTTTATCCGCGAATAGGTATCATATTGAATGTGGAACCCGATCATCTGGACTTCTTTAAGGATATTAATGATATAAGAAGCTCCTTTAATAAGTACGGTCACAATATCCCGGCTGAAGGAACCCTTATCATTAATAAGGAAATAAATGGATATGATCAGGTGACAGAAGGACTTAGCTGCAGGATCGTGACTTTTGGATCTGACGATAGCGCGGATTATCATGCGGAAGATATAACATATGATGAGTTTGCAAGACCTTCATTTACTGTGTGTCATGGAGCCAGCAGAAGAAAGATCAGCCTCGGAGTATGCGGAGAGCATAATGTCATGAATTCTCTTTCTGCCATAGCCTGTGCCGATGAGCTGGGGATCAGCTATGATATCATAAAGAATTCTCTCCGGTCCTTTACCGGAACTGACAGGAGATTTGAAATAAAAGGGAAGATCAACGGATGTACAATAATTGATGACTATGCACATCATCCCACAGAGATCAGGGCGACATTGAATGCTGCGAAAAAATATCCTCACAGAGAACTTTGGGTGGTCTTTCAGTCACACACATATACCAGGACCAGAGCGTTGCTGGATGATTTTGCGGATGCGCTGTCAATCGCAGATCATGTGATCTGTGCCGAGAGTTATCCCGCGAGGGAGACAGATACATTAGGAATGAGCGGGGAAGTGGTAAAGAGAAGAGTCGAAGAAAAAGGGACTGACTGTTATTATTTCCCTACATTTGAGGAGATAGAAAAATTCATAAAAGAAACTGTTGCTGACAATGATCTGTTGATAACAATGGGGGCAGGGGATGTAGTAAAAATAGGGGATGAGCTGCTTGAAAAAGGGTAATCCACAGTATCCACAACTTTTTTCCAACAAAATACATGGGTTATTTTTGTTATAATGCCGTAGATATCCACTTTTCCTACTATATCAACTTTATAAGGACTTCAGCTCCCGTCTCTTCGGGAGCTATTTTATTTTACCGGACGGTGTGTTATACTCCGCTACGCTGAAATGAAAACAGCGAAAAAACTGCATTCAAAGGAAAAAAATGAGTGGGATAATACTAAAAGGAAATCGTTATTCGGGGAATACTATTGTCTCGAATTGCTTTATTGATGAATACATGGCTGAGGCCAACGGAGCTCAGCTAAAGATCTATTTATATCTTATGAGATGTATAGAGGCGGATGAGCCTGTAACTGTTCCCCTTCTGGCTGACAGATTCAATTATACGGAGACAGATATAATAAGATCGTTACTGTATTGGGCGAGAAAGGGAATAATCTCCCTTGAATTTGATGAGAACAGAAATGTCACCGGTATAGTGTTGAATGATCCGGCAGAGGCAGAGGAAACGGAGGTAGTTCTTCCTAAAAAAACGGTTTCAACAGAGAAAAAGCGCAGAGGAAACTACACGGCATCTGATATTGACCGCTTTGGATCGAAAAATGAAGTAAAACAGCTGATATTTGCTACAGAACAATACCTCTCCAGGACACTAAATCCTACAGATATGAATACTATGTTATTTATATATGATGAGCTGGGATTTTCGACGGATCTTCTGGAATATCTGATAGAATACTGTGTCGGAAAGGGAAAGACACAGATAAAGTATATTGAGCAGACTGCCATAGGATGGGCGGAAAACGGCGTAAAGACGGTAAAGGATGCAAAGAGTCATGTGAGAGGTTACGGATCGAATGATTATTTCACAGTGCTCAAGGCATTTGGGATAACGGACAGGAAACCTGTTGAAGTTGAGATCGAATATGTGGACAGGTGGCAGAATGAGTATGGTTATGAAATGGATATGATCCTCGAAGCTGCAGCCCGAACCATGAAAGCTATAGCAAAGCCTTCTTTCCCCTATACGGATAAAATACTGAGGAGCTGGTCCGAGGGTGGTGTCAGGACAGTAGACGATATAGGAAATATATATCCAGTCTGGGGATCTGCATCAAAGCAGGCAGGGCTAACACGAACAGAGGAAAAGAAAAGAACGGCACCGAAAAATTCTGCAAACAGCAAGATTCATTACTCGCTTGAAAGACAGTACAACTTTGACGAATTAGAGGCTGAACTTTTGAAAAAGCAGAGAAATAAAAGATATAACAGAGCCTGATGTGGGATAGAAGACAATGGATACATTATATAAGGAAATAATGGCCGGTTATGAACGGCAGCTGGCTCAGGATAAAAGGGCACAGAGAAAGAGGATACAGGAAATACATGACCGCCTTCCGGAGTATAAGAGACTGGAGGACAGGACTGCAGATCTTGCCGCAAAGGCTGCTATCATGGCTGCTTCGGGGCGCAGGGAGGAAGCAATCCCGATCCTGCATAAGCTGAACCGTTTGTCGGATGAGAAAAAGAAAGTACTTGAAAACGCCGGAGTTCCGGATGGTTATCTTTCGCTGCAGTACGAATGTCCTGATTGCCGGGATACCGGATATACAGGCGGGAAGAAATGTCACTGCCTGATGAAGAAGATAGTGGAGCATTATTATAAAAGCAGCGGGCTGTATGAAAAGCTGAAAACTGAAAATTTCAATACCTTCTCATTCGAATACTTCGAGGGTGAGGATCTTGAAAATATTAAAGCGGTATATGATGCATCAAGATCTTTTGTTGCTTCATTTGCCGACAGCTACAGGAATATGCTATTCTATGGGAGCGTGGGATGCGGAAAAAGCTTCATGTCAAATTGTATAGCGCGTGAGCTTATGGATCGTGGAGTTGCGGTCACTTATTTAAGCGCTGTAAGATTTTTTGATATACTGTCGTCTCATATTTTCGGAAGAGCGGAGGCGGGAAGTGCTGAGTATGAGATGCTGTTTTCGTGTCCTCTCCTAATCATAGATGACCTGGGAACGGAAATAGGAAGTTCTGCTGTTTCATCCGGACTCTTTGCTGTGCTAAATGAGAGAGACCTTAAGTCTCTTGATACGATAATATCAACAAATTACTCTATGGCAGAGCTCAAAGATAAATATTCAGACAGGTCTCTTTCAAGGCTTTTAGGGAATTATGAAATATACAGGTTTTCCGGAGATGATATAAGGCTGAAAAAAGCGGAGGTAAGCTGAAGTTGGCTCATACACATGACAAACGCTCGCTCGAAACCATTCCAGTTGGCTCGTTGGGAGTGATAGCACTTGACGGATGCCGTGAACTCGCGGAAAGAGTGGATGACTATCTTATAGGTTGGCGAGAGGACAGGGAAAACGAGCATAAAAATTCCCTTGTGTTTTCTGGATACTTGAGAAATTCATATCTGCTCGACGTATCTCTTCCAAGATTTGGATCGGGAGAGGCGAAGGGTATGATAAATGAATCTGTCAGGGGAATGGATCTTTATCTGCTTGTGGATGTCTGCAATTACAGTGTGACATACAGTATGTTCGGCGAAGAAAACCATATGTCGCCGGATGATCATTTTCAAAATCTTAAGCGAATAATTGCCGCTGTTGGAGGTAAGGCAAGAAGGATCACCGTTATCATGCCTTTCCTTTATGAAAGCAGACAACATAAAAGAGCAGCCAGAGAATCCCTTGACTGCGCTATTGCACTGCAGGAGCTGTCCAAAATGGGTGTCGATAATATTATAACTTTTGATGCCCATGATCCCAGAGTAATGAACTCCATTCCGTTAAAGGGGTTTGAGACCATACAGCCCTCTTACCAGTTCATCAAGGGGCTGCTTGGGTCGGTGAAGGATCTTAAGATCGAACCCGAGCATATGATGATAGTTTCTCCTGATGAGGGTGGAATGTCCAGAGCTATATATATGGCAAATGTTATGGGGCTGGATATGGGAATGTTCTACAAGAGAAGAGATTATACCCGAATAGTTGACGGAAGGAATCCGATAGTGGCTCATGAATTTCTGGGTTCTGATGTAAGCGGTAAGGACATTTTGGTATTGGACGATATGATAGCATCCGGAGAAAGCGTGATTGAGGTTGCCGAAGAGCTTAAAAAAAGAAATGCGTCCAGAATATATGTAGCGGCAACCTTCGGCCTTTTCTCAAACGGTGTGGAGCCGTTTGATAAAGCGGTAAAAGATGGACTGATAACAGGAGTTCTTACGACGGATCTTGTATATCAGCCTGATGAGCTTCTAAAGAAAGACTGGTATATATCCTGCGATATGAGCAAATATCTTGCCTATATCATAGATACTTTAAACCATGATTCTTCAATAAGCGATCTGCTCGATCCGAACAACCGTATACAGTCACTGCTGACAAGATATAAAAGCGGCCAGGCTTGAGGCGCGGCGTTAGAGGAGCCACTAGCCTTACATGCAGGAAACACTTACTAGAATAATCAGTTTCATCGGTATATTTATCATTTCAGCTTTTATTTTCAGCGCATCTATGAGCCGGGGAAATACAACCACGACCACGAAGATGGGGGACGCAACCCTTCCCGTGGTCTCCGTCATGTATAACGGATATGAGACTAATACTATGTATGGTCTCGTTGAAGAACCGGATCTTACAAAGTTCAGGGGTGATCTGTCCCCCCTTGGAGAAGGCAGGACGCTTGGAATTAAGGTCAAACCCTTTAAGGAGAGGATTACCGGTATAACGGCAGAAGTCAGAACAACAGATGGCTCCAGATTGATTGAAGCCACGGACATAAATGACTATTTTGAGCAGGATGGGGCGATATATGCAACTGCAAAGCTCAAGGATCTCATAGATGAAAAAACTGAATATTCCTTATGCATCGTGCTTACCTTAAAGGGTGGAAAAAAAGCAAGGTATTATACCAGAGTCATATCGGACGATACATTGCATGCTGCCGAAATGGTTACCTTTGTTACCAACTTTTCGGATGTTACTCTTGATAAGGATTCAGCCGGTGTGGTTGCTCCTTATTTGGAGAGTAATTCTTCTGGAGACAATTCATCATTTGCGCATGTAGATATTCATTCAAGCTATGACCAGGTTACCTGGGGCGAACTGAAACCGAAAAAAAACGGAACGACTTCTGTAAGACTTTTGGATATCTCCGGTGATATAGGGACTTTGATGCTTACCTTCAGGATTACCTGTGGGATCGACAATAAAGACAATGACTATGATATCAAGGAGTACTACAGAATAAGATACTCCGATGAGAGAATGTACCTTTTGGATTATGAAAGGACAATGAATGAGGAATTCACCGGCGGAAAATCATCTTTTGCCAATGATAAGATAATCCTGGGCATTCACGAAAAGAATGTACAGCTTGCAGAGAATAATGCCGGAAACAGTGTGGCCTTCGTCACAGGAGGGAATCTTTATGTATATAAAGCAGAGGGAGCCCATATTGCGAAGGTTTTTTCGTTTACAGATGATGATCATGATGACGAAAGGACACGATACCAGGGATATGACATAAAGATCCTTTCAGTTGACGAGGGCGGGAACGTAAGATTTCTAGTATACGGGCGGCACAACAGGGGCGAACATGAAGGTCAGATATGCGCCGTTGTTTATTATTACGACAGCTCTCTCAATCTTGTGGAAGAAGAAGCGACGGTTCCATATAATGGATCGGAGGAAATGCTTGGAGCTGATATCAGGACTTTATCATATATGGACAGGGCCGGGATATTTTATCTGTATCTTGACGGCAGAATTTACTCAGTAAATATTGCAAGGAAAACGGCAACTATTCTTGCTTCAGACATAGCCTTTGACGAAACTGCTTCATCTGCAAGCAGCAGGATCGGTGCTTTCATTTCCCGGGAAGCTGTCGGAGCAGGATCTAGTGAGGATGTGACTGAATACGCTGATACTATCAAAATTGTCGATATGTCTGACGGAACAATGAAGGAAGTAAAGGCTGATCCGGGGTGCAAGATAAGATTGCTTGGATTTATAGGGGAGGATATGATATCCGGGCAGATAGACCTGAACGATAAGGTAACAACTCCGCTGGGAGTGGCCTATACCCCCATGTCAAAGCTTAGTATTACAGGGAGCGACGGAAACGTTAAGAAGGAATACTATGAACCCGGCTTCTACGTATCTGATGTGAATATTGACGGATCGACGATAAATATTGAACGTGTTGTCAGATCGGAGGATGGAAGAACATATCTGCCCGCAGATGGTACACAGATCATGAGCAGTGTGATGGAGAGCAGTACATTGAACAGGATCGTCACGGCGCCTACCGAGCAACGGGAAAATATTACGGAGATTCAGCTGGCGAACGAGATAGCTGTATCAAGGCTTCAGCTTTTGACGCCGGATCTTGCGCTATATGAAGGAGATCGTACGGTATTTGCTGAAGAAGACGGTGATAACAGGGGCAGCGGCTACCTGATATATTCTAAAGGCAGTGTGCAGGGGGCAGGATCCGATGTGTCTGATGCACTAAGGGAGGCTTCTGATACAGCCGGTATAGTGCTGAATATGGAAAATGATTATATATGGAGAAAGGGAAGCAGGGACACAAAGCATACGATCACTGAGCTTATGGATCTGAAAGGAGCCGGAGAAAATGGAGCTCTAAGTGCCTGCCTTGATGCTTTACTTTACTACGCCGGGTCCGGAGCATCTTCCAAGGATATGTTAGAGGCCGGTATTTCCTCAGACCGTTTTTTGGAGTCAAATATTGAAGGAGATGCACTGCCTCTTATGAATATCGATCTGTCCGATGTGCTTTATTATGTTTCAAAGGACAGTCCTGTGATAGCGTCAACTCCCGGGGGACCCGTCTTGATCATAGGCTATGATATGAATAACACGATAGTATATGACCCGTCACTCGGAACCACACATTATGTGGGGATGCATGATTCCGAGGATATGTTTGAAGCGGCGGGAAATGAGTTTCTTACCTATATTAATGAATGAGAAATGAGAGCCTGCCGGACATAAGTTTATGAAGAATAAGTCCGAGTATGCCACATGATATTAGCTCGCCGAGAAATACGGTGAACATCATATAAGGTAAAGTGCCATCAAGTTTGTAAGCGTATTTCAATACAAGAGGGACTATAATAGTATTAGCGAGAATAGGCGGGATCGGTAAAAGAAAGCTTTTGGTTTTTCTTAAGAGACGCGTTCCAAATGCTCCGATAAGAGTCGCTATACTGCCAAAGATTATATCGGGAAGAATACACCCGGTTATCGTGTTGCTGAGGATACAGCCGACCATAAGACCGGGAATCGCAGCGGTAGTAAAGGCGGGGAGTATGGTAAGGGCTTCAGATATCCGAACCTGAACAGCGCTGTTTGCCAAACCAAAGGCGTTTGAGATAAGGGTAAGTACTACATAGAGGCCGGCTATTATACCGCCCTGAGCAGCATACATTGCTGCTGAATACTTGTTTTCAGTCATGTTTGTTCTCCTTGTATTTTTTTTACGTGTGGTTGGGCTTTCGAACACACGGAAAAAAATTATACTACTAGGAAGAAAAAAATACCATAGAAGTCTCAAAATGATGATCGAATGTCTGACGTTGTGGAGTTTTGGAATTATTTTTTCGGGGAGGATGTAATGGATAATATAGAGAATTACGAGGATGTAGATTCATGGAATACCATAATACTTCTGTATAACTCGGCGCTGAAGGAGATCGGAACTAAACTCGAGATACTTAATGATGAGTTTCAACATGTACATCAGTACAATCCTATAGAACATATTAAATCAAGGATTAAAACTCCTGAGAGCATAGTAAAAAAGCTGAAACGCAGAGGCTACGAGGTATCCGTAAGCAATATGGTCAGATATGTGAATGACATAGCTGGTTTCCGTATCATATGTTCATTTACTTCTGATATTTACAGAATAGCTGATATGCTTGCCAGGCAGAACGATATCCGGGTTATTTCGATAAAGGATTATATAAAGAATCCCAAGGATTCAGGCTACAAGAGCTTTCATATGATAGTTTCTGTGCCCATATTCCTGTCGCACGAGACAATGGAAACCAAGGTTGAGATACAGATAAGGACAGTAGCGATGGATTTTTGGGCTTCTCTTGAGCATAAGATTAATTATAAATATGACGGTACAGTACCGGAACATATCAAGAGAGAGCTTAGTGAATGTGCGGAAATGGTATCGGATCTTGATGCCAAAATGATGAGTCTGAATGAAGAGATCAAGGAAAGCGGGCAGGAAGGTGAGAATCTGGGTCAGGCAGTTTAAGGACAATCGGATGCTGGAGGACACAACGATCAGTAATACTGACAATGATACCCGGACACACAAGGTATTGAAAGCTTTGGAGAATGCCTGTAAAGAGATGGATCTTCCGGTTCCGATATGGCTTGAGATAAACATAAATGATTTCAAAAGGAACGCTAAATGCCGGTTTTATCAGGACAGTTTTATGGAATCTGTGGACTTTGATTACCTGGAGATGCAGATTATCGAAGAGGATATATAATAGCGGCGTCATCTGATTATGGGATGACTCCTTATGTGATTGGTTAATCAGTACAATATATCGATTCCATTTTGATGATCTTGATACAGGATGCACAAATATAATGGGCTTTATGTCCGAAAAACAGTATTTAATATACTAGATGTTGTAAAAGACAGATACAAGTGATAAAATACCAAGTTAGTGTTGTTTTATGCCGCGATATTCGCGAGAGAGGACACTTTTCTTATGGATAATTTCATGGACAGGTTAGTAGACAGAATGGACGGACAGGGCCGAGGATATGATGATGATATGCCCATGGACGACGTAAGGGGTGGCAGGTATTCCGGACCTAGAGGAAGGATGGATTATGGTGAACCCGATGACTACGGCTATGGAAGGGCTCCGAGGCAGTCGACACCCTCTGTAGGAAGAAAGGATTTGGATGAACTCGGTCGGGCTGTTGTTTCTGCGCAGAGGAAACTGGCCGATGGACAGGCGGAAGCTATTGATGCCGTTCACAGAGGAATGGATGAGGGATTCAGGGAGCAGGGCCAAAAGATAGATGCAGGTTCGGATAAGGTGCTTCAGGCAATAAAGGAACTGAGAGCTGATGTAAAGCAGAAGGATAATGTAAGACCCCAGGCTGCAGAAACTCCCAGGGAAGATGGGATCTCCAAGGCATATCTTGCACAGATGCTGGAGCAGAATGCTAATGATGTGGCTGCCAAGTCTGCGGACGCGATCCATAAGGAAGATGTAAAGCTGTACAAAAACGTACAGGCTATAGTTGAGGAAAATGCAAGCCGGATAACAAAGGCTGTGACAGCCGGGAACTCAAAGACAGCAGAAGATGTGGCACAGACTTTGGGATCTCTGAGCCAGCTGGATAAGATAAATGAGCTCCAGGCATCGCTGGCGGAAACTAAAGAGGAACTGCTTAACCGTACATCGGGGCTTAAGGCCAAGGTTACAGTGACGATGATCCTGAGCATAGTGAATTTTATAGGAGTTGCGGTACTCGTTGCAATAGCATTCGGGTTTTTATAAGAAATGAGTTCGAAAACGGATAAGGATCACTATATAATAAATGGCGGCAGAGCCCTTAATGGTGAGGTTGTGATCGGAGGAGCCAAGAATGCTGCTCTTGCTATTATTGCCGCTTCTATCATGACGGATGAGACAGTTACTATTGAGAATATTCCTGATGTCAGGGATACCAATGTTATGATGGAGGCGCTGGAAGGCATCGGAGTCAGAATAAACCGTCTCGACCGTCATACTATACAGGTAAACGGATCCCAGGTAGAAAACGTTAATATAGATACCGAGAATATCAGGAAGATAAGGGCTTCTTATTACCTTGTAGGAGCACTTTTAGGTAAGTATCGTCATGCAGAGGTGCCTCTTCCCGGAGGATGTGATATCGGAAGCCGTCCAATAGACCAGCATGTTAAAGGGTTCAGGGCGCTGGGGGCATCCGTGAATATCAAGGGTGGAGTAGTAAGGGCCCACGCCGACAGACTGTCAGCTGCGCACATATATATGGATGTGGTGACAGTAGGCGCAACGATAAACATTATGCTGTCAGCTGTTATGGCTGAGGGCAAGACGATCATAGAGAATGCCGCGAAGGAGCCGCATGTAGTTGATGTGGCAAACTTTCTAAACAGTATGGGTGCAAATATAAAGGGTGCCGGTACCGATGTGATCCGTATAAAAGGAGTAGAACGTCTCCATTCCTGCACGTATAGTGTAATACCGGATCAGATAGAGGCGGGAACATTTATGTATGCTGCCGCGATCACGGGCGGAGATATCACTATTAGAAATATAATTCCAAAGCATTTGGAGTCGATATCAGCAAAGCTGGAGGAGATAGGATGCAGCATTGAAGAGTATGATGATGCGGTCAGGGTAACGGCTTCTGAAAAGCTGCAGCCCACGCATATAAAGACTCTGCCCTATCCCGGATATCCGACCGATATGCAGCCTCAGGCCGGTGTTGCTTTGGCATTGGCAGGCGGTGTGAGCACCATAACCGAGAGCATATTTGAAAACAGATTCAAGTATGTAGACGAGCTTATGAGGATGGGGGCAAATATCCGTGTAGAAGGCAATACAGCTATCATAGACGGAGTAGAAGGCTTTACCGGAGCACATCTGGTAGTTCCCGATCTGAGGGCTGGAGCAGCTCTCGTGCTGGCAGCACTTGCCGCCGAGGGCACTACTGTGATCGATAATGTGAGACTGATTGAAAGAGGCTATGAGGATTTTGACCGAAAGATAAGGAATCTTGGTGGAGATATAGTCAAGACAGATGATGTCAGAATGGAAGTAAAGAAATCCAAATTCAAGGTGGTATGACAATTGTTTTGTCTGATATATGACATCGAAAGCTGCGCATAGAGCGCGGCTTTTTTAATCAGAGTATAGCTTCAACGAAGAGACCATGTTCATGTGAGAGATCAATGTAATGGCTTCCGCAATGAACCATCGGATGTGAAAGATCAAGCTTGTTGATCAGAACAATATCCCCTTCAAGACCGTTGGAAAGAAGTACACGGTTATTTACATAGCTGTTCACTATGTATTCCAGAAATGTAAGGATATATTTGGAATCATATTTTTGAAGGCCTTCACTTTCAAATATTTCGATAACTTTGAAAGGGCATAAGGGGCCTCTGTAAACGCGGGCAGAGGTCATAGCATCATAGACATCAGCGATAGAAACGATTTTTGCAAAATCATCTATCCTCTCGGAAGTAAGTCCCAGAGGATAACCTGATCCATCGCAGCGCTCGTGATGCATCAGAGCTGCATTTTTTATATGATCGTCCAAGTCAAATTCTTTGAGGATATTAAATCCCTCTACTGTATGAGTCTTTATTACCTGATATTCATCATCGGTAAGCTTTGCAGGTTTGCCGAGTATCTGCTCAGGAATCTTGAGCTTTCCAACATCATGCAGCATTCCAGCAACGGTAAGAGTATCCACATCCCTGTCAGGCATATTAAGCCATCGTCCGAAGACATGGCAGATAAGAGCTACATTCATGCAATGAGCAAAGGTAGGGTCGTCATACATCCGCATGTTGTGGAGCATGTCAAAGATCTGCAGTCCCGAGGGAGTCTTTCTCAGTATGTTATTTGTATCCTTTAACAGGCCATCAGTATCGACCTTACTTCCTTTAGTTGCGGTGAGGAGACTATTCACCTGACCTTTGAAATCCTCTACTGCACCTTCAAAATTCGCCTTGAATTCTTTGTAATCAGCGGATGCTTTTATCCTCTGACTGTATGTCATCTCCTCCTGGGGTATCTCCTCCAAAGGAGAAGAGGCGGCAGAATCTTCCCGAACCCTGACGGACAGGATTGAATAGAACTCCAGTTTGGTAATGGATTTATCGGTAAGCTCCGTATCCTTCAGCAGGACAAGTTGATTATTGTAGGTATAGACGTCCTCTGCGACTACCATGCCCGGTATTAGATTTTGTGTAAGGATTCTCGGCATGAATCACAACTCCAGTAACTGATTGAAAGGTTATTTACTACAGAAATGCTGACTGCATCAGCATTTCCCTAAGTATAAAAAGTATTTTATGGTATGTCAAACATATGTGTCCAGGGCTCTTGCATTTTGTCGGTATATAGGTTATTATCTTTTCGTTGCGATAATAATCAAAACTTCATATTTGACGTTCTTCTTATTAAGAGTGGTGGAGATGCAAAGGATCTGTGAAGCCACGGCAACCCCTGATGCTGATAGCGTATCAGATGGAAGGTGCCAACCTTGAGCGAGTGATCGAACAATGAGAGGATTTGATTATGATGATCGGGTCCGCCTCAGGCGGATCTTTTTTATTGAAAGGAAGAGACAGATTATGGAAAAAAGACTATTTACTTCTGAATCCGTAACCGAAGGGCATCCCGATAAGGTTTGTGATGCGGTATCGGATGCAATTCTTGATGCATGTATGGCAGCTGATCCTATGAGCCGGGTGGCCTGTGAGACAGCCTGCTGTACGGGATTTGTGCTGATCACGGGCGAGATCACAACAAATGCATATATCGATATGCAGAAGATAGCCAGAGACACGATCAAGGAGATAGGCTATACAAAATCCGAATACGGCTTTGACGGAAATACCTGCGCAGTGCTTGTCGCCATTGACGAGCAGTCGTCGGATATTGCTATGGGAGTAGATAAAGCTCTGGAAGCAAAAAAGGGAAATATAAAAGATGACCTTGATACCGGAGCGGGTGATCAGGGCATGATGTTCGGCTACGCCACCAATGAGACCGAAGAATATATGCCTTATCCGATCTCGCTCGCTCATAAGCTTTGCAGACAGCTTACTAAAGTAAGGAAGGATGGATCTCTTAAGTATTTGAGACCCGACGGCAAGAGTCAGGTTTCGGTAGAATACGGTGAAGATGGAAAGCCTCTTCGTCTTGAGGCAGTAGTGCTTTCTACGCAGCACGATGAAGATGTGACCCAGGAGCAGATACATGAGGATATAAAAAAGTATGTATTTGATCCGGTCCTTCCAAAAGAACTCATAGATGATAATACAAAATTCTTCATCAACCCGACCGGCCGTTTTGTGATAGGCGGTCCCCATGGTGATGCAGGACTAACCGGTAGAAAGATAATAGTGGATACCTATGGAGGATACGCACGACACGGCGGAGGAGCATTCTCAGGAAAAGACTGCACGAAGGTTGATCGTTCCGCGGCTTATGCAGCAAGATATGTAGCAAAAAATATCGTAGCATCCGGACTTGCCGAGAAATGCGAGATACAGCTTTCATATGCTATAGGTGTGGCGCAGCCGACATCGGTCATGGTTGATACTTTTGGAACAGGAAAGGTATCGGATGAGAAACTGGTTGATATAGTAAGGGAGAATTTTGACCTGAGACCGGCAGGAATAATAAAAATGCTTGACCTGCGCCGTCCTATATATAAGCAGACAGCCGCATATGGTCATTTTGGAAGAAATGATCTTGATCTCCCATGGGAGAAACTCGATAAGGTTGATGCATTAAAGAAATTTATCTGAGGATAGCTACAGAGTCGTCTCCGAATGCTTCCTGCAGGGGCTGCAGAGCATCGGAGGCGGCTATTTTTATTGATAGAAGCTTTTGCTGTTTTGTTTTTTTCAGATATATGATGACAGAATCCTGCCCTTCTTCACGGGCATTGAGTATAGACATAAGTTTCTTATTGTTTTCTTCGTAAGCCTCAAGATCGTCAAAACTTATATAAAGCTTTACAGGCATATCATCAAAAAGCATGATAGTATTGGCAGACATTGACGTGCTCTGGTCATCCTGAAGTCTGACACGTCCTGTAAGGAAGACCTTTTGATCGACTTCGAGTATTTCTTTGTACTTTTGATACGCATCCGGCCAAACAAAAACTTCGATAGTGCCAACCAGATCCTCGAGACTTATAATGGCAAATGTATCGCCTCTTTTTGTCTGTCGCAGTGAGATATCCGCTATTATTCCCCCTATGGTTTCTGTAGCGCCGTCTGAAACACCAATTTCCCTGGTTTCCTCATTATAGATGAAATCTGATGTCCTTTTGGTTATGTTTCGTTTTAGCAGATTTTCATAGGCCTGGAGCGGGTGGCCGGATATGTAGACCCCAAGCACTTCCTTTTCATAATTGAGCTTTGTTTCTTCGGGAAGATCATCGACAGACGGAAGTATAAAGGCAGATACAGCATTGGCATCGTCAGCCCCCATCATATCGAAGAGGGAGATCTGTCCTGCTATGCCGTTTTTTCTTTCGTTTACTATGTTTTCTATCAGAGAATTATATGCACTGAGTTTCTGATTACGGTTTCCTGGAAGAGTATCAAGTGCACCGGCTTTGATCAGATTTTCTACAGCTCTCTTATTGACCTCGCGCCCTAAGGTCCGCTCAATAAAATCACGAAGATCCCTGTATTTCCCGTTCAGTTCACGCTCCTTCACTATGGAGTTAATTACCGGATATCCCAAGCCCTTTATTGCAGACATCCCATAGCGTATGCTTCTTTCGCCGGAGGCAGTGAAGGCGCTGAAGCCTTCATTAACGTCAGGCGGAAGAATGCTTATCTTCATTTCACGACAAGTCAGGATGTATTCAGCAACTTTTACAGAGTTGCTTATGAAGCTTGTAAGTGTTGCAGCCATGAACTCTACAGGATAATAATATTTAAGCCATGCTGTCTGCATAGTTACTACAGCATAGCTGGCAGAGTGACTCTTGTTGAAAGCATAATTTGCAAAATCAATAATGGAGTCATATATCCTGCCCGCTGCGGCTTCAGTTATCCCCATTTCTACACACCCTTTGATGTTCTGTTTTGGATCTCCGTGAATAAAGCTTTGCCTGTTCTCATCTATAATATGCTGCTTTTTCTTGCTTATAGCCTTGCGGATATTATCAGCCTGCCCCAGAGAGTATCCCGCGAGAGACTGCAATATCTGCATTACCTGCTCCTGATAGATGATACAGCCATAAGTTGATTTCAGGATCGGTACCAGTTCCCCGGTCTCATAGGCGATGCTGTCGGTATCGTTCTTTCCGTTTATATATTTTGGAATAAAATCCATGGGACCGGGGCGGTAAAGGGCTATCCCGGCTATTATATCCTCAAAGGACTTCGGTTTTAGCTTTTTCATAAATGACTGCATTCCGTCGGATTCTATCTGAAATATTCCATCGGTCTGTCCGGTACCGATATAGTCAAGGACAGCCTTATCGTTAAGATCTGTCTGGTCCATATCGATATGTAACCCCGGATTGCGCTGCATGGCTGCATCGGCAGCATCTTTTATTACAGTCAATGTGCGAAGACCTAGGAAGTCCATTTTCAGGAGGCCGAGTTCTTCAAGTGTATCTTTTTCAAACTGTGTGGTGATCTCCCCTCCGCCCTGCTTTGAAAGGGGGACATAGTTATCGACATCCTCAGGAGTGATCAATACCCCGGCGGCGTGAATGGAAGTGTGTCTTGGAAGGCCTTCCAACTTCAGGCACATGTCAAGGATGATTTTTACCTCGGGATCATTATCATAGAGATTCTTGAAATCTTTATTGATCTCCAGAACCTTGCTGAGAGTGATACCGTTTTCAGCAGGGATCATTCGCGCGAGCCGGTCCCCTGTGGCATACGGAAGATCCATGACACGACATACATCCCTTATGACCCCTCTTGCCTGAAGGGTTCCAAAAGAAATGATCTGGACACATTTTGATCGACCATATTTGCTCACCACGTAATCTATGACCTGCTGACGGCCAACTGGCTCAAAATCCATATCTATATCAGGCATGGATACTCGCTCCGGATTAAGGAAACGCTCAAAAAGGAGACCATATCTCGTGGGTTCCAGAGTGGTAATCCCCAGACAGTATGAAAGAATAGCTCCTGCCGCTGAGCCTCTTCCCGGACCTACCGGGATGTCATGGGTCTTGGCATAATTCACGTAATCCCATACGATAAGGAAGTAATCCACATATCCCATCTTTTTGATGACAGATAATTCATAATCGAGACGCTCCTTCCTGGTGCCGTCATCATCGGGATATTTTTCTTTCAGGCCTTTATTTGCAAGAAAACAGAGGTAGTCCCATGAGGATGAGAATTGATCCGGTATCTCAAAATGAGGAAGTTTAATATTATGAAATTCTATCTCAACATTGCATCTGTCTGCTATTTTCTGTGTGTTATCAAGAGCCTCTGGGATGAAGTGGAACAGCTCTTTCATCTCATCTTCACTCTTTACATAGTATTGTCCTCCGGGATAGCGCATACGATCTTCGTCAGACAGCTTCTTACCCGTCTGTATGCAGAGCAGAAGATCATGCGGCTTAGCGTCCTCCGGATATGTATAATGGCAGTCATTGGTAGCAATGAGAGGTATATTCAGCTTGTTTGATAACTGAATAAGTCCCTGATTTACCAGAGTCTGTGCACCGTCAAGGTGATCCTGAAGCTCAAGAAAGAAGTTTCCCTCTCCGAAAATATCAAGATATTCAAGAGCAGCCTTTTCTGCCTGTTCGAACTGACGATTGTCCAGATCTCTTGCTATCTCTCCAGCCAGACAGGCGGATGAGCAGATCAATCCTTCATGGTAGGTTCGAAGAGTTTCCTTATCTACCCGGGGCTTGTAGTAGTATCCGTCAGTAAATCCGATGGAGACTATTTTCATAAGGTTCTGATAGCCGGTATTGTTTTCTGCCAGCAGGATCAGATGATAGTATCTGTCGTCTCCGTGAGAGGCTTCTTTGTCAAAGCGCGAACCGGGAGCCACATAGACTTCGCAGCCTATTATGGGTTTTATCCCCTGCGAGAGACATTCTTTGTAAAAGTATATTACGCCGTACATCACGCCATGATCTGTGATGGCGGCAGCATTCATTCCCAGCGCTTTTACTCGGGTGACGTATTCTTTTATTTTGTTTGACCCGTCAAGGAGGCTATACTCCGTATGGGTGTGTAAGTGAACAAATGACATAAGACTATTATAACGCAATGAATATTGATTTTCATCGTATATCAATAATATGGACATTTGTAATGGTAATATTTATAATTTTGAATATCGTGCTGTAATATTCTATAAACGGGAGGAAACGAGGATGTACATTGATGGGAAGATACGCATAGGAATGAAGGAAGACGGAGAAAATATATATATAAATCCCTCCATGTGCTGCAGACATGGTCTGATAGCAGGGGCTACAGGGTCTGGAAAGACAATCACGCTTAAGGTTCTGGCAGAGTCTTTTTCGGACATGGGTGTTCCGGTGTTTCTTGCGGACGTAAAGGGTGATCTTGCCGGAATGTGCATGCCGGGAAACGAAACCGAAGATATGAAAAACAGGATTGAAAAGTTTGCTCTTTCGGACGCCGGATTCGAATATCATGGCTATCCCTGCGTGTTTTGGGATCTGTACGGAAAGAAGGGAATACCGCTGCGTACTACGGTATCAGAAATGGGGCCGGATCTGATGTCTACCGTGCTGGGACTTAACGATCTGCAGACAGCCCTTCTGAACATAGTATACAAGATTGCTGACGATCAGGGACTCCTGCTTATAGATACAAAGGATCTTAAGGCAATATTAAATTATGTTTCAGATAACCATAAAGAATTTGAAGCGGAATACGGGAAAATAGCCCCGGTCTCAATAGCTGCGATAGTCAGGGAGATAGTGGCACTCGAGATGAAAGGAGCTGAAGATTTTCTTGGGGAACCTGCGATCAACATAAGGGATTTCTTTTCGACAGGACCCGAGGGCAGGGGAGTCATCAATATCCTTGATTCATCATCCCTTATTAATGATCCGACGCTGTATTCAATGTTCATGCTTTATCTTTTATCTGAACTTTTTGAGACGCTTCCCGAGGTAGGAGATCAGGCGAAACCAAAGCTTGTATTCTTCTTTGATGAAGCACATCTTCTCTTTGACGGAGCAGGCAAGGATCTGCTTACAAAAATTGAGCAGGTAGTAAAGCTCATTAGGTCAAAGGGGGTAGGTGTATATTTTGCAACACAGAATCCCTCTGATATACCAGACGGAGTTATGAATCAGCTGGGAAACAAGATCGAGCATGCCCTTCACGCATATACTCCTGCTGAACAGAAAAAAGTCAGAGCTGCCGCAGAGGGACTCAGAGAGAATCCGGCATTTAATACCTACGAAACGCTGATGTCCCTTGGGACAGGGGAAGCGGTAGTTTCATTCCTGGGAGAAGACGGAGTCCCGTCCCTTGCAGAGAAGATAGCGGTACTTCCCCCGCAAAGTCTTATGGGTGAGATAGGCGGAGCGGACCGAGACGCGGAGATAAAAAGCTCTATGCTGTATTCAAGATATGCCGAAAGCTATGATCCGGATTCGGCATATGAATTCCTGAAACGTAAAGGCGTAGAAGATGAGGAAGCTTTGGCTGCTGCAAAGAAAGCTGCTGAAGACGAAAAGGAGGCGGAAAAGGCCAGACTTGCTGCGGAGAAAGAAGAGCAGAAGGCTAAGCTGGCAGCCGAAAGGGATGCACAGAGAGCAAAGGAGAGAGAAGAGAGGGAAGAACAGAAAGCCCTTGAAAAGGCTGAGCGAGAGGCGCAGCGCGAAAAAGAGAGGGAAGAAAGAAGAGTTAAAACTGCCGCTAAGTCTGTAGGCAGTTCTGTTGCCGGAACCGTCGGGAGGGAAGTGGGCAAGTCAGTAGGCTCCTCTTTTGGAAAGTTCGGCAAAACCCTTGGTGGAAATATGGGAGCCAGCATAGGACGAGGGATAATAGGAACTCTATTCAAACTCTGATGAAGAGAACAGGGTTATTTAATATTGTTATTCTTCTGCTATGCGCAATGATATGGGGCTTTGCGTTTTCTGCGCAGTCCGTCGGAGCAGAGCACGTGGGGCCGTGGACATTTCTGGCGGCAAGAGCCTGGATAGGTGTATTGACACTACTCGTTTTCATTGGTTTCAGGGGTGTCATAATAAAGCACACAGCGGAAGGAAGACGGGCTTACGAAGATGCGCGTGTTCTTTATTCCGGAGATGATGAGGGTGGAGGCAAAGTAAAGAGCCGTGGCGGAATCTCCGGAAAGTATATTTCAGCAGGCGCTGTGACAGGTGTGCTGTTGTGTCTTGCCTCAGTGTTGCAGCAGGCCGGTATAGCTTATACCTCTGTGGCAAAGTCCAGCTTTATCACTGCGATGTATGTGGTTATTGTTCCCGTTATTTCCAGGCTTTTTGGAAAAAAACAGGGGACTAAGATATGGGTCGCGGTATTTCTTTGCGTGGCAGGGCTTTATATGCTAAGCTTCAGCGGAAATATTGACAGTATAAATAAAGGAGACCTGCTTACTGTTTTATGTGCATTTCTTTTTTCTTTGCAGATACTCTGTATTAACCACTATGTAGACAGATTGGACGGATTATTGCTTTCCTGTGGGGAATTTTTCTTTGAAGCGGTATGTGCGACAATAGGAATGCTGGTATTTGAGGAAATCTCTATTGCGACTTTGATCCCTGCTGCCGGAGCGATCCTTTATGCCGGAATCATGAGCAACGGGATCGCATATACATTGCAGATTATAGGACAGAAGAATTTCGATCCTGCGATAGCAAGCCTGTGTATGTGTATGGAGAGTGTATTCGGTGCACTGGGAGGCTTTCTTATTTTAGGACAAAAACTCACATTACGCGAACTGGCGGGATGCACGCTTATGTTTTTGGCGATAGTACTGGCAGAGGTAAACTGGAAAGAATAAAAACTTATTCTATATAATTCCTATTGACATAGTAGGGTAATGGTGTTATTATGTCTGAAATTCAGTAATAAACCACTTCAGGAAGGAGACAAAAACCATGGGTGAATACAGATTTGAGACTTTGCAGCTTCATGTAGGACAGGAACAGGCGGATCCCGCGACTGATTCGAGAGCAGTTCCGATTTATCAGACACCTTCTTATGTGTTTCATAACAGTAAACATGCTGCTGATCGTTTCGGACTGGCTGATGCCGGTAATATTTACGGAAGGCTTACGAACTCGACACAGGATGTACTGGAGAAGAGACTGGCGGCGCTGGAGGGTGGTAGTGCAGCATTGGCGGTAGCTTCAGGAGCTGCGGCGATCACTTATACAATTCAGGCTCTTGCGGCAAACGGTGGGCATATAGTCGCTCAGAAGACAATCTACGGAGGTACATATAATCTGCTTTCACATACTCTTCCGCAGTTCGGAGTGGATACTACTTTTGTAAATGCTCATGATCTTAAAGAAGTAGAGGGTGCGATAAAGGACAATACAAGAGCGATTTATCTTGAAACTCTTGGTAATCCCAACAGTGATATTCCGGATATAGATGCCATCGCAGAGATAGCGCACAGGCATGGCCTTCCGCTGGTTATAGATAATACTTTCGGTACTCCTTATCTGATAAGGCCCATTGAGCACGGGGCTGATATTGTAGTTCATTCGGCCACGAAGTTTATCGGAGGCCACGGAACGACTCTCGGCGGAATCATCGTGGAATCCGGAAAATTTGACTGGAAGGCAAGCGGAAACTATCCCGGTATAGCAGACCCTAACCCCAGCTATCATGGAGTATCCTTCTATGATGCAGTAGGACCGGCTGCTTTTGTAACCTACATAAGAGCAATCCTTCTCCGTGATACCGGGGCGGCAATATCACCCTTCAATGCATTCCTGCTCCTTCAGGGAGTAGAGACCCTTTCTTTAAGACTTGAGCGTCATGCGGAAAATACAAAGAAGGTAGTAGAATACCTTGCAAAACACCCTAAGGTTGAAAAGGTAAATCATCCTTCTCTGTCTGATCACCCGGATCATGAGCTTTATAACAAGTATTTTCCGAACGGCGGAGCCTCTATTTTTACATTTGACATCAAAGGCGGTAAAGATGAGGCCTGGAAATTTATCGACAACCTGGAGATATTCTCATTGCTCGCCAATGTTGCAGATGTGAAAAGCCTTGTGATCCATCCTGCATCCACTACACATTCACAGCTTAATGATGAAGAGCTTTTGGATCAGGGTATAAAGCAGAATACGATACGTCTGTCGATAGGCACAGAGCACGTGGATGATATAATAGCAGATCTCGAAAAAGGGTTCAGTGCATTGAGTTAATGGGTCCGAATTTGTTGACCATCATAGCGGCCTGCTCGTTTTCCATACGACGGGCCCTGAAGGAATAGAAAATATTCACATTGCATTTTGTACAAACATTTGATATCGCTACATGGTCTGCGGGGATGCCGGCTTCACTAACAGTCATATAATTGGCTTCCCGCAGATCAAGGTGGTATCGTCCACCTTCGATTTCTCTGCCATCTTCATCTGAGCCAGGATATTTTCTGAATACTCTGCTGGCCGCATCTTCACCCCATTCTGAAGCAAAGGCATCATAGACCTCATCTCCCATTTCATAGCATTCACGGCATATCCCGGGACCGATACAGACAAACATATCAGATGGATCACAGCCGAAACGTTCCTTCATAAGACGTATGGCGACAGCGGGGATCTGACCAAGAGTGCCTCGCCATCCCGCATGTATCAGACCTATGGCTTTCCTGACAGGATCTGCAATATATATTGGTGGACAGTCTCCTCCATATATTGTCAGAAGAGCATCCGGTATATCGGTGACCATTCCGTCGGCATTTCTTCTGTGAGGAGGTATTTTGCCGGGCCAGTCGGGACCTAGATCTGAGGGTGTTACCACAATGACGTTATTGGTATGCTTCTGGACTACACTACATTCGTGCCTTATATCTGAGCGAAGAAGCCTGGCAAGTTCATTACGGTTATTTATAACAACCGGTGCCGCTTCAGCAATATTATCGGTTTTCATTACTGCAAGCTTTAGTCCCGTGATCCCGTCTCCGGATTCTTCGTCATATGAAATATATCTTGTGGAATAAAGGTTTGGAACTCCCATTTTATCAAGCATATCAAAGGAAAGATAAGGGATATTATCTGTGTGTATATTGAATATCTTTTTTTCGTCAGAATATCTAATCTTCATCTGTTTTAATTTTCTGGGAGGTGTTTTCTTCCGTGTGATCCTCGTCAGCCGAAAGAAAATATGTTTTAAGCCCTTTTATGCAAAAGATGAAATTGATCAATATGATAACGAGTCCTGTAACAGCATAGACCGTCCCAAGCCAGGTTCCTTTCAGCGTAATATTGTTTCTAGAGGCTGCTACATGCCCCAGATTCCATATAATAAATATACAGGCAGTAAAAACAGCGCTCCAAAGGTATTTATTCATGATAGATAATTTTACGACAATGCAGAGACAGCGTAAAGATAGTTGTGTTATACTAAAAAAGAAATGTATAGAATATTGATTTTTCGATAAATATCAATAATCTACGGAAAGGAGCTGAAATGAAGCATTATACATATTATCCCAAGGGGGTATGCTCAAAGCAGATAGATTATGATATTGATGATGACGGAACGATCCAT